>Ga0315277_10007916_pt1 | contig 13704 bp, 6 predicted proteins | sample YL17G05_15_MG_FD_203695 | JGI IMG/M metagenome (GOLD analysis project Ga0315277, IMG submission 203695) | Sediment microbial communities from Yellowstone Lake, YNP, Wyoming, USA - YL17G05_15 | ecosystem: Environmental > Aquatic > Freshwater > Lake > Sediment | place: USA: Wyoming | collected...
TCCGGGCGCCGATTCTCCAGTCGTTCCTCTGCGAGCAGGCGCTCATCGACGAGAATCTGGAAGGTGCGGCCCACGTCGCTGCCCCAATACACGCACAGCAACGTGGCCGGCGTGTCCGGCAACACCCCGAGCGTCCAGCTCCACCAACCGTCCGCTGCGTCGCGCCAGTGTTTGCCCTTCCACGGCCCGGTTCGTGTGCCTTCTCCCTGTAAATCGTGCGCCTTCTCGGATGCGGTGTCACCAGGGATGACACGGTCGACTTGGCGCTCGGCCCGGCGTCGAACCGCCTCTTCTTCCGCGCGGCGTACTGCGGCATCGGCCATCAGCTTCTGATAACGAGGCGTTCCTTCCTGCGTGACCACCCAATAGACACCGTAGCGTTCGCCCGTGATCTGGTAGAACGGTACGAAGGTGTAGTCGACAGGTTGTCCGAGGGTTCGGAAGGTAAGCGGTTGCCCAACTACCGGTTTGAGCCAGTCCTCCAGTCGGGCGGGGTCGGCGGGAAAGAAATCGTAATTGGGATGCTGGTCACCATCAGGGAAATCGCCGCCGGGTGGAATGATGTAGGGCGTATGCGCATTATCGGGTTCCGTGACTCCGGCGAGCACCAATGGCCCATACATGAACGCCATCAAGTCCTGGTCGTCGGGCATCGGCTGCACGTGGAGACTCATCGGCATGTGAACCTCGACGACGTCCCCCGCTTTCCAACGCCGATTCAGCGTCAAGTACGATGGTAGAACAGCCTGAGCAAGATGGTCCTTGCCGTTGATCCGAACGCGGACTCCCTGGTTCGCCCAATACGGCACGCGGATGTGGATGGGAAACTTGACCGGCTGGTCGAGATGTATCGTCAGCTTGGTACCGGCCTCTTCAGGGAATCGCGTGACCTGTTCCAATCGCAGCCCCTTTTCGGGCCAACTCACCGTGGATGAGATAAACAGATTGACGTAGATGCCTTGATCGTCGTGGAAATAGATGCTGTCGCCGAACTTTCCGAATGACTCGATGCCCGTTCCGTTACAGCAATAGAAGTGATTCGAGTGGGATAGCACGGACTTCTGAAAACCGGTCGCCAGAGGGATGTAGTACATCAAGCGCCCCTGCGCGCTCTCTTGAGTGCCCAGGATGCTGTTGAACAAGGCCCGCTCATAGTAATCGCCGTAGTTCGCGTCTGCGGTCCAAGCGATCAGATGGCGCGTGAGCTTGAGCATGTTGTAGGTCTTGCAGCATTCCTGATTCTTGTACCCTAGTGTCTCCGCCAGGCGGCCGGGCTCAGGCCACACCTCCAGCGAGGTCGTCCCGCCAGTGGCATAGGTGCGAGTATTGACGACTCGATCCCAGAAATACTCCGCAATAGTCCGATACCGGTCATCCCCCGTCAATTCATAATGACGCGCCGCGCCGATGACCAGCGGGATGTGCGTATTCCCATGAAGGTGACTCAGGTTGTCGTGCTCCAGTGCAAGTGGGCCGAGGAAGGCCGCCTTCTCGAACCGTTCCGCCAGTACCCGGTGATCGGCGTTGCGGGTGACCGCGTACAGATTCCACAAGACTTCGCTGATGCCGCCTTCTTCCGTAACACTCAACGCCTTGTCTATCTGATACTGGGTGAGTCTGTCGAACCGCATCTTGAAATAGGCCGCCATACCTTCCAGCACATCGAGCGCCTGACGATTGCCGCACAACTCGTATTGATCCAGCATGCCGGCCATGATCTTGTGAATCACATAGTACTGCGCCCAGTTCGGTTGTGCCGCTTCTACTCGGTCCCAGTGGCTCTCCGGGAACGCGGAGAGATAGCCTTTTCCCAGGGCGGCCTGAACCTTCGCCAGCTCCGAGACCGAGTAGGCGCCCTTCTCCTTGAGCGCCTCGTCGCCCGTACTCGCAAACATCAATGCCAAGGCCGAGAGATAGTGGCCTGTAGAATAGCCCCGAATCTCGCAGTCGGGCGCTTCCCATCCCGTGAGGGGTTCACCGGGCGCAGGCAATCCGGCGTTTACCCGGAAGCTCTTGAGGAGACGCTCGGCGTCCAGTGAATCCAGATAACGGCGATTGATGTCCTGGCCCGTTTTGAAGGGACCCTCGAGGAGCCGGACCTGCTCTAACGGAAACGGCTGCAGTTTCATCACAGGTTGTTCCTCCGCCGCTGTCGCATACGCCCACAGGACCACGGCGCATAACGTCCAGCCCCTCGATGTGGACTGTATCGTTTTCCGAACCATATTCATTTTCCCGTCCGGATCATGGTGACAGCCTACCCCAAATCGCCTACGTCGTAAAAGTCCCGAATCACGCTATCCAAGGGCCGGAAAACGGGTACAGGCACGTCTGCGCTTCGCTCCGCTTGTGCCAGTCCCCGAGTCCCCGCTTTCTGGCGATTCCGGTGTCACGCGCTTTGCCGCAGGGCGCTGCAATGCACTATGCTCGTGGACACGAGGATTCGAGACATGAACGGCGGCGCGGAAGCCTTGCACGCGCCTGGCAGGTACGAGAGGTGGGATATGGACCATGTGAAGATCGTTCTGGTGGGCGCGGGCAGCCGCTCTTTTGGACCGGCGACCATTCGTGATGTGTTGCTGAATGATGCGTTGGCCGCGCGCGACGTGGAATTGGCGCTGATGGACAAGTTTCCGGAACCGTTGCCGCGCATGGAACGGTACGCCCAGACCGTGAAAGAGCGATTGGGGAGGAACACCCGTATTACCGCTACCACCGACCTGGCAGCCGCCTTGGACGGCGCGAACTTCGTCGTGACGGCCATCGAAATCCAACGGGAGTTGTATTGGTCGATGGATTTCCACGTGCCCCGGCGTTTTGGGTTCCGGCAAGTGTTTGGAGAGAACGGCGGGCCGGGAGGGTTGTTCCACGCCCTGCGTAACATGACGCCGACCATCGAGATCGCCCGCACAATGGAACGCCTGTGTTCGGGCGCCTATCTGCTCAATTTTACCAATCCGGAACATAAGTTGTGCGAAGCCGTGTCCCGCCTGACCACTGTCAAAAACGTGGGCCTATGTCACGGCGTTTTTGGTGGGATGCGCCAGATTGCCCGGATACTGGGAATGCCGGTGGAGGAACTAGATACGGCTGCCTGCGGCATGAATCATTTCACGTGGTTCCAACGCATCACCGACGCGCGCACGGGCGAAGACCTGTACCCGAAGCTGCGCGCCGCAGAGCGGGAAGGGGACTGGCTTCACGATTGGCACGAACTGGCCATGGCCCGCATCCTCTTCCGCCGGTTCGGCCTGTGGCCGTCGCCCGCGCCGAACCATTACGGGGAGTATGTTCGGTGGGCCGAGGAATTCGTGACAGACGAACTCCAGTACTACTACGATCCCGCCGATGGGCATCCGTGGGAGACGGGGGACGTTCCGGAGTTCGTCTACTCGCTAACGAATCACCCAACGAACCGCCCCTGGCGAAAACCGGCACCCTCGAAGGCGGCCTTCGAGGAGGCGGCGCTCAAACCCTCGGGGGAACTGGCGGTCCCGATCATGGAAGCCGTGATCACGGGGGAACCTCGTCACCTGGCCGCGGTCAACCAGACCAACGCCGGCGCGATCCCTAACCTGCCGCAGGACATGGTCGTCGAGGCGCCGGCCGTGGCCGATGCGAACGGTGTCCACCTGTGCCGCATGGAACCTTTGCCGGAAGCCATCGCGGCGATGCTCCGGCTTCAGGGCAGCATCCACAAGCTGCTGGTCGAGGCGTTTGCGGAACGTTCCAAGGAGAAGCTGTTGCAAGCCCTCTTGCTGGACCCGACGGTGGACTCGTATCGCCGGGCCGTCGAGTGCATGGAGGAGATGCTTCGCCTGCAACAGGAACTCTTGCCGCCCTTCACGTGAATCATTTTGTCAGTTCAACGATGGGGAACTGGATGGGGGTAGTCTTGCCTTGGCGGTCGATCTGCAGCGACACCACGTCTCCGACGAACAACCCCCAGAAGATGAAGTCGATCTCCACAGGGTGTATCACTTGTTGGCCGTTGACCGCAGTGATGACGTCGCCCGGACGGAGCCCGGCCTTGTACGCGGGCGAGTCGTCGCGCATATTCGTGACAATGCAGCCGTATTCGGCGCGGATATTCAGTTGCGAGAACATATCGCCCCGCAATGAACGGATGTCTTCGGCGACGAAGCCTGGCCAGGGGTCGCGGCGGCGTCCGTACTGGATGATCTCCTCGGCCACGCGCCGCATTCGATTGATGGGCAGCGCGAATCCCAAACCGACGCTGCCCCCGCTTTCGCTGAAGATCATGGTATTCATGCCGATGACCTGGCCTTGGGCGTTGACGAGCGGGCCGCCGCTGTTGCCCGGATTGATCGCCGCGTCGGTCTGAATCAGGTCCTGGTACAGCCTCTTGCCGCCGCCGATGCTTCGGCTGACACGGCGATGATTGGCTGAAACGATGCCTACGCTCACCGAAGGCTGGGGATCGCTCATGAGCACACCGAACGGGTTGCCAATAGCGATGGCCCACTCGCCGATTAGCACGTCGTCGGAATCCCCAAGGACTACATGGGGCAGGTCGGCGCCCTTGGCGCGCAGCACGGCGAGATCGCTGCGTTCGTCTCCGCCGACATACTCGACCTCGAGGTCGCGCCCGTCAGAAAGCGTGACCGACGAAACCAGGTCGGCATCCTCGATCACGTGGTAATTGGTGAGAACGTGTCCTTCTTTGTCGAGGATGAAGCCGCTGCCGACGGATTTGATCTGCCGTCCGCGGAGCTGCGGACGGAGAAAGGGAAAGTCGAACAGGTCCAAGAAGCCGGACGCGAATGGATCAAGCACGGGGGCGCTCTCGATTTGCACCACATTGATCGAACAGACGGCGGGGGCGACCTTCTCGATGGCGCGCACGATGGCGTTGCGCCGCGACTCGGTGATGTCGTTCTGCTCGTCCGCTGCGGCGACGCTGATGAGACACGCCACCGCCGATACCAAGAATACGACTTGTCTTCTCATGCCGGCTTTCTCCCTTCGAGAGGCGAATCAGAGGGCGTTCTTACCGCGACCAAGTAAGCCAGAAAGGCGGCAAAATAGAGGATTCCCGCCAGGACATAAAGGAACCGGAAGCCGAAGTACATGGCGTTGTATTCGAGTAGTCCGCCGCACATCGCGCCCAACAGGTTTGCGGCCATGGCCCCCGCGATGCCCGTATCCGTTCGCAGCAGTGTCGAGAACACGATCCCGGAGAACAGCAATGGACACGTGAGCACGAGGACCGTGGCCAGACGCCCCCCGTGCGTTGACGAGAAACCGCCCCGCCACGAGACGAAGAATCCCAAGCCGACACCCGCGAGCAGGAAAGCGAAGGCCACATACGGCCGGCGCGGTTTCACGAGGACCACCAGGCAGTTGGCGAGGAACGCCATCGTGAGGATGGCCGTGATCACCACGGCGATGACCTGCCACGTGTTGCCGAACGTCAGCCCGAGCTCCGTAATCCCTTTCGTCTCCACGAGCATAAAGCCCGCGCCGAGGAAGAAAAACGGCCCATGGCCTGCGCGTGGACGGCCTCTGAAAAACGAGGCGACCAGCACGGCCGATAACAACAGGATAAGCCCCAACATCCCCACGTACGACAGCGGGTAGACGCGCCGAGGCATGTAGAAAAAAGGCCAGTCATCCGTGGGCAGGTCCGCGAGCGCGCCGGTCCGGCGATATTGCGCCGTGCAGTCCTCAAAGCCTGCCGCCGCCGGCACGTTATCGAGGCCCGTCAGGTCCCATCCGTTACCTTCGAGAAACGTCACGGCGCCGTAGTCCTCTTCTTTCGCTTTCACGCACACGGGCGGGCGTCCGTCGAAGGCGTCGCGCATCATCAGGTAAATCTTGTGCCCCAGTTCGGGCGCGATGACGTTGAACGTGAGACTCATCAACCCGCCGTCCTTGAGACGCGCCCGCGCTTCCCGAATGCCCTCGACGGTATAAACGAACGAGTCCACGCGCACACCGGACGCGTGGCTCAGCGCGGAGTGCGAGTCCAGAAAACCGTACACGACGAGGTCGTACGTCTCATCGGTCTGCCGGAAAAAGGACCGCGCATCATTGACGATAGCGTGGACCCGCGGGTCCGAATAGGGCTTCTCCGGGTGGAACCTTGCGCCGATTTCCATGATCGCCGGGTCGATTTCAATGGCGTCCACCTGTTGGGCGCCCATGCGCAGGGCGCCCGCCACGTCGTTGCCCGTGCCGGTTCCGACGATGGCGACCCGGCCCGGCTTGCCGCGACGGGCCTCAAACACCTGGTAGGGCAGTTCGTAGTACTTCGACGCGGCGCGATAGAAGGGGACGGTTTTTCGCTCCGGGTTATCGAACGACAAATCCAGCGCCACCTGATAGTGCAACCCGGAGGCGCATATCTTCATCCAGTTTCCTTCGCCGTGCCGTTCCACAAGCTGGTAAGGCGAGTATACGCGGTCAACGGACGGCGCCACGGGCCACGCCAGGACTGCCAAGCCCGCGACGGCCACGGCGACCCCCTGCACCGCCGACGCCACCGAAAACGTTTGGAACACGAGGAGCCCCAGGAACCCGATGGCAAACCACACTGTCGGCGGCGCCCAGAAGTAGCTTACGGCGCTTATTGCCAACACGCCCACTACACTGCCCACGAGATTCAATCCGTAGGCGCGCAGGTTGGGACGGCGCATCATCGTACGCCCGCAGACTTGGCCGACGGGCACAAAGGCCAGCGCGGTAAGCAAGAACACGCACGCAAGGAACAGGTAGATGGGCACGTACGAAGACGCCCCGGAAACGTTCTGCAGAATCATGTTCAACTGTTCGGTGATCGGGGCGGCCATCAAGCTGCGCGCGTGAAGCCCTTCGCCGCTGTAACGCAGGACCGTCAGCAACGCGATCTGCCAGGCGAACAACGGCAAGGCCAGGAAGAGTGGAATATGTTTCCTGTCGGCCAGGGCGTAGCCCAGTCCCAATCCCGCAAAACAGGCCAACAGGCCAATGTTCTTGTAGAAAGCGAAGAGGGAAAAGAGCGTCCCTTGCCACCGAATAACGGCCAGTTCCAGGAACAGGCTGCCCGCCGCGGAAACCAGAATCGACCAATCCACCCATCGGGGCGCAAGGCCGTCGAGGAAAGCGGCCTGACGTGCAGAGAAATGCTCGATCCGGTGAAAGAACTTCCTCGTTGAGAACCAAACCGCCCCGCAGAAACCCGCCGCGCCCAGCGCGCACACGGCAAATTTCACCAGAAACTGGACGTCAAGGATACGCTCGTTAGTCTGAAGGCGGGTGAAAAACACCGCCGCCAAAGGCAGCAGGCAACTGCCGACCAAGGCCGTCTGGGTCAGACGTAGAAACGCCGTCAACATGGCGCCTTCCCTGCACCTGTCATTCCCAGATACTATTCCCTTGGCAAGCGAGATATCTACCCCCAAATCCGCGCGCAAGAGACAGCAATAGGGCAGGACAGCTTATGAACAGGCCCTTCTTTCCCGGCCTTCGAGGGTGCTCTTGCGTGATCAGTTGACCAAGAGAGCGATGACATGGGCGCGCACGTAGCCGCGACGTCCTCGTCGCGGGTCGGATCCGCGTCATCTGTCCATGTGCCTGCCGCCTCTCGCAGCGCAACCGTCCCGGCGCGCGTCAAATCGCCTGAACCTACTTCGCGGCCGGCGGCGCGGGCGTATCGGAACTGGGCGCTGTCACGTTCACCTCGATGGGTGGCGATTCCGGCGCATTGGCCGCGCCTTCGGGTGCGGCGGTTGTTTCCGGTGTCTCGCCTGTTTCCGGCGTCGGTTGCTGCTCAGTGGATTCCGGGGCTGCGCTCGTCTCCGGCGCGGGCGGCGGTTCGGGTTTCTTGAGCGAGTTTCCGGTCGGAAGGAGCGGGGCGATCTCGCCGGTTTCGATTGAGAACAACTGTTTCTTGCCTTCAAGCGCCACCGTGTGCGCGCCGCCGGTTTCCGGACCGATGGTAATGGTGGCGCCGCCGCCGGCCTTGCGCGTCAGGCCGATGGTTGCCGAGAGTTCGCCTTTCAGCGACGTCTTTCCAAAGAGGATGTCCGTCGCCTCCAACTGTGCAATACCCGAGAACAGCTCCTCGCAGGCCGTGGAATCGCCTTCGTAACTTGTCCCCTCGATAGTGACGCTCCAGGCATTGTCGTCTTTGCGCTCGACCAGGAAAGTGTCGTCTTTACGCCGCACCTGGACGCTGGTGATATCTTCTTCGCCGAAATCGAACAGGCGGCGGTCGAACAGGTTCTTCGGCGGAACGAAAACCTTGTCGACATCCATCTTGCCCATGGCCAATACTTCTGGTTTCCCGTCCAGCCGCGCATACGCGCCGTCGAAATACTTCGACTTCCCGCCGACCACGACGGTGTGCGACTCGCCGGACGCTGTTTTGAAGGTAACGGTCCGCTGGGGCGCGTCGAGTTCGCATCCCCCCGGCGAATCCGCGTAGTCCTCCGCCTTCCACGCCGCCAACGTCCGGCCAACGGTGTCGAGGGTCGAGTTCTGGACAGCCAGGTCCGCGACCGGCTCGACGACCGTCCACGCGCTGTCCTTCCTGGCCAGGACGATCTTGCCTTCCGGCTCCTTCACCTCGATGCGGTCGAGCGTCGCGGCGTCCAGTTGAAGCTTGGGCAGGTCGAAGAAATCCGCGCCCTTCGGCCAGAGTTGGTTGAAGCTGTACTTGCTCAACTTGTATACGATGTCTTCGGTGTTCGTGGCCACCCGCACATATCCGTCGCCGTCGGATTCAGGCCGTCCGCCCTCGATGGTCACTTCCGGCTTCTCTTCCTTGAACGAAACCACGCACGAGAACCCGGCGGGGTCGAGGCCCCACTCCGCTTTCTTGGATGGGTCGACTATGCCGTTGGACGTGAGAGAATCCAGTTTCCGCAGCAAGGAGTCCAGGCCGCCCTGCTTGTGCGCACCGCCCGGGCCGCCCTTGGCAAGCACCCACTGGTATTCCGTCGGCGGCTTGGGCGCCTCTTTCTTTTCAGCGTTTTCTTCCCCCTCCCCTTCCTTTTGGGACTCGGCTGGGGTTTCCTCCTTTTGGGGTTCACCGGGCTTCGGCTGCAACTCAAAAACCAGCTCCTTGTCCGGCGATTTCAGTGCGATCTTCGTGATCTCCTCCTTATTCAGGTCGAGAACCTGGTTGTCGAACCACGGGTCCGCCTCAGGCGCCTTTTCCATATCGTCCCCGTATAGGCCCGCCAGTTGACGCAGGTTCGAGTCTTCCACGAAAACATCGGTGTTCCCGTCGGCGCGCATGAACACCGACTTCATTCCGGGCGTCGAACCGACCAATACGTGGTATGCCGGTGTGTCACTGTCCTTCTTGTATGCGAGGACGTGAAACGCCTTCTCGTTGGTCAGGTTGAAGGGTTCCAGGTCGGCATCGGAACCGGCTTTGGACCGGAACTCGCCCTGTAGGCCGGACGCTGCTTCCAGAAACTCCTTGATCTTCTCTTGCTTGACCGGCGCGTTGAACTGGGACGCCACGCGCCACTTGTCCGAGCCCGACTCCATCGCGAGCACCACCTTCTGATCGGGCTTGGCGCCCACGTATAGTTCAAACTTGGCCAGGTCCCCCTTTGAGACGCCTTCGGGCAGGAGCGACACGAGTCCCACTTGCTCCACGAACGCCTTTGGCCGTTCCTTGACCTTCTTGACTCCGACCAGAACGGCCAGTATGACCACGATAACGACGAGAGGTAGCAGACTTTTCAGTTTCATATTCTGCCTCCAAGAAGTACAAAAACCTTGCGGTTTTCCGGAAAACCTGTTCCCTTCACTTCAACCATCCCACTGACCATCGAAGGCAAACCGACGCCGTCACTTGGCCGCGGCATACTTCATGGTGTATTCGTTGCGGGCCCGGGTCCGCATGACTGCCGACACAATGCCTGCCGCCGCGATAATGGAGGGCGCCAGGGCGTAGTTAACGAATTTCCAGAACGCGCGCACGCTGTTCTTGGGCTTGTCGATGACGCGGTCGATCGGTTTGCGGCTGCGCACGTTCACCAGGTCGTCGCCCAGGGTGACCCCGTCGACGGCGTTCATCACGAGGTCCAGATTCCCCGCTTGGAGAAAGTTCTTGCGGAACATCTCCGAACACCCAAGGAGGATCAGTTTGCCCGGCGCCGCAGTGACCGGGCCCGCTTCGGCGTCTTCAGGCCTCGGCGGCTTCGGGGGTTTCGGCGGCTGGTTGGGCATCTGAGGCTCTTCCGGCCATTCCGGCCGCGGCTTGTCCTTGAACGCGTCGGGAAACTGTCCGGCAACCATGGCCATCAGCGGGAACCGCTTCGTCCCCGTGGCTGGTTGCTCGAACGTCGCCGCCGTCGGCTTATCGGCATTAGGCGCCGACCATGCCTCATCCGTGGTCGACATCAGCGCATGGACAGTCAAACCGAGTTGCTTCAGTTTGTCCTCGTCGAGTTTCAGCGGCGAACCCCACAGGTAGAATATGGACGACAAACGGCTCGTGATGGAGGTCGTCTGGTCCATGGAGGTATTGTTGATTAGGATGTGCATGGGCGAATCAAAAGGCTGACCCAGAAGCGCACGCAACGTGTTGCCGCCCCCTTGAATCGTCAACGGAACGTGGTTCACGTCCATCAGCAGCTCTTCCGATACCTCTACCCCGTACTCTTTCAGCAGTTCGTTGACTTGCGGTTTTTCATCGCGCCGGGTCATCGAGATGCCGCGTCCCGTGGGCCGGTAGTCCCACTCATAATTCTGGACAGCGAGGATGACCGACTTGCCGGACACCACCGCCCGATTGATGTCCCAGCGTTGCCGGTCGTTCAACATGCGCGGGTTCAACACGAGTAGCGTGTCATACTCCGCAGGCATCGGACTGTCTTCCGTAAGCTCGACGCGGCGCACGTCATATTTCTCGTAGCGCAGGTACTGCTCGATGTCTGCGTAGGGGTCTTCGCTGGCCGGCACCGGCTGGCCCATCTGTTCGAGCATCCGGCGCATTTGCGGGTCAATCGAGACGGCCTCCTTGGGCGCCACCATGGCGACCACAGGCTCCTTCTCGCGGGTCAGCTTGTAGACCGTGCTGATCAGCCGGTACTCCAGCTCGTCCAAGTTTTGCGGCACCACCTGCGGGATAATCTCTTCCTCTTTGTTCTTGTAGCCGACGCCGATGCTCGAATACACCAGTTTGTTGGTGACTTCATCCTCCCCGATGGCCCGCACCGAGAACGGCTCCACGCCCTTATCGAGCATGCGTTTCTCGAGCACGTCCTCTTCCTTCTGCTCGCCCTCCTCTTGCTTCTTTTCAGGCTCCGCAGGGGCCAAGACGTTGGCCACTTCCATGTGTACGCTCTTGTATGCGATCTTGTTCCCCGACGCCACGCGCAATTCCTCGAGCTTATCTGCGATGTTCTGCTCGAGTTGGGTCATGCCGGTCGGCATCTTGTCCTTCGGCGTGATGTACAAGGAAACCTGCACGGGGGTATTTAGGGCGGACAGGATTTTCCTCGATGCCTCGGACACGGTGAAAACCTTGTCTTCCGTAAGGTCGAAGCGGCCCACGCTCTGGCCGCTGATCAACCAGTTGAACAGGAGACCGATCGCGACGCACAGGATGAGGGCCCCGGCGAAGATCGACTTCGAGCGAGGACGGCCGCGGCCTTCGATATACATTACGTTCAAGACCAGGAACAACGCCGTCCAGGCAACGAAATACAGCACGTCGCCCAGCTCAATCACGCCGCGCGTCGAAGACGTATAGTGGTCGAAGACGCCCACCAACTGGGACAGCAATGAGCCCAATCCCGGCTTCATACCGTCGATGTACGAGGCAATAAAGTTGGTTCCCAGAAGGAACACCGCGAAACACGTCAGCAACGTTACCACGAACGCAACTATCTGGTCCTTGAAGAAACCGGAGAAAAAGATGCCGATGGCCAGGAAGAACGCGCCCAGCAGCACGGTGCCCAGATAACCGCAGAAGATCGTGCCGTTGTCCGGGTTGCCAAGAGAAGCCAGCATGATCGGCACGGTGATTGTGCCTACCAGGGTGACGGCGAAGAACACGAGGCAGGCGAAGAACTTGCCCACGACCAGTTCTCGTGCGCGCATCGGAAACGTCAGCAGCAGTTCCCACGTGTTCTCCTTGCGTTCCTCGGCCCAGACGCGCATCGTCACCGCAGGGATAAACACGCACAGCAGAATGGGCAGGTTGTCGAAATAGGGGCGCATGTCCGCGACGGGAAACGTGAAGAACGACGTGATGTACAGGCCGACGCTGATGAGCAGGTACACAATCATAAAGATGTACCCGATGGGCGACGTAAAATAGGCGCCCAAGTCGCGGCGGAAAATCGTCACCATGTTACTCATGCTGCTTCGTCCTCCTTCCCTGCGCCGCCCTGAACCTTCTCGGTCAGCGTCAGGAACGTCTCCTCGAGCGTCAATGGCTTATCGACCAGCTCACGCAACTCCCAGTTCTTCGCTCGGGCCAGGTCGTTGACCTCGCGCCAGTGCTCGGAACCGATCCTCCCCTGCAATTCAAACGACACGTAGCCGTCTTGTTCGCCCCGGAACACCACCTTCTGAACGCCTTTCAGCCCCGAAAGCAGCCGCTCGATCGTTTCGCGCTCGCCGCCGACGGTCACCTCCGTCCGCTCGAATTCTTTGGCGCGGTTCCGCAACTCTTCGATGGTGCCGTCGCCTACGATCTTGCCCTCGCTGATGATCACGATGCGGTCGGCCGTGGCTTGGACCTCCTGTAAGATGTGCGTCGAGAGAATAACGGTGCGATTGCTGGCCAGTCTGCGGATCAGTTGGCGGACTTCGACGATTTGGTGTGGGTCCAGACCTGAAGTGGGCTCGTCCAGAAGGATGATCTCGGGATCGTGCAACAAGGCTTGGGCCAGGCCGGTGCGTTGCCTGAACCCCTTGGATAGTTCGCGGACAATGCGGCGGTATACGGGGCGAAGGCCGCACTCGTCAAGCACGACGTCGGTCCGTTCCTTGAGTTTTGAACCCGTCAGCCCGCGCGCCCGGCCCACGAAGTCCAGGTACGTCCGGACTTCCATATCCATATACAAAGGCAGAATCTCGGGCAGATAACCGATGACCCGTCGGACGGCCAACGGGTTTTCGATCACGTCAAAGCCGCCCACCTCCGCCGTCCCGCCGGTGGGGTACAGGTAGGTGGTCAGAATCTTCATCGCGGTCGATTTCCCCGCTCCATTGGGCCCGAGTAACCCGACGATCTCGCCTTGCATCACCTCGAACGATACGTTGCTCAAGGCCACCACGGGACCATAGTGCATCGTCAGCCTTTTTGCTTTGATCATTGCTTGCCTCCTGGGCGGTTTCTGCGAGTGTTCCCTAAAGGCGGTTCCGTCTTTTTCTGACAGAACGCTATCCTATTGCTCCTGAATCGTGTAGTCTCCGGGTATTCCGGGCGGCGATGGCGCCTCCAGGCGTGCAGGACGGTCAGCCGCTTACCCTATCACCCCGGACCGGCTTCTTTCAAGGAAAAGCCCAAGATTCTCCTTCTCGCACGCCACGGCGGCGCGGAAGCCTTGCGCGCGCCTCGTTGACATACCCCTCCGAAACAATTCACCTTCCCACTCGATGCTAGCAGGTTCTGTGCCGGACCGGGACGACTCGGCAACACGCCGCGCTGCAATAACTTAGGAGTCCTCCAAGTCTCGTCTCGTGCCCGATTTCAGGCATCCAGCACATTCCGGCCTCATTTGAGGTGTG
>Ga0315277_10007917_pt1 | contig 13702 bp, 13 predicted proteins | sample YL17G05_15_MG_FD_203695 | JGI IMG/M metagenome (GOLD analysis project Ga0315277, IMG submission 203695) | Sediment microbial communities from Yellowstone Lake, YNP, Wyoming, USA - YL17G05_15 | ecosystem: Environmental > Aquatic > Freshwater > Lake > Sediment | place: USA: Wyoming | collected...
CCTTCTCCCGTGGGTACGCGACAAGATCGAAACAGAGTGTCCCAGGTGCAAGATCAGAAACGTGGCCACCCGAAAGACCTGCCGCGCTTGTACAGCGCAGCTGGATTAGAAAGGAAGAAATGATCCTGGATACTGGATCCGGGATACCGCATTCAGGATAAAGATCCCAAAAAGGGCTAAATGTCCGGTGTCAAGGATCGGGGTTCCCGTTTTTGATGCCGGCCGAGCATCAAAAACCGCTATGAGGGGAAGATATGGATCCTAAAGAGTTATACCTGTCCAAACCCTGGCTGAAATATTACCCAAAGGGTGTTCCCAGCGAGGTGGATGTTCCCGAGATATCCGTACCTGAGATATTTGACCGGATGGCGGATAAATACGCGAGCAAGACCGCGTTGATCTTTTACGGGCATAAGATCAGCTACAAGAAACTTAAGGAGTGGATCGACCGGTTCGCCACTGCCCTGGCTGATCTTGGAGTGATCAAAGGCCAAACGGTGGCCTTGTATCTCTTGAATTGCCCTCAGTATGTTATCGCCTATTTTGCGGCACTTAAAGTGGGGGCCAAGGTGACTCCCATCAGCCCGGTTTATACCAGCAAGGAAGTTAAGCATCAGCTTGAGGACAGTGAGGCCGAGACGATCATCTGCCAGGATATCCTCTATGATAACGTAGAGAAGACCGGCATTTCCCTCAAGAATGTGATCCTGACCAATATCGCGGAGTACCTCCCTCTGCTCAAAAAGCAGCTGGGTAAGAGTGCGCTGGGAAAGGTCTATGGGGAAGTGCACGCACCAACACCCAAGTATATGGAAAAGGCCGGCCTTCTTCAGTTTCAAACCCTGATCAAGAAATATCCACCTCGGCCTCCCCAAATCGAGATTCAGCCCAGGGAAGATATCGCCGCCCTGGCCTATACCGGAGGAACGACCGGACTCCCCAAGGCGGCCATCTTGACTCATCGTAATATAGTCGCACTTCAGGCCCAGACCGTTTCCTTCTGGCCCATATTTGAGGAGGGCAAGGAAGTCGCCATAGCCTTCTTGCCCTTCTTTCACATCTATGGACAGGTTGTGGTGATGCTCAATGGCCTGGTTCAGGGCTCCACCATTGTTCTTTTCACCACCCCGGACGTCGATGATATCCTTTCGGCCATGGAGCGCTACCAGGCCTCCGGCTTCTATGGTGTCCCTACCCTGTTTGAATACCTCAAGGATTATGAAAAAACAGACCGCGTCAATTGGAAGCGACTCAAATTGATCGCCTGCGGCGCGGACACCCTTCATGAATCCACGATTAAAGGCTGGGAGAGGCGAACCGGGACCAAGATTCTGGAAGGATATGGCATGACCGAAACCACCGCAGTCAGTCACAGCACCCCATATGATCGACCCAAGACCGGTTCCTTCGGGGTGCCCATCCCTGGAGTCACCGCCGCAGTTGTGGATGTCGATGGAACGGAATTCAAAGGGATAGACGAGGTGGGCGAATTGATCCTCCACGGCCCCAACATCATGCAGGGTTATTGGAAGAGACCTGAGGAGACCAAGGAGGCTATGATAGACATTGACGGAAAAAAGTGGCTTAGAACCGGGGATCTGGTCAGAATGGATGAGGAAGGATATTTTCATTTTTTTGATCGTAAACGGGACCTGATTAAATATAAGGGTTATTCGGTCTTTGCCCGGCACGTGGAAGAGGTGCTCTATAAACATCCGCAGATCAAGGCCGCCGGAGTGGTGGGTGTACCGGACCCCAAGGTGGGCCAGTTTATAAAGGCCTATGTGGTGTTACAGAGCGATGCCAGGGGTAAGATCTCGGAAGAAGAAATTATGGAATTCTGCCGACAAAATCTGGCGTACTACAAGGTCCCCAAGATCATCGAATTTCGTGGAGAGCTTCCCAAGACAGACGTTGGAAAGGTCTCCCGCCGGGAGCTGAGGGAAGAGGCAGAGGAAATCTGATATGAACCAACCCTTCTTAGAACTGGATGGTCTGATTAAGGACTTCGGGGGACTGCGAGCTGTGAATGACGTGAGCTTCTCTCTGAACCGGAACGAAATAGTGGGTCTGATCGGACCGAATGGCGCCGGCAAGACCACCCTGGTTCGGCTGATAAGCGGTATTCTGAAACCTGATTCGGGCAACATCCGTTTTAAGGGCAAGAACATTGTCGGGCTGAAGACCTGGGATATCATAAACTTGGGCATAGCCTGCACCTTCCAGAACATGAGGCCCTTCCGTCGTCTCCCCATTATTGCCAATGTCATGGTCTCGTGTCTCTCCCCCCGGGCCATGAAAAGGGGTGAATGGGTCAAGAGGGTCGAGGCCAAGGCTATGGATGCCCTGGAGTTTGCCGGCATCTCCGATATGGCCCTGGAAAAGGCCTCCACCCTTTCCCAGGGTGATCTCAAGCGGCTGGAGGTCGCCAGGGCCGTGGCCACAGAGCCGGAACTGCTTCTCCTGGATGAACCCTTCGGGGGGCTGAGTCCTGCCGAGACCGATCTCATGGGAAAATCCATCCACCGACTTCACAAAGGCGGCCGTTTCGGCCGCTTGCACAGCGAAGGACCTGCCATGATTATCATCGAACACAAGCTTCAGCAGTTAATGAAGATTGTGGAGCGAATCATCGTACTCAACTACGGAGAAGTTATCGCGGATGGCACCCCGGAAGAGGTGGTGAATAATAAAGAGGTTGTCGAGTCTTACCTGGGCAAAGAAGGAATCTAACCTTGCTGCTGGAAGTCGCCAAATTGACGGTCTGTTATGACCGGGCCATGATCATCAACGACCTGAGCCTGGGCGTTGAGAGGGAGGAGTTGGTGAGCCTGGTGGGACCCAACGGCGCCGGCAAATCCACATTGCTCAGGGCAATTACCGGGCTGGTTGCCTGGGAAAGGGAGATCAAACGTCGGTCAACGGGTGGAGACGTAACTATCGAAGGAACGGTGACCTTTGACGGGGAGAGAATGGACCGGATACCTGCCTACGAGATTGTTAAAAGAGGCTTGATTCATTGTCCCGAAAGGAGGAGGCCGTTTCGGGAAATGACGGTTATCGACAATCTATATGCCGGTGCCTATCTCCTGACAGAGAAAAAGGAAGTGCAGGATAACCTGGAGAAAGTCTATCAGTTATTCCCTGTGCTTCAAAAACGGTCCAATCAGATCTCCGGAACCCTCTCCGGCGGGGAGCAGCAGATGCTTGCCCTCGGTAGGGCATTGATGTCCCGGCCAAAACTTATGTGTATTGATGAACCCTCTACCGGCCTGGCCCCCATATTGCGGAAAGATGTGTTTGAAAAGATCGTTGAGATCCGGAATCTTGGAATCACCCTTCTCCTTGTTGAGCAGGAAGTCAGCACGGTCTTCCAAATGGCCTCCCGTAATTACGTCCTTTCCTCGGGTAAGATCATCGCCGAAGGTACAGGCGAGCAATTGCTTCAAGACGAGGTCCTCCGTAAAACCTACCTCGGGCTCTAGCGGGTACTTTGATGGGGCTTTAATTCATCACTTGTCCGGGCCTCAAACGAGACCCGTAATCCTTCATCGGGTGGGATGCTCTCGTTGGCCTAAGCACTTATCTCTCCGCCTGTATCGCCCGCTGTTCGTGCGAGCGAACCTAAATTTCTTTGAATTTGGTAACGGTTTAACCCTTTATCCGCGGGATTCGCAATTCGAATATATATATTATATTGAGCTTCTTGCAAAAGTCACTTACTCCGTCATTCCGGCGAAAGCCGGAATCCAGAATTGCTTGAAAATCCTGGATTCCGGGTCGCGCTTCGCTTGCCCGGAATGACGATTTCTCCTTGTTTTCAAGAGTCTTGAAAGAGGCTCATATTTGTTCCGATTTTTGAACCCGGCTACGCAGGCAGAGATTTTTTACCCTGGGCATCCAATAAAGTCAATTTGAATAAAATCTCTTGCAATTTCTCCTCCAAATTGGATAGAATCACATGGTTTCTGGGACAACACGCGAAGTGGGGCATCCACGTGAACAAGGTGTGAAGAGTGGACATCAAGAGATCTTATTACGAGGACATTCAACTCTTTAAGAGCAAGACCATCTTGGTTTGGTCCCTGATCTTTTTTGGTTTCCTGATCGTTTTACCCTGGATCGTGGAGAAGACCCACTTTCTGGGGTTCTCCATTTACCTCCTCAACCTGATCATTATCCATTGCATCGTAGTCATCGGGTTGAACCTCCTGGTGGGTTATACCGGTCAGATCTCCATGGGCCACGCCGGCTTCTTTGCCATCGGGGCTTTCACGACCGTGATGTTCGTTACCAAATTAGGAATTCCCCTGATCATTGCCCTTCCGCTGGCGGCCCTCATCTCCGCTGGCTTTGGGTTTCTGCTCGGTCTCCCCGCCTTGCGCTTGGAAGGGCCTTACCTGGCCATCGCCACCATGGGGTTCGGCATGGCCGCGACTACGGTGATCAAACACATGGAATTTTTCGGCGGGCGCATGGGCCTGCAGGCGCCCAAGTTGTACCTTTTCGGTGTCGCGCTGAAAGACATCCACTTTTACTACCTCATTGCGGGGATCGGCGCTGTTCTGGTCATCGCTGCCGTCAAATTGTTCCAGACCAAAGTGGGCCGGGCTTTCATCGCCATTCGCGACAGCGATGTGGCCGCCGAGACCATGGGGGTAAACCTCACCTACTATAAAACACTCGCCTTTGCCGTCAGCGCCTTCTACACCGGGATCGCAGGAGGGCTCTATGCCTTCATCCTGGGATTTATCAATCCGGAAGGGTTTCATATCATCATGTCCATCACTTTCCTGGCCATGGTGGTCGTGGGGGGACTGGGGTCCATCATGGGTTCGATTGCCGGCGCCACACTCATGACCTATCTGGACGTCAAGTTACAGGCCATTCAGGATATCCCGGGGATCGGGGCGCTCCTGGTGAACTTTTCGGAAAAGTACATGACGATGGCCGGCATCTCCAACGTGGCCATCATCGTCTACGGGCTGATCATGATCCTGATCGTTCTTTTCGAACCGCTGGGGATATTCGGGATCTGGATTCGCATCAAACGGTACTGGAAGACATATCCGTTTTAATTTTTTTTTGGACGCAGATGAACGCAGATTTTTAGGATGAAAGCGCAAAAAAAATCTGCGTGTATCTGCGAAAATCTGCGTCCTAATAAAAAGAGGAGACCAAATGCTCGGGCAGTTGATTGTCAGCGGCCTGGCTGTCGGTTTTTGCTATGCCCTGATGGCTTTGGCCATGGTCATTATTTACAAGACCTCCGAGGTTTTGAATTTTGCCCAGGGGGAGATGGCCATGATCTCTTCCTTTATCGCCTTCGTTCTCCTGGATACCTATCAGCTCTCTTTCCCCCTGGGCCTTTTTTTCACCCTGCTCTTCGCCGCCGCCCTGGGCGCTTTTCTGGAGTTCGCCTTCTTGCGGCCGGCCAAAGATCCGACGGTGATCGGACTGATCATCATCACGCTTGGGTTCGAGATGATCCTTATGGGATTTGCGGGATGGAAGTGGGGTCCAGACCAGCGCTCTATGCCCTTCCCCATCTCCGGGTTTGAGACCTACAATTTTTATGGCCTGGTAATCAGTAAAGTGAATTTCTGGACGATCATCATCTGCCTGGTTTTGATCGTTCTCCTTTTCCTCTTCTTCCAGTATTCCAAGCTGGGCACGGCCATGAGAGCCACCCAGCAAAACCGCCTGGTGGCTCGACTGATGGGCATCCGGACCAAGCGCATTTTCTCTTTCACCTGGGCACTCAGTTCCCTTATCGGAGCGATCGCCGGTATGTTCATCGCGGCCCTGACGGTCCTGGACCCGCCCATGATGATGGACCCCATGATGAAAGCCTTTGCCGCTGCGGTGCTCGGGGGGATGACCAGCCTCCCGGGGGCGGCCCTGGGCGGAGCCATCCTCGGTGTGGTGGAGAATCTTTTTGGGGGGTATGTTTCCCTCCCCTTCAAATCGGTGGTGGCCTTTGCCATCATCGTTCTCATGCTCTGTATCCGGCCCAGCGGCCTGCTGGGCAAACACTTTGTCAAGAAGGTCTGAAGACCAAAAAGAAGGGGGTGAAAAAAGATTTGGGGGGAAAGGATGAAAAGGTGAATGACGAACGAATTTCTTCATCACAGGTCAGCCAGAGGATAAAAGAAAGAAAGGAGGTCAGGATGAAAAGCAAAGTTCTATCTATTTTTATCGGGCTGTTGTTTCTCGGAATTTTTTTCATGCCCGGAGGAAGCTGGGCTCAGACGGTGAGAGGAGTGACCGATACAGAGATTCTCGTAGGTCAGACGGGGCCTCAGACAGGACCCGCCGCTCTATGGGGTGCCGTGGCCCGGGGAACAGGGCTTTATTTTAAGGGCCTTAACGATGAAGGGGGGATTCACGGGAGGAAAATCAAATATTTCTTGCGCGATGATTCCTACCAGCCGGCCAAGACCAAGGCCATCGGCAAGGAGTTCGTGGAACAGATCGGGGTCTTTGCCACGGTAGGCAACGTGGGAGTCGGGCCGGGGATGAGCGTCCGGGATTTTTACTCGGAAAACAAGGTGATAATGGTGTCCATGGGGTGCAGCGGGGTGACCAACTGGATTCAGCCATTCCAGAAATACATTTTCCCGATCTACCCTCTCTACCTCGATGAGGCCTTCGCCTTGACCCGATATTTCCATGAGAAAATGAAGTTGACCAAAATTGCCATGTTCTACCAAAACGACGATTATGGAAAACAGGGCTTGGAAGGCGTGGAGCGATACGTAAAAGCGAAGGATCTGCAATTGGTGGCCTCGATATCGGCCGAGGTAACGGACCGGGATTTGAGTTCGCATGCTCTAAAACTAAGAGAATCCGGAGCCCAGGCAGTGATCATGTGGGCGATGCCCACCCATGGAGTATTGCTCCTGGGGGAATGCGCTAAAATCCAGTACAAACCCCAATGGGGGACCAGCAGCACTCTCTCCGACGGAGCGGCGATGATGCAAGCCTCCAAAGGTCTCTGGGCCGGAATGATCAGTTCCAATTTTGGAGAACTCCCGGATTCGAATCATCCTCTGATGGTCAAATATCGCGCCTGGCATCAAAAATATGAGCCCAAGGAGCGGTGGTCGACCTTCTATACTGCCGGGATTTCTTTTGCTGAACCTTTCGCCGAAGGATTGAGGCGGACGGGGAAAAATTTAACCCCCGAGACGTTCATCAAAGCGATGGAAGCCATGAAAGACTGGCAAGGGATTGGCCCGCCCATCACCTTTACCCCAACAGATCACCAGGGCGGCAAGCATGTCTTCTTCCAGCAGGTTCTGCCAGACGGGAATATCAAGAAGCTGACAGATTGGATTCGCATCACCTTCTAAAACTTGTTAGGGAGATGAGGGGATAGGGGGATCGGGAGATTGGATTTCCCCATCTGCTCATTGCCTAAACTCCACGCATCCAGAGAACAGGCAAAGGTAGGGGCGACCGGACTTCGGCGAGCTCAGCCGAGCCGCCGGTCGCCCCTACAGAAACCGGATCGGTTATGGCACTTTTGACGGTCCAAGATTTATCGATCAGCTTCGGAGGATTGAAGGCGCTCGACGGCGTTGGCTTCATGGTGGAGAAGGGAGAAATCTATTCCATCATCGGCCCGAATGGAGCCGGCAAGACTACCGTCTTCAACTGTATCAGCGGCATCTACAAGCCCACCGGGGGAAAGATATTTTTCAAAGATCAGGATATCACTCCCTTGAAACCTCATCGGGTGGCCCAGATCGGGATTGCCCGTACATTCCAGAATATCGAGCTTTTTGCGCACATGACCGCCATGAATAACCTGATGTTGGGGCGGCATAACAAGTTGCAAGCGGGGATCTGGGCGGGAGCCACTTTTCTCACACCGCATTCAAAGGCCGCCCGGGAGGAAATTCAGAATCGTGAGAAGGTGGAGGAAATCATCGACTTTCTGGAACTTCAGGCGGCCCGGAACCAGTTGGTGATCAATCTTCCCTATGGGACCCAAAAGCTCATTGAATTGGGGCGGGCTTTGGCCTTGGAGCCGGAAGTCCTCCTTCTGGACGAACCCTCCGCGGGGATGAACCTGGAGGAGAAAGAGAATCTGATCTTTTCCATCCGGGACATCCGGGACGATTTTGGGGTCACCATCCTCTTGGTCGAGCATGATATGAATCTGGTGATGGACATCTCGGACCGCATATTGGTTCTGAGTTATGGACAGGTGATCGCCGAGGGGGTTCCGGCGGAAATCCAGAAACACCCGGAAGTGCTGAAAGCCTATTTGGGAGAGGGGTAGAGAATTGGGAAGCATCCTGCGGGTGAAAAATATTGAAACCCTTTATTACGGCTTGATTAAAGCGCTCCGGGGAATCTCGCTGGACATCCAGGAAGGAACCATCTCGGTCGTCCTTGGCGGCAATGGTGCCGGAAAAAGCACGACCCTGAAGACGGTCATGGGGCTCCTGGAAGACCAGCCCGACAAAGGGACCATCGAGTTCCTGGGCAAAAGAATCGACGGCCTGGATGCGGAAGACATCGTGAATCTGGGTATTGCCATGGTCCCCGAAGGGAGAGAGGTCTTCCCCGAGCTGACCGTGCGGGAAAACCTGTGGATGGGAGCCTACATCCGCAAGGACCGCACGGCCATACAAGAGGATTGGGACCGCGTGATCCGCTATTTTCCCATCCTCAAAGAGAGGTCCAGCCAGCAAGCGGGCTACCTGAGTGGTGGGGAACAGCAGATGTTGGCGATCGGCCGGGCTTTGATGACCCGGCCGAAGCTTCTCATGCTGGACGAGCCTTCCTTGGGATTATCCCCCATTCTGGTCCGGGAGATCTTCGATATCATCCAGACCATCAATCAGGAGGGAACGACGATCCTGCTGGTGGAACAGAACGCCCGCATGGCCCTTTCGGTTGCCCATTTTGGATATGTTCTCGAAACGGGCCGGATCGTTTTGGCGAACACTCCCCAAAACCTGATGGAAGACGAGGATGTGAAGGAGTTCTACCTGGGCATCAAATCAGAAGTCTCCGGAAAAGGATACCAACGCTGGCGCAGGAAGAAGCGCTGGCGGTGACCCGGCGTGCCGTCCTCCAACCATTCGCCTGAAAATTTTGTCCAGGCAATCATGACCGCAGTAGGACCGGCCAAGAAGAAATTTTGAGGTTCGGCCATGAAGCTAACGGATGAAGAAAAAAAGATGCTCGACGGCGTTCTGGGAACCGGCCCGCAAAGCGCCATGCGGCTCCTGGTAACGCTGGGTGAAATCTACGGCGCAGAGCGAATGATCCCGGTCTCCTCCTGCCACGCCGGGGGGCGGAGCTACCTGATTTCGGGGGAGGAGAACATAGAGTGGATGAACGACCTCCGGAGCGGTGGGGCGTATTTCCGGGTCTTCACTTCCACCAACCCCTGCTCGGTAGACATGGAGCGGTGGAAGGAGATGGGGCTCCCGGAGAAACTCGTCTTAAACCAGCGCAGAACCGATGAACCGTACCTGAAGATGGGCGCGGTGCCCTTGGGGAGCTGCCTGCCCTACCAGCTGGGAAACCTGCCGCTGCCCGGAACCCATTTTGCCTGGGGAGGTTCGGCCGGGGCCACTTTCGTCAACTCGGTTTTCGGAGCCAGAGGGAACCGGGAAGGCTCTCCGTCCGTGATCGCCGCGGCCATCGCCGGAGTGACCCCGGAATATGGGCTCCACTTGAAGGAGAACCGCTACGGGAAGGTCCGGGTGGACTTGTCCGGGCTGGACCATTCCTCCCTCAGCCTGTCCGATTACTCGGCCATCGGCTCCTATATCGGAAGGACTCTGCTCGACAAAACACCGGTCATCGTGGGACTCCCGAAGACCCTCAGCCAGGATCAGATCCGTTTTCTCATCTCCCCCATGCCTACCGCTGGAGCCATCTCCCTTTGCCATATGGTGGGGATCACCCCGGAGGCCCCGACACTGGAGGTCGCCTTTGGCGGCAAGATCCCGGAGAATAATATTTCGGTGGGACAAAAGGAGATGCAGAGTTCCTTCCAGAAACTGACCACCACGCAGAGGGAAGATGTGGACCTCGTCTGCTTTGGCTGCCCGCACTGCAGTATTCCCCAGATGCGGGAGATCGCCTCGCTCCTTCAGAATCAGAAAATCCATCCCAACGCCAGGCTTTGGGTGGCCACCTCCAGCCACCTGAAGACCATGGCCCAACGTATGGGTTACGTGGAAATCATCGAACGGGCAGGGGGGCTGGTATTGGCAGACCTCTGTGTGGCTCCAGGGGCGCCCTTTCACCTGGTGCCGGGGGTGAAAACTGTGGCCATCAACAGCGCTCGTGGAGCCTATTTTATTCCCGGGGCCTGCAACATGGATGTCATATTCGGCGATACGAAAGACTGCGTCCAGGCGGCCATCACCGGGAAGTGGAGGGGGTCAAGATGAAGATCATGCTGCGGGGACGGAAAGTCATCGGCGGGTTGGCCGAGGGAGAGGCCGTGGTTACAAAAGAACCGGTCAGTTTCCTCGGAGGAGTCAATCCGGACAAAGGTGTTGTGGTAGAACGGGGACACGAATTGGAAGGACAATCCATCACCGGGAAAATCTTTGTCTTCCCCCATGGCAAGGGGTCCACGGCCGGTCCATATATCATCTACGCCATGGCCAAGCGAAAGACGGCGCCCGTGGCCATGATCAACGTGGAAGCGGAGCCGATCATCGCCGTGGGAGCAGCCATGGGCAATATCCCGTTGGTAGACCGCTTGGATAAAAATCCCCTGGAAGTGATTGCCACCGGAGACCACGTAAAGATTGATGGGGATCAAGGGATCGTGGAAATTACCAAAAGGTAATCCGACCTGCGAAACGGTATCTCCCCATGGAGTCGGCCGGATTGCCGGTTCGGCCCCAGGCGGACCCAAAAAGGCGGTTCCCCTTGTTTGGGCTGCGCAGGCTGAACCGATTGTGGAACGTAGCATGGGGAATACGGCCCCAACGGACAGCCAGCTTTGGGATAAATTGGTAATTTCACTTATACATTTTTGAACGCGGCCTGAAATGGTATAAATCTAAAAATATGTTCCCCATTAGCTAAGTTATTGAAATAATTTAGATTTAATGAAATCAGCTTCTGGAAATATCCAGAAGGAAAGCTGGCCCATATTATGCAGATTAAAGAATTGCGTGAAATATCCGAAATATATGGTTGTGAGAGGGGAAGAAAAAATGATTGATAAAGAGTTAACCGTTGGTCAAAACCTGCAGCGGAAAAGAGAGGCAAAAAGTATTCCCCTGCAACATGTAGCCGAGGTCACCCGCATCACCCTTTCCAACCTTCAAGCCATGGAAAGAGATGAATTCTATCGTCTCCCGGCAGAACCCTTCGCCCGGGGGTTTCTCCGCAACTATGCGAAGGTTATCGAGCTTGACCCGGAGGAAGTCATCTCCGCTTACCGTTGCCAGACGGAAGCAAACAAAAAGCAAGTGTTGGGTGAAGCATCTGCACCGCCGGCTCCCCCCTCTTTCTTGAGAAATGTCCGAAATCACGTCATCGATCTGGTTTCCACCATTTTGGGAGCTACGCCTTCTTTTTCCATCAACAAAGTCATCCTGCCCCCCAAAGATTAATTTATCGTTTTCTCCCTCCGCTTTTTAGATTTCCAAAATCTTCAGCGCCTTCTCTTTCGGCGCTTTTTTTGTTTGGTCTTCGCCCGGATGCCAAAGTCTTTGGTGAATCATCCCCCGGGCGGTGATTTTCCCAGAGCATCCGGCAGGGGTCTCTCGAGAAACATCAACCGGGGCAACCAACATTCTCCGAATAGACGGGCAAGAGTTTTTTCTTGACTAATCAGCGGATTGGCGCCAAAATTACTTTATCTAACGGATATTCCCCATGGATTCGGTATGGATCTGAAAAAGTATCTGGGTCTTGAACGTCGCCACATTCCCCGGCATACGGCCGGTGTGGCGGTGGAATTTTATGTCTGGGATGCGGGGAAACACAAAGCGCGTACGGGAAGAATCTCCGGACGCCTGGGGGAGATCTCTCTCGAAGGGGCCTGCCTGCAAACGAACAACATCCTGATCGATGGATACCACATACTACGGGATAATGCCCCGGAAGATGAAACACCGTTCGTCGTTGATTTACCGCCTTCCGCAGAAGGGGTTCCCTGTAGCATCAAGGCCCGGGTAATCTGGTATAATCGGAATGCCGTCAATCGCCCATTTCAGTTTGATGTGGGGCTAATATTTCTCGATGTCTCGGAAACCGAACGCCAACGCCTCAGGGATTTGATCAAGTCTGCTTCCACCCATTAAAGTCCCGGTTACCGTTCCTGACCTGCCGCCCGTCACCTTCCGGATCTCCCCTTGACCGGAGGGAATACGAAGTGTCGCGCTTTTCCCTTTTCTATTTGAAACAGTTCTTTCTGAAACTTTGAACCGCGGATTCAAAATTTGAAAAGGCACTTTTCAGTTCTTTTAGGCATTCATTATAATCCCGGGTTCTCATATTTAACATTTCTCGTTCGTGCCTACAGTCCCCGAGACAAATTTCCAACATCCGTTGTTCAGTTTCCGCCCTGGTTTTTGCCGACTCAAATTTTTCGTGAGCGGCAGAAACTTCTTGCTGGGCAGTCGGTTTTCTGGGCGGCCTCAGACATAATCTCACGACGCTTTCTTCCCAGTTCCCGCGCTTTCCCCTTAAGGGATTCTATGCGCTTGTCGAGTTCCTCCAGAGCCCCATCTTTCTGCCGGAGTTCCGCATCTCCCCGGCAGGGTTGAAAACGAAGTAGCTTTCTTTGCTCCTGGACTTCCGCCAATTCTTTCCGGAATTCTCTAACCTCCCGCTCGATTTGCATAATCATTTTTCCTATATTATTGGAGAGTAACGGCCATTCTTAAGGACTTACGGAGGTCCTCCTTAATGCTCTTGATTCTACAAATTTATTCCAAATCAATCAAGGGGAAAAGCGATCTCCATTCCTTCACCAATTCAGGCATCAAAAAGGGACCAGGGGCATCAAGGCCAAATATCCCGGGAAACGTAGGAGATCCAGCTTTCTTTGGTTCAGATCGTAGCAAACCTTCATTTCACTTCATTCCAAAATTTTGAAATAAAAAATCGGAGTCATTTTTGAGGCCTCCCAATCCCCAGCTGAGGGCTTCGGTTAGCCCCATTGAGGCTTCAAAATGCGGCCTAATTTTCCATCCCGCACGAACCACGGAAAGTTGGTTGTCTTAGAAATAATCGCTCCTTTCCATGCTCTGGGGAGGTTCGGTCTAAGGGGATGATCCCCGGTAATAAATGGCCGGAAAGGCATACCTAGGATAGGAAGCAGGGAAAGTCCCGACTTAAAGAAGAGGCTGTTTCACTTTACCTTTTCTCCAAATTCGGTCGCCTGCGGCCTTGACGGGCTTTGAGCGCAGAGAGGACGAATTCTCATCCTTTGGGGGCTTTCCCTTCCTCTGGGAATCGCTCCTACCTTCCCAAGCCCAAAAGAGGTTATGAATCCCCTTCCTCCCAATATTTTTAGGTCTGTTTTTCCCTTTTGAATTTGGTTTATCTAGCATTAATTGGTTTGACCAGTCCATTCCCTTAGTCCCGAATAAAGTTTTTTCCCCAAAATACCGATCCAGTTAAGCCCCCTCACCCTTCCCCTCTCCCCCGCAAACGGGGGAGAGGGCGGGGGTGAGGGGGAATGATAAAAAAGGAAATTCCT
>Ga0315277_10007918_pt1 | contig 13702 bp, 13 predicted proteins | sample YL17G05_15_MG_FD_203695 | JGI IMG/M metagenome (GOLD analysis project Ga0315277, IMG submission 203695) | Sediment microbial communities from Yellowstone Lake, YNP, Wyoming, USA - YL17G05_15 | ecosystem: Environmental > Aquatic > Freshwater > Lake > Sediment | place: USA: Wyoming | collected...
CTATAAATTGGTGCTTTCTTCCAGAAGGAGGGGCGGTGACAGAGAATAATCATGATTCTTGTGACGAATGACGACGGCATAAGCGCCGAGGGGCTCTCGGCTCTGCGGAGTGTCCTGGAGGACTTGTCCGAGGTTGTTGTTATAGCTCCGGATAGAGAGCAAAGCGCCTCGAGTCACTCTCTTACGTTGAACCATCCGCTACGTGTGAAGGAAATCGAGAATTCCGTGATGAGCATAGACGGCACGCCAACGGATTGTGTACTCCTTGCCTTCAACGGTCTGCTCAGAGAGAAACCTCAGCTTGTCGTGGCCGGTATAAACCACGGACCGAATCTTGGGGAAGACGTGAGCTACTCCGGGACCGTTGCGGCAGCGATTGAAGGAACTCTACAGGGCGCGCCCTCGTTTGCAATCTCCATGGCCGGAAAGCCTCCTTACTCTTTCGATGTCGCTTCTTCGTTTGCCTCAAAACTAGCAAGAATGATTCTGGAAGGAGGAATGGATCCGCAGACGCTTCTCAACGTAAATGTTCCCAACCTATCGGCAACAAGTATATCGCGTGTGAGAGTCACCAAACTTGGCAAGAGACTCTATAGAGACCTCCTCATCAAGAAGGTCGATCCCCGCGGGAGAACCTACTACTGGATAGGCGGGAACGAACCTTCCTGGCAATCCGCCGATGGCGATACGGACTTCAGGGCAGTGGAGGAAGGGATGATTTCGGTCACGCCTCTGCACCTGGATATGACAGATTATCCACGAATGCCTGAAATAGAGAATTTGAACCTGACGCCCTGATCAGTGGAGCAACGCATGGTGAAGACGCATTTCTCGGACGATTTTGCGATCGCGAGACGCAACATGGTCAAAGAGGGACTTTTCGCAAGGGGGATACGTGACAAGAGGGTGCTGGAAGTTATGGGGTGGATGCCTCGACACGTTTTCGTTGACGAAGCTCTCTGGGGCGAAGCTTATGGAGATTGCTCCTTACCCATTGGTCACGGTCAAACCATATCTCGGCCCTACATCGTGGCAAGGATGTGTGAACTCTTGAAGCTCTCCGGTTCGGAGAAATTGTTGGAAGTAGGGTTGGGTTCGGGTTACCATGCAGCTGTCCTGAGCAAGCTGGTTCGAAGCGTGTTCGCGATAGAACGGATACCCGAGCTTGCCGAAAGAGCGAGAAAAAAACTTGAATGGCTCGGTATCAAGAACGTCATCGTGAGGATCGGGGACGGCAGCGTCGGTTGGAAATCGTTCGCGCCATTTGATAGAATTGTTGTGAGCGCAGCGGCGGCGGAGATTCCTTCAGCACTCCCTGAGCAACTTACCGACTCGGGCAGAATGGTGGTGCCCATAGGGGCGCAGGAAGAGCAGTGCGTAATGCTTCTCGAAAGGAGAGGTGACACGATTCTTCGCAAGGAGATTGAACGCGTCAGATTCGTTCGTCTTGTGGGAGAGCAAAGGAAAAGAGTAGGCACATAATTGCAGAGAGATTCTGGCCGATGTGGTCGGGGCGTAGCGCAGCCCGGTAGCGCACCTGGTTCGGGACCAGGGAGTCGGAGGTTCAAATCCTCTCGCCCCGACCATAAGGTGTTTTCTCGCACTGACACTCTCTGGCGGCTCGTTGAGTTCGGTCCCGGTGTGGTGCAGACGCCCGATAGTAGCGTATTCTTGCCGACCGAGATTGACTCGGAGAGCTTTGCCGCTGTTTATGAAGCAAGACGCCAGCGATGAGCGGGCTTGAGATGGAAAAGGCAAGGGTGAGGATAGTGGTGTCGGGAATCGTTCAAGGAGTCGGTTACAGGTCCTTTGCGCTACGACACGGGAATTCCCTCAATCTAAGCGGGTACGTAAGAAACACCCCTGAGGGAGAGGTAGAGCTGGAAGCAGAGGGGGACAGGGGAGACGTCGAGAGATTCATTTTTCTTCTGAGGGAAGGACCGCGTGCGGCTCAAGTGAGCGACGTGCGGGTCGAGTGGAAGGAACACATAGGCGAAGCGAGAGGATTCAGAGTAGCTTTCTGAACCCTATGAGAACGGCTTTCTGAGAGTGCAGGAACAAACGGCGGGAAAGGGAGCAATGGAGAAGAGATCACAAAAAAGTGACTCTGCGTCAAAGATACAGCGCACCTCACAAAACCCGTCAGCGACGAGGGGCGACTCTCCCGCAAAAAGCAAGTCGACGCCGGGACACGAAACATCCGAGAAGCGTCGTTTTGCGACAAAGAGCAAATTCGCGGCCAAGCTTGAGACGGTACTTGAGCGTTATAAAGATGCCGGTGTGGTGCCGTACGAGCAGGTTGAGAGACTCTTGCATGGATCCGATTTCAACATGGGCGAGTTTCAGGGTTTTCTGGACATGGCAACCGGAGTGGGTGTCGAGGTCGAGATCCCGGAGTACGAAGAGGATGAGGACCGTACTCCTGTGGACACCAAAGCGTCCCGGGTGGATCGCGGGATTGAGCCGCTCCACCTCTATCTGAGAGAGATCAGTAGGTACCCTCTTCTCACCCCTGCCCAGGAGCTAGAGCTTTCGAGAGCTGTCATCGCCGGTGACCAGGAAGCGCGAAGGAAGATGATTCTTTCGAACCTGAGGCTCGTGGTGCGAATAGCCAAGCCATACCAGAATCGCGGTGTCGAGCTTCTGGACCTTATCGAGGAAGGCAACCTGGGTCTCATCACGGCCGTAGAGCGTTTCGACCCGTCGCGCGAGAGACGCTTCAGCACATACGCATCCTGGTGGATACGGCAGTCCGTGGTTAGAGGAATTGCAAACTACTCGCGCACAGTTCGAATCCCTATTCATATGCTCCAGCTCATCAACAGGTACATTACCACGGAGAAACTTCTGGGTAGCAAGTTGTCGAGGCCAGCGACGATCGAAGAAATCGCCTTTCAGATGGGTGAACCTCTCAGGAAAGTGGAGAGAGTTCAAAGTCTCGTAGGCGGGATCAAGTCTCTTGACTATGCTTCCATCTCGGAAGCGTATGGGGAGTTGTCGCAGTACGAGCCGCTGCTGACCGTGCCAAGCCCGGAGGAGATGATAGAGCTCCAGCTCGAGCACGAAAAGCTGGAAAAGCTCATGGGTAAGCTACCGGGTAGGGAAGGGAAGATTCTGAGAATCAGGTACGGTTTTCATGACGGAAGAATGCACACTCTTGCAGAAACCGGCGCCCTCTTCGGCGTAAGTAGAGAGAGAGTCAGACAGATCGAGAAGCGTGCTCTCGCGAGGCTGAGGAAGTTCATAGAGAGTAGAGAGCGACACGCCGAGACTGAAGCCCAGAGCGAACACTAAAGGTCACAAACACTTGAAATAGACGCCTTTCTCGGAGAGTCTAACGGCTCTCGGACGTCCTTGAGGAGGCAAAGGAATGCCTGACAAACTCAAAAAACTGATAAGGAGCGTTCCAGATTTTCCTAAGAAGGGGATAGTATTCCGTGATATAACAACCTTGCTCAGGGAGGGTACCGAGTTTGCCAGAGTAGTAGACATGCTGGCTGAGGAGTGCTCAAGAAGGAATCCAGAAGCGGTCCTCGCCATGGAGTCTCGAGGATTTGTGCTCGGGGGCGCCCTGGCTTATCGCCTTAAGCTGCCTTTCATCCCGGCGAGGAAACCAGGGAAGCTTCCCTGGAAAAAGGCGAGGGAAGAGTATCAGCTTGAGTATGGGACCGACGCGCTCGAGGTTCATATTGATGCTGTAAACCAGGGCGAAAGAATCATTGTTGTGGACGACTTGCTGGCTACTGGTGGCACTGCGCTCGCGGCCGCCAGGCTCGTGGAAAAACTTGGGGGCGTTGTGGTGGGGCTCGGCTTTCTCGTGGAGCTGGAGTTCTTAAAAGGCCGCGACCGTCTCAAGGGCTACGACGTGTTCTCACTCGTGAAGTACGCCAGTGAATAGAGAGATCTGTGCCGAGAGTTTGGACGTAATTGCCCCCGTAGCTCAGTTGGATAGAGCAGCGGTTTCCTAAACCGTTTGCCGCGTGTTCGAGTCACGCCGGGGGCACATTGACTCACGCAGGCCACGCGAAAAGCGAAGGCTACGTTGACAAGTCCGATCGCACGAATTAAGCTATGCGTTAGAATATCAGGCTTGGGTGGGCGATTAGCTCAGGTGGTTAGAGTGCCTGCTTGACATGCAGGAGGTCACTGGTTCAAGTCCAGTATCGCCCACCATTATTGCATCATAAACTTGGGACACGGCGTTCGGGAGACGCGCGACTTCGCTTGGTTTGAGCACGCCAGGACGCGCTCCAAAAACCCCGGGAGGCTCCGTTGGAGATTCTTGTCGAAGGCAAAGGTCGCATCGAGTGCGAAGGTGGAGTGACAGGAAGACAGTTGCTCGAGAGACTTGGTGGGCAGCAGGACTATTGCTCCGTTAGCGTAAACGGCGAGGTCGTTGATTGGGATTCTTTGATCAGCGGGACCAGTAGTGTTCGGTTTCTAGGGTTTGAGAGTGAGGTGGGGAGGGAAGTCTACTGGCACAGCACTTCTCATGTGCTGGCTGCCGCAGTGAAAGAACTCTTTCCGGAATCCAAGCTTGGGATCGGCCCTGCAATTTCGGAGGGTTTCTATTACGATTTTGACCGAGCCACTCCTTTCTCTGAGAATGAGCTTGAGAGTATCGAAGCAAGGATTTGCCAGATAATAAGTTCCAATCTTCCATTTCGGAGAGAGGTGTTGGCGAGAGAAGAAGCGCTCCGGCTTTTTGAGGAGTTGAAGGAGCCTTACAAAGTAGAGCTTATCCGCGATATCAAGGAGGGGGAAATCTCCGTGTACAAGAGCGGTGGGTTTGTCGACCTCTGCCGCGGCCCGCATCTACTGTCCACTGGTTCGATAGGTGTCGTGAAGCTCTTGTCCGTAGCGGGTGCATACTGGCGAGGGTTGGAGTCAAGACCCATGCTTCAACGCATATACGGTATCTCCTTCCCTCACGAGAAGGAGCTCAGAGATTTTCTTGCAAGACTCAAGGAAGCTGAGAGACGCGACCACAGAAAGCTGGGCGCAGCTCTGGACCTTTTCAGCATACAAGAAGCCGCAGGCGCCGGTCTTGCCTTCTGGCACCCGAAGGGTACCGTCATAAGAAACATCATCGAGGAGTTCTGGAAGCGAGAGCACGTGAAAAGAGGATATCAGCTCGTTTCGACCCCTCACATTGCCAGAGCCGAGCTTTGGGAACGGTCTGGGCACATGGAGTTTTACAGGGAGAACATGTACGCTTTTGACGTTGACGAACAACCATACGTCTTGAAACCCATGAATTGCCCTGGTCACATACTGATCTACAAATCAAAACGCAGGAGTTACAGGGAGCTTCCTATCAGGTACGCCGAACTGGGCACTGTCTACAGACGTGAAAGATCTGGTGTGCTTCACGGCATGTTTCGCGTGAGAGGATTTACCCAGGACGACGCTCATATTTTCTGCGCGCGCGAGCAGGTTTCGAAGGAAATCGACGGCGTACTGGACCTGGCCCTTTACATGCTTCGCTCCTTTGGATTCGAGCAGATCAATGTCCAGTTGAGCGTCAGGGATCCTGCGCACAAGGACAAATACGCAGGGGACGATACTCTGTGGCAAGAGGCTGAGGACGCGCTTAAGAGCGCCTTGGAACGGCGTAACCTTCCGTTCAAGCGGGCGGAGGGCGAAGCCGTTTTCTACGGACCCAAAATTGACATGAGCCTACTGGATGCTCTCGGTAGAGGATGGCAGGGACCGACTATACAGTTTGACTTCAACCTGCCGGCAAGATTTTCAGTAGAGTACGTCGGTGCTGACGGAAGAGAGCATCAGGTGATCATGATACATCGCACGGTTCTTGGCGCGCTTGAACGCTTCACGGCAAGCCTAATAGAGCACTACGCGGGTGAGTTTCCGGCTTGGCTTGCTCCGGTGCAGGTAGTAGTCGCCAGCATAAGCGCCGAGAATCTGGAATGGGCTCGCGCCGTGGTGGAAGACCTTAGAGAGACCGGGATACGCGTCGAGGCGGACCTGAGGGACGAAACCATCGGAAGCAAGATAAGGGATGCCGAACTCCAGAAGATTCCTTACGTGCTCGTGATCGGGAAGCGCGAGTCGCAGAGCAGGGAAGTCTCGACTCGGAGCAAGAAGAAGGGGCAGCTCGGCTCTCAGACTCTCGAGGAATTCAAGAAGAATTTGCTTGATGAGATAGGGAGTAGGCTATAGGATAGGTGCCGTATTGATGAAGCAGAAGCCGCCGGCTTCTCACCCTGTGGTTCAGAGCCTTCAGGGTATGTTCTTAGCGATTCTAAGGATGATTGCTTTCTGTTGAAGCTGGCGGAGGTCTGTCAGACGCCTCCGCCTTTGTGTTTGTACGTTCCGTCAGGGGGTGGTTGCAACAGTGCAAGAAAAGAAAGTCCGAGTGAACGAAAGAATCCGGGCCGCTGCCGTGCGAGTGATAGGGCCGGACGGCGCTCAAATGGGGGTTATGGCCTCGAAGGATGCTCTTGTTGCTGCTCAGGAGCATGGTCTTGACCTGGTCGAGGTGTCGCCCAATTCAAAGCCTCCGGTATGCCGCATCATGGACTTTGGAAAGTTCAAGTATGAACAAAGCAAGCGGGCAAAGAAGGCCAGGAAGAAGCAGCACATCATGCACCTCAAAGAGGTGAAACTAAGGCCGAAGATCGAGGAACACGACTATCAGTTCAAGATGAACCACGCCAGAAAATTTCTCGAGGGCCGCGACAAGGTGAAGTTCACCGTTACGTTCAGGGGTAGAGAAATGACACACGCAGAACTCGGCCACAAGCTCTTGGAGCGTGTGATCGCGGACATTGAGACTTTTGGGCAGATAGAGACACCCGTTCGCGCCGAGGGCAAGAATCTTGTCCTGATCATAGTTCCTAAGTCCCAGAAGGCGCGGCCTGATCGATTGGCGAGTTGATTGACGCGGCATTTCGAGCATTCAAGATGTGATGAGCAAGAGTTCGATGGAAACGAGGAGTATAGAGAATGCCCAAGCTTAAGACGAACAGAGGAGCGAGAAAGAGATTCAAGGTCACTGGGAAGGGGAAGATCCTTCGCAGCCATGCATACGCGGCTCACATCCTGACCAGCAAGACACGGAAACGAAAGAGAAGACTTTCAAAGTCCACGCTTGTCTCGGCGGAGGACAAGGGCAGGATTCGCAGAATGCTCCAAATATGATTCAGTAAATCCGCTTCCTGAGATTGGTTCCGAAGATTGGTTCCGAATGTGATTGAGTCCGTTTTTGAGAGGTGATGACGATGGCGAGAGCGAAGACCGTACCCGCTGGCAGGAAAAGACGCAGAAAGATTCTGAGAGCGGCCAAGGGTTTTAGAGGAGGAAGAAGCAAGCTTTATCGGACGGCGAAAGAAACGCTGATAAAGAGCATGCAGTATGTTTATCGTGACAGGAGAACAAAGAAGAGAGATTTCAGGTCACTCTGGATTTCCAGAATCAATGCTGCAGCGAGACTGAACGGGATGTCATACAGCACGTTCATCTCGGGTCTCAGAAAGGCAGACATAGAGATCAACAGAAAGGTTTTGGCTGATATTGCTCTGCACGACCGAGAGGGATTTGCCAAACTGGCAGAACTTGCCAAGAATGCGGCACACTCTAGCACTGCTGCCGGGTAATGAAGTGAGTACTGAAAAGGAAGTATCAGAGCTGAGGGAGAGCGCCGCCGGAGAAATTCGGGCGGCCTCATCGCTTAAGGAACTCGAAGCGATAAGAATAAAGTATCTTGGTAGGAAGGGTCTTCTTACTTCCGTCCTGAGGAGTATCGGCGACCTTTCAGGTCCGGAGCGGTCGAGTGTCGGGAAGGCGTCTAACGAGGCAAAGGAGGCACTAGCCACGCTCATCGACGAACGGACGGAGGCCTTGACAGTGGCCCTTGCAACTGTTGAACGCCGGAGGCTCGACATCACACTTCCGGGTGTAAGTCAATGGGTTGGCAGGAGGCATCTTCTTTCGATTGCAGTCAAGGAGCTGAAGTCCATCTTCATAGGAATGGGGTTCTCCGTCGCCACGGGACCCGACGTTGAGGATATCTACCACAACTTTGAAGCCCTCAACATACCGGAAGGACATCCTTCCAGGGAGAAGGGAGACACGTTCTTCGTGGGCAGAGAACTTGTCCTCAGGACTCAGACTTCTCCCGTGCAAATAAGGGTGATGGAGAGAAAGCCTGCACCGGTGCGTATGATTTTTCCGGGAAGGGTTTATCGGAAGGACGCTTCTGACGCGACTCACTCACCGGAGTTCCATCAGCTCGAGTGTCTCTACGTTGACAGAGACGTCACGTTTCTAGATCTCAAGGGGACCCTCAGCTACTTTGCGCGACGCTTTTTCGGAAGCGGAACTCGGCTCAGGTTCAGACCTTCCTATTTTCCTTTTACGGAACCGAGTGCGGAGGTAGACATAACCTGCATCTCCTGTTCGGGCGGGCAGTCGCCTCCAAGGTCGGGTAATTGCAGGATGTGCGGTGGGAGCGGGTGGCTCGAGGTCCTGGGTGCGGGTATGGTTCACCCCGCTGTATTGAGATGCGTAGGATACGACACGGATGAGCTCACCGGGTTTGCTTTTGGAGCGGGTATCGAAAGACTTGCGATGCTCAAGTACGGGATCGCCAATATTCGCTTTTTCCTCGAGAACGACGTCAGATTTCTCGAGCAGTTCGGCTGAGAATAAGGTCAGTGTTTGCTGATGATACGGCCTGGAGAAGAATCCGAACAAGTGAAGAGAAACTGAGAGAGATTTTGGACTAGACAGATGAAAATAGGATACAACTGGTTGCGCGAGTTTGTGGAAGTGGATATGACCCCGGCAGCCTTGGGCGATTGCCTCACGATGCTAGGCTTTCCCGTCGAAAGCATGGGTTCGTGCGAGCCCGAGTATCCTGGCATCATCACGGGCCGCGTAATGGAAGTCAAGAAACATCCCCGAGCGGACCGACTTGTGGTGTGCGAGGTCTCGATAGGCGACAGGAATCTCCACATCGTGTGCGGTGCCGCAAACGTTAAACAGGGGATGAAGGTCGCAGTTGCATGCGTGGGTTCAGTCTTGCCGGGCGAGAAGAAAATCGAGAGGGTCGCAATAAGAGGGGAAAGCTCGGAGGGCATGCTCTGTTCGGGCTCAGAGCTGGGTCTGGGCAGTGATTCAGGGGGAATAATGGAGCTTCCCGAGGAGACCAGGGTCGGCATAACGCTGGACGAACAACTGGGTATCGAGGAAACCGTACTTGAGATCGAGATCGGCCACAACAGACCCGACTGCCTTTCGGTGTTCGGCGTCGCTCGTGAGATTGCGGCTTTTCTTGGTTCGGAGCTTAAATTCCCTGATGTCAGATCCGCGGAGAAATCTCCTGAGCCGGACGAGATCGTGGATGTGAAGATCGAACAGGCTGAGGATTGCCCGCGGTACTGCGGCCGGGTGGTGAGCGGAGTGCGCATCGGTGTCTCACCTCTCTGGCTAAGGAAGAGGCTTCAGATAGCCGGTTTTAGGGTGCTCAATAACGTGGTGGATTCGACTAACTACTGTCTGGCTTCTTTCGGGCAGCCGATCCACGCGTTCGATCTTGATCGAATGAAGAGAAGGTCCGTTCTTGTAAGGAGGGCAAGAAACCTGGAGAGAATTGTGACACTTGACGGAGTCACGAGATTACTCGGCCCGGAAGTTCTTGTCATAACTGACGGTGAGGTGCCGATCGCGATAGCCGGTGTCATGGGTGGAGAGGACACAGAAGTAATTGAAACGTCCAGCAGGCTTTTCATCGAAAGCGCGAATTTCGCTTCCGGTGTCGTAAAACGCGGGTCGAGGAAACTTGGTCTTGAGACCGAAGCGTCGCTGCGATTCTCGAGAGGTGCGGACCCTGAGATGGCGGCGTGGTGCGTGGAATACGTGAGCTCGCTCATTCCCTCTCTGACCGGTGGTGTGTGCAAGGGGAAAACTCTAGATAACTACGCGCTGGAGAAGACGCGGACCACGGTATTCGTTAGCGCCGATAGAATGTGTCGCATACTAGGCGGTTCTATCCCGACTGCTTTTATGGAAGAAAGGCTATCGGCGCTCGGCTTCGGATGGTTGAGAAAGGACGAGGGCGTTGAAGTTACCGTACCCGTGTTTAGACACGACGTGCATGAGGAGATCGACATCGTTGAAGAAGTCGCGCGGAGCTACGGTTATGACAAGTTTGCCGAGCGAGCGGCAAACATAAGCTGGGTGCCGGGCGCGGACGAGGAGAGAGAGGTCTTCCTGGAGAAGGTGGCGGATTGTCTTGCATCCTTTGGGCTCACCGAGGTCATAAGCAAGGTGCTTGTCGATCAGGAAAAGGCATCTCGCTTCCTGGGGGATAACGGCGTCGAGCGACTTGTGACACTCTCAAATCCTGCTTCGAGCGCGGAGGCGGTTCTAAGACCTTCCGTTTTGTGCAGTTTGCTTGACGTCGTGGGCACGAACCTGAGAAGGGGCGCCGAGAACGTGCGCTTCTTTGAAGTCGGAAAGTCATTTCTGAATACCCGAGGAGAATGGCCGGAGGAACGCTACGTAATTGCGGCAGCGATATGCGGTCGCAAGAGACCACCTACCTGGCAAGAGGTAGAGCCACAGAATTGTGACATATTTGACGTCAAGGGCATAGCGGAGGCGCTCTTGAGCAAATTGAAGGTTGACAACTATGAGACGCTTTGTTATGATGGCCCCGTAGTAGAAAGGGAAGCGTCAGGCTCTATCTCTTGTAGTCACAAGACGTTGGGCCTGTTTGGATTGGCAACCCGAGACCTCGTTCGACTGTTTGGCATTGAGAGAGATGTTTACGTTCTTGAGCTCGACGCCGAGGTCTTGTGTGCGACTGCCAGTGAAAAGACTGGATTCGAAGAACCTTCAAGGTTCCCACCGGTCAAGCGTGATATTGCCGTCATAGTCGATGAGACGCTTCCGCAGGAAGAGATTGCAAAACTCGTTGAGAGTCTTGCCGGAAAGAGCCTGCGTCGCATTGAGCTTTTTGATGTGTACGTGGGTGAGGCCATACCTCGGGGGAAGAGGAGTCTGGCTTACTCTCTGAGTTTTCAATCCTTTGAGAGAACGCTCTCTGATGTTCAGATCGACGAGATCATGGAGCGTATCGTTGTTGGCCTGGAGTCCCGTGGGGCGGGTGTGAGGGGAAGGCTCTCAGGCTAGACTCTAGAGCACAGGGGATTGTAGGATTCATTCGTAGTCATTTGCGATGGACAGTATCTTAACGGAACTCGAGAAGAAAGTTGAACGCGTTGCTTCGGCAATCAAAAAACTGAAGGAGGAGAACGCGAATCTCACGTCAGGCAATCGGAAACTCAACGAGCGCCTTCGCGAGCTGGAGAAAAGCGACTCCGGGGACGACGGCGTGGTCAGGGAACTTCGATCAAAAATCACTCAGCTTGAGGGGGAGCGCAAATCCCTGATGGATCTGAGGAAACAGGTCGAGACCCGTCTGGAAACGATTTTGTCTCAATTCGATGTGTTTGAAGAATAGGCGACGAAACAAGAAGTTTATGAAACGGTAGGGAAAGGAAGCTGGGATTTTCGAACCCCATGGATTGAATGAGAGAAGAGATGAGCGAAAATCAGAACGTCATCAAGGTTCAAATATTTGGGGGAGAATATAAGATTCGTGGAGAGGCCAACCCGGAATATATCCTGGAGGTTGCGCGCTACGTGGATTCTAAGATGAGAGAAATAAACGAGAAACTCTCGGTAGCTTCCCTGGGGAAGGTGGCCATTCTTACTTCCCTGAATCTTGCAGACGAATTATTCAAAGAGAGAAGGGAAAGGGATACTGCGCTCTCGCAAATCCGTGAGAAGGCAGCCGCGCTCGCCTCGAGACTTGAGGAGGCAGTGGCCGATGCATAGATCCAGCTTCCGCCATTTGGATGGCAGAGCTAGACGGAAGGAGGAATAGCTCAGGAAGGAGATCTGCCACATTTCGTGAGTGATAAGGTTCCAAGCACTGAGTAGAAATCCCTACCGTGCGCGTGATGATGAAGGCGTTTTTGAGCCAACAGTTGTTCAAAGGGAGCCTGTTCTCGAGGTAATAGCGGGATCCGCTTGGCGCGGGGGCGCGACGACCTGGAGTCTGGCACCCACCTGGATTTCCCAGGTTCAAAAGTCTCTGTCACACGGCAGTCCGGTGGGGATTTCTCTTTTCCGGGGCTGCCTGCGAGGTGGTGGTAATAGATGGACTACGCTGTGATGTTCTACGTGATACTGGGCGTGCTCGTTGCGATTGGTGTTTTCTTCACGGGCTGGTATACATGCAAGAAGGTCTCGGAAGGCAAGGTTGTCAGCGCAGAGAAACTGGCTGAGAAGATAGTCCGTGAGGCCCAGAAAGAGGCAGAAACAAGGAAAAAAGGCGCTGTTCTCGAGGCCAAGGACGAGTGGTACAAGGCAAAGGCAAATTTCGAAAAGGAAACCCAGGGTACCCGGCAGCAGCTTCAGACCCTTGAGCGGAGACTCGGCGAGAGAGAGGGGAGTCTCAACAGGCGGGCCGATCTTCTGGAAAGAAAGGAAAGGGAACTGAGGCGGCTGGAGCGAGATACCCTCACCAAAGAAAAGGCCGTCGAGGAGAGGAACAGGGAGCTTGCCGAGCTGATAAAGGAGCAGAACGCGAGGTTGGAGAAAATCGCAGGTCTCACCGCCGAAGAGGCGAAGGGGCTTCTGATGTCCAACCTTGAGAGTGAGGCTCGCCATGAGGCGGCCCGTCTCCTGAACGAAATACGTGAAAACGCGTTGCGTGATGCTGATAAGGAAGTGCGAAAGATTCTCACCCTGGCCATACAGAGATGCGCTGCCGAACATGTGGTGGAGTCAACGGTTTCGGTAGTGTCTCTGCCAACGGATGAGATGAAGGGAAGGATAATCGGCAGAGAGGGAAGAAACATCAGGGCTTTTGAAACGGTGACGGGTGTGGACGTGATAATAGATGACACTCCCGAGGCAGTAATTCTCTCGGCCTTCGATCCGATCAGAAGAGAGGTCGCGAGGATCGCGCTGGAAAGATTGATAAACGACGGCAGGATACATCCAGGTCGGATAGAGGAGGTCGTCACCAAGACTCAGAAGGAGATGGATGAACAGATAAGAGAGACCGGGGAGCGGACTTGTCTGGAAGTGGGAATTCACAGCCTTCATCCTGAACTAGTAAAACTCCTGGGCAGATTGAGATACCGGACAAGCTACGGGCAGAATGTGCTCGAGCACAGTAAGGAAGTAGCATACTTGTCAGGGATGATGGCTTCCGAGCTTGGGCTTGATGCAGCCATTGCGAAGAGAGCAGGTCTTCTTCACGACATCGGGAAGGCGGCGGACCACGAGGTAGAAGGGACACACGCTCAGATCGGCAGGGAGCTGGTTGTGAAATACGGTGAGGCACCGATCGTCGTGGAGGCGGTGGCTGGCCACCACAACGACCCCCAACCCGATACGCTCATGGCGGTTCTCGTTCAGGCCGGGGACGCCGTTTCTGGTGCCAGACCCGGCGCGAGACGTGAGACCCTCGAGACTTATGTGAGACGGCTTGAGAAACTCGAGAGAATCGCAGACTCTTTCCCCGGGGTGAGTAAGGCTTACGCGATTCAGGCCGGGCGAGAGATTCGTATCATGGTCGAGCACAAAGAGATTGACGACGCAAAAGCTTCTACCCTCGCGGCCGAGATTGCGAGAAAGGTGGAACGCGAGCTGGAATACC
>Ga0315277_10007919_pt1 | contig 13701 bp, 10 predicted proteins | sample YL17G05_15_MG_FD_203695 | JGI IMG/M metagenome (GOLD analysis project Ga0315277, IMG submission 203695) | Sediment microbial communities from Yellowstone Lake, YNP, Wyoming, USA - YL17G05_15 | ecosystem: Environmental > Aquatic > Freshwater > Lake > Sediment | place: USA: Wyoming | collected...
TTTTGAGTCAGATATTGTTTGTCAGCTTTTCTTCGCGCGCACTAGTGAAGGGTGTGTATGAGTATGGAAAATTGTAACAGATTTCTGTAACAATCCCGTCACTTTCCCCAAATTACGCGTGTTAGTGGGTCGCAAACTAGTTCCATGGGGTCGTCGTTTGGTTTGGATTAAAATTTAGTCATAAAGCTAAAACAACAAGAGTAAAAAAGATGGAAACTCTTGATTTATTCACTATGTAATGCTCCTATTTCTGTTTCTTATGTCCCTTCTTCTTCTTTTTTCCCATTCTTGTTTTTCACCTCAAACCATTTATTGTGCATGATTAAAGTTTAGTTCCCAAATCCAAAAGCGCCTATTTTTTACCTTTCGAATGTTTTGCAGGAAGCGAAACCTGTCTTTTCTGTTTTCTTTTCTGGTCTTTCTCTCTCTGTAGTTTTTTATGCTGCTCTAAACCTGCAGCTTTCTTTTCTCTTCTTGACAAAAACTCATCAACCTTAGCAGGCAATAGAAGCATTACGCATTCTAAAACGTTGTCCTTTTGTCTACAACTGAAAGGCGTATGCTCGATTCTGATACTACCTATATACCTACCCTATAATGACTTGATTCTATTACTACCTGTACGTATATGCAGAACCCAGTATACGCCCTGCTGGCCACACCTTTTCATCATACGTCAATCAGTCGTTGGTTTGGTTTGGGTTTGGGATAAAACTTTACCCCAGCGCGCGCGCATTAACCAGAAAAGGAGCGATATGATTCTATGAAGAAAAGAAAACAGTTCAGAACAAGGACAAGTGGAACTGCTAGACAAGTAGGTAATGTATTTCCAATTGAAGGGTCTAGCATGCAATCTAGAAAGGCTGGACTTCCTAAATACTCTGATGACAGGAAAAACCGAGTAAGCAAAATACTGAGAGAAAAATTTGAACAAGAGGAGAAAAATAAACGCAAAAGGCTGAAAGAGCTTTCTGAACAAAAGAAGCATGGAAGAAGAATGTTTGATGTGCCAGTACCTAATCTTGAGAAAGAAGAACCTTCTGAAGCAGAATTGCTAGATGAAGAAATAAAAGAAGACATAGACAATCTTCATGAAGAAGGAGTAACCGCTGTGGTATTCGTGAAAAAAGAGGTAGCTCATCCATTATCACAAGCTCTTGGTAACAACAGAATCGTGCAATCTATCAAAAGAAGATGGGAAGGTTACAGAGACAAGAAACAGGAAGAGTACAGAAAGAAACATCCAAAAGTAGGTTACTAACCTAGAGCTTCACAATTCTAGGTATCCACTCCTTTCTTTCGTTTCTCAGTAACATGCCAAACAGTAGAGCCTGTTGAATCATCTGTGAGACCGTCGCTTACTGCCTTTCAAATGTTCCAAGGATTAGCATTATAAGTGACCTAATGCTCACACTATTATGTCTGAAGGGGAGAAGCATGAAAACAGTGTATCGTTATCTAGTCTTGATCACGCTATGTGTGGCTTTCTCCTTGGCGGTGACTTTCGCAACCTACTTCTATTATTACGTTGACGACTTCGGTTATGGGTGGGTTTGGTCTGTGAACAAAGGTTTGCCACTATCATGGGCAGTAGAAACACACTATCACGGGCTCACGGGTCCCGAACCAGCCTTTTACCCCTTCGATTTCCAAGCACTAAACTTTTCATTTGACATAGTCTTCTGGACAACGCTTCTTCTGCTTCCATCATCATTGTATCTGTATTTGAGAAGACGTACAAAAGCGGAACGACTCAGCACTATCTCAGCAAGACAACCCTAGGCATCCACTCCTTTTTCTCGTTACGCAAGTACATAGCAAACAGCATAGCCTCTTCGCTTATCAGAGTTTCAATCTCTTGCCTAGCTCCTTTTCTTATTCTCGGAATGCACACTTTAGTTTCAAAATACCTGTTCAATCCGTTCACCAGTTCTCTGTTCTTCTCTTGGTTCAGGTACTCTCTCTTGCCTTTCTTCGTATTAGAATAGTCTTCATTCTTCAAAACGAAATCGCTAGCCTTTACGGTCTGACAGAATCCTATCAGGAAATCATCTACTAGGTATCGGTACAAATCTTCAAAGTCGCACACTAGGCTAGGTAAGCCGAACTGTATGCCGTGCAGAAAGCCTAAGTACGGTTCTAGCTTGGCTCTTATCAGAGCTAGATGTACCTTCCAGCTTAACACTCGGTATGACACATTAAAGACGTTATTAAGACAATCGTAGGCTTTGAATGTCTTTCTTCGTTCTGGTCTGTACGCTTCATTAAAGAGCGAGAATATCTGTCTGAAATACTGTTCTGAATACTTGCCTTCATAACTCATCAGTCTAGCTCGCACTCTGGTCATGTCGTTACCTTCTAACGCCTTGACTGCTTGAGAATAAGGATAGTAGTCAAGCCAACGTAGACCATACTTCCTCAGTAACTCGTTCTGACCTCTTATTTTCGCCAGTACGATCTGTTTTGCAGTCTCTAATCCTTTACCGTTATTCAATGCTTCATACTGGCAGATTCTAGTCTTAACGTGGTCGTCGTCATTCAAGCTCTTCAGTACCGCTATCGGATTGCCCCATTGCGTTTGCACTACTAGGTCTATGTTCCAGAATGCACAGGTAGCTAACGCTCCAGCACTAACGGTATTACCACTGGCTACTTGTATCTCTGCTATGGAATTCTCAAAAAGAGGATACCTTCTAGCCTTTCCTTCTCTATTTCTCACAACTAAGCAGCCCTTTTCTCTCCCAAGAAAAGAGCCGAAGCTATCTAGAGCAATCTTTACGTTCTTAGTCTTCATTCTAGCCTTCTCCTATAGAATAGAGGCTATCCTAGCCTTTATACATTATTCCGTGCCTAGAAAAGTCTCCTTTCTGATTTTTGTTTAACGAAAAGCTTAAACTTACCTAGACAGTATAATTGACCGTGCAAAACCCAGTAGTTCTACAGTCAGCTTCCGATTTTGGAGACACAATCACAAGAATTTACAATTTCTTCTTTGACCATCCATTAGCTTTCCTTATCGCACCTGTTGCTTGGTTCGCAATGTTAGGTTTCTACAGTTGGCAGATTGGCAGAGTTACTGGTATTGTAGCAATCGTCTGTGCTATTTTCGCGTTCTTGATAACGATAGGAATAGTCTTGATATTTGTGCAATCCTAGTAACAGCAAATGATATATTCTAAGTGCATATCTAGGTTTTCAGAGGTAGTTCGAGTGCCTGACATTAGTTTAGAACCAATTCCTAATACCAAACACTACTCGGTAATTCGGAAACCATGTCCTTCATGCAAAGAGAACTTCAAATTCATTGTTGACGATAAGGAGATTCGAGAAGTAAAAGGTGCCAAACACAATCCGCAAGAGAAGACCGTAGAGTGTGATGTTTGCCACGGTAAGTTCAAGTACGAACTGTTTGAGCCTAAACTACACGTAGGATGAATCCACCTAGCACTACCATCTTTTCCACCTGCTTCCTGAAAAAGAGGCTATCCCGACTTGGTTTCTACGTAGAAACTAAGTCCCTCTTTCTATATACTATATACTTTCTTTCTACTTTCCTGCGAAAGCCCTTGCCTTGCCGTCCCAGCATACCTTTTCTCATATCAGGCAAGGCTCGTTTCTGCATTCCAGAATGCAGAACGTGAAGTGCTATCGCACCCCTCACTTCACGCTATCCCTCTTGCCTTTTCTCAGCCCACAGTTCAGCGTACCACGAACCGAAGGTGGTGGTGGTGGTGGTTGGATAAAACTTTACCCCCAAACCCAAACGTTTCAATTGCAGTTTAGAGAAGCTAAGAAACAAGAAGCAGAAGTACCTTTGGGATGAATGAACAAAAATCATAAGAACTGAAACAAGAAGACAGATTCACTGGTGATACAGATTGCTTGAAGGAAAGAATGTAAATCTGAGGGTTATGGAGAAAGAGGACTTGTCACTGTTTGCAGAATGGGTTAACAAGCCTGAGTTCATTGGTGAATACAATCCTCTGCGACAGTTATCCAGAGCAGAGATAGAGAAGGGTTATGAGAAAAGTAGTCTTGAACGAGGGGAGTTCATCATTGAGGAGAAGGATGGGAGCAAAATCGGTTATGTATGGCACTTCACTACGGTGCATTCTGCAATGAAACTGTTGGAAATAGGCTATTTTTTGGTTCCAAGTCAAACAGGTAAAGGCTACTGCTCTGAAGCTGCTAAGATCATGGTGGACTACTTGTTTCTTTCAAAAGACATAGTCCGTATTCAGGCTCACACTGACCTCAGAAATGTAGCTTCCCAGAAGGTTCTAGAAAAAGTTGGATTCAGGAAGGAAGGGATTATTCGTAGATCCATTTTCATCAGAGGAGAATGGAGGGATGCTCGTCTGTATAGCATCCTCAGAGAAGAATGGAAAGGGCTTAGAATACTGATAAAAACGCCTTGAACATAGCTGGTTTCTATTTTTGCGGAAAAGTTATACCTAGACCGAAACAGACTACATCATTCGGCAAGTGGTGGCGTCAGAAATGGTTGACGTATCAACAGTTTCTATAGCAATTGCGTCTGCTGGTGTGTTAGCTGGAGTCATCTATTATGTTCTGGAGATTCGACATCAGAGTAGATTAAGACGGACGGAGAGCGTGATCAGGTTGTCTCCATGGTTCAATATGAACGCCAGAGAAGTGCAGGAGGCAGTAACTCAAGTGTGTTCCATCGAATACAAAAACTATGAAGATTATCTTGAAAGATATTCCGAAAAACCAGAGCATATGACGTTAAAGATTCTTGGCAACTATTTTGAAGGGATAGGTATCCTCGTTTACAGGAAGCTGGTGGAAACAGACATTGTGTATGATTTTTGGGGCCAGATCATTCAGTCATCGTGGGAGAAGATTCAGCCAATGGTGGTAGATATGCGAAAAGATATTAGCGACCCCAATATGTTTCGATTTTGGGAGTACCTCTACAATGACATGAAGAAAAGATAACAGAAACTCGCGCGGGCAGCTGCGTCGATCGATCAAGTCGAGAGGATTTTCCCATCTTCTGCTCCTCTTTAAATACAACAAGCAAGATAACCAGAGAACGAACCGAAATGAAAAACAGAGCTGAAGAGGAGGTGAGGTCATGCCTAAGAGTCGTTGTCCAAAGTGTCCAAACTGCGGAGCACAGATGAAACCGGACAACAATGGTCTATGTAAGTGTCCTGAATGCAAGGGTACTTTCATTCCGGGCGAATGCACAGGCGTTTTCATTCCGCTAAGTATTATCGGCATACACTAGCCAGTCATCTGCCCCCGTGAAGACTGCGTGCCAGAGCTTGGTCCAAGAGGCTTTCTCTGAAGTTGCCATATAAGAAGTCTGTATGATTTCCACTTTCACCGGCCCTTCAGCCAGCCGCGGATTCCCATCTCTCTGGCCCTGACGGTCACTTGTTCAAGCTCGCAGACTTTGCCGTTGCCAGCCTCATCCACGAACTCGACCGCCGGCGTGAAAGTGAATCTGCCCTTCTTTAATGACTTGAGCTTCACCGTGATTTCAGTGGTTTCAAGAGGCTGCAGTCTCCTTCCCTTCAGATCGAGTAGTCCATCTTTTATTGCACATTTCTCGGGCTTTTCGACCAGAACAAATTCGTTTGGAATTAGATCTTTCGCTCTCAACAAGAAAGCGGAGTCTTTTCCCAGGTTCAGCAGTTGAATCTCTACGCTGAAACTCTCACCGACCAGAACCTCTCTCTCCTGAACGATCAGGTTTCCCTGAAGGAACGCGTGTTCAAACTTGAGCAGGCCAACGGGTTGCTCAACCGTCAAACGAGGTGCCGAGATCGCTTGGGGACTCGATGCATCGATTGGAGCAGTCAGCAGATCGGCGAGGGACACTGCGAACTTCCGCTTTTCCTCCACGTTGCTCAACGTCTTCAGAACTTCTTCCCGTTTTCCGGTGTATCCAGCTCTTTCAGAGAGTCTCGCCGACCGTTCTAGACACTTTTCCGCGAGAAGATACGTCTTCGTCTTCTTCTCAGGGTCGGATTCTATCTCCGCGCTGATCATGTAGTTGTACGCGTCGAAAAGCATCTCCGTAGCGTTTGTCCAGATCGAGGCGTTTTCAAACCCGGCTTTCAGGTAGTAGCTTGCCGCACTCTCGAGGTACTGTTTCGTCTTGGAAAAGTGTTCTCTTTCCCTCGTTGACTCGAATTCGGTTCCGTTCTCCAGAGCCATGCAGAAGGCGCTGTTGCCGGAAGCCAGCAATATCGATTTGTTTCTAGTGGTGTGTTCTTTCGCCTTGAGAAAGAGTTCGGACGCTTCCCGGTAAAGCTCCGGCGAATTGGCTTTGTCTGCCATCTTCATTTTTTGCCAGGCACGGCACATGTATGATATCGGTTCTATCTCTCTCCGATCGACTTCCGTGTCCAGCTTTACAGCTATTCTTTCAAAGAGTTGGGCGGCTGATTCGTACCTATCGGCGCTCTCCTCATGATTTCCTTTACGGTCGAATATCCTTGCTTCTTCCAGAGCTATCCTTGCCAAGCAATAGTTCATTCTTCGAACAGAGGCCTTGCTGAGCTCGATCGCTAATTCTTTTTCGTCGAGGTTCTGAATCTTTTCGATCTCTGTCTCCGACGCCCTTTTCGCTTCGTTGAAGCAGTCCGCCGCCTTCCGAAAAGTCTCAATCGATTCGGCGCTATTCTCTCTTCTGCTGAGGTCTTCCGCGTGTTCCAGAAGCGAGCACGCAGAGAAGTTTGGAGAGAGGTGTGACCATGACTTCGTCTGTCGAAGAAGATCCACTGTTTTCTCGTAATGTTTCGTTGCGTCCAAGTACCTTTCTGACTCGTGAGCGACGCTGGCTCGTTCGATTTCACTCCATGCTTTCATGTAAGACGCATAATCATCATAGAATTCCGCGAACTTCGGATTGTTCTTGGCAGCCAGAGTGTAGTCCTCGGACGCCTTCTCGAAATTCTCCGCTGCCTTCAGGACTTCTCCTAAGCGGTGTTGGTTTCTCGCCATCTTCCAGTGGGATTCTGCCGCTCTGTTTGGCAACCCGACTTTTCTGAACTGCTCGGCTGCATCTTCGTGGACCTCGACTGCTTTGCTCAACGTTGCTCTGTCTTTGGTCAACGCGTACAGGTCATAGAGAATTGCTCCGAATCTGTCTTCGTACGAACCGAGAGTTGTGATCTGCGACGGGACAGGTCTAGTCGCTACCCATCTTCCGCAGTGTGATATTCCGTCTTTCATGTCACGGGCCGCGCTTTCAAGAAGCATTCTCTTCTTGACCTGATCTTTCTCGGTTCTCTCCATATCTTGCTTTATTAATCCCTGATAGCTCTTGTTGACGCCGCTGAGCCAATCGTTGGACGGAAACGCTCTCTGTACGATTTTTCCGAATTCCTCTCTGCAACCCAGCGCTTCCTGAAGCAGCCTTGTCTTTTCATCGTCCCGAGTCTCAATGGTTGAAAGGGAATGCAATGCCTTGCTCAAGGCGTGGAGCGCTGAACCCACTGCGTCCAGAGAACCCGAACGGGTCGCGTGTTCAACCGCTTTGCGGCCTACGCTCGCTGCCTTTTCTAGTATCCTGCGCTTTTCTTCTGGGCTTTTTTCAACGTAACGTCCGAGGTTGGAGAGGCTTTCGGCGTAGAACAGAAAAGTTTCTGCAATGTAGAAATCCTGACCAAGTGGCTGGAGACACTTTGCGGCTTCTTCGGCGTAGCTGATGATGTTTCTGTAACCCTCTCTCTGCGTGTCAGGATCGGCTTCGCGCAACATCATCCAGTCCGTTACGAACGCAAGAAGATAGAACGCAATACCCTTGAGGTAGTGATCCCTGACACTCGTTCCTTGTTCTAGCATTTTTCCCGCATAATCGCAGGCAAGTTCAGCCTTTTCCGTGAAAACAAGCGTGCAGAGACTTGCTGCCCAATTTGACATGGCTCCGTGGTGGGGGTCATCCACTTCTTTGGAAAGCTCAAGGGCCTTCTCCGAGTAGCTCAGGCTTTTCTTCACGAGCTCTTGCTGACCTTCCAGTTCAGAGAAGTTTGCCACGTACCAACCTAGGAGACTTGCGGTGAAATAGGCGCGCAGGAGTTCGCTCTTGTCGCCGGACTTGGACAGAATCGCGATGGCTTGGTCGGAAAAGTGTATTCCCTCTAGGGCCACGTTTTTAATTTCTTCGGAGTCGGATGCGACATACAATCTCTCATAAAGGTAGGTTTGAATGTCGTTACAGGTTCGTCCACGGTCAAGCTCCTCGCCCACAACGTCGTAGGCCTCGAGGCTCTTTTTCCCTAACTCGCAGGATCTGGAAAGTGCTTCTCGCTTCTCTGAAGGATTTGGTGCAAACCAGGAGCGAACGTATTCAGCGAGCCCGCATTGTTGTAGGCTTCTACCCCTGCTTTTCGTTCCCCCATCTCTCTCCCAGAGTCCTCCAGCAGTGTTGTAGGCGTCCACGGCGAGCTGTGCATGTTTCTTGAATTCATCGATGTTCTTTGCTTGTCTGGAAGCCAGCAGATAACAGCGGCCTATCCTTTCCCAGATCTCCGGGACAGAAGAAGCTCCTTCAAGGCCGGCGCTCAATGCTTGTCGGTAAGAATCGACTGCCTCAAGCCACGCGTACGTCTTTTCTTTTTCCCTTGCCTTTTTCAGAACGGCTTGAGCACTTTGCTCCGGAGACATTAATTATCCATATTTATCTAACTCTCTCGCGTATGAAAGACTTTCGAAGGTTTATCCCTCTCAATTGATCTGATTGTCAAGTCGCAGAGGACCAAAAAGACTCTCAACTGAAAAACAATTAGTTGAAACGTGTTGCTTGTTATAGAACATCTTTCCACAAATGTTAAGTCTGACATCCGCTGTAGAGTGTAATGGAAAGTGGAAGGTTGGAAGACAAGTTGATATTTTACGGGCTTGTTCTTGTGCTTTTGTGATGGTTGCAAACGTCTCGGTGACAGAGACCGCGCGCGGGTAAAACGTCATAACGATCGATCGATCAATTCACTGATCTAAATCTGGGGGAAATAGAAGAGCGTTCCACAAGTGTTAACTAGTTGCATATGCATCGCTAATATGGAGAAAGGAATTTGCGAATTAAGACTCTCGTTTCCTTGATTCTGGCTTTTCTACTGGTGGCCTCATCATTCACCGTGGCAAGCGTGATAGTAGCAGTAACACCAGTTCTAATGGGAGTAAAGGTCAATGTTTTTTTCCCTGTTAGCAGTTCAGTTCGATATGTCAGTTCCTCGGACTACTTCTATGTGAGTCACGGGTTGACAGCTGCCGATTGGAACAGTTTAACCGCGGAGGTCCAGAGTGCGTTCCTAGACCCCCAACAATGCAACTTCACTCTACAGACAAGTGCCCCAAACTTCGAAAACCCGACTCTGACCCAATATACGGAGTATTATGAAGAGTTCCCATATACCGTACCCCCCACAGCAGACGTAATGGTTAGCGGGTTTTTCTTTCAGTTTCGCCCTGGCGACCTTGCCCCTGGAACCTACTCGTTCACCGGCACATTGTCTGCGGTCGCATTGGCTAACCCACCGAGTTATGAAGCTCTTTACTATCAAAACACTATCACACTTGTCGTCCTTCCTAGCTCCTCGACTTTGGTTTCCTGTTCACCCAACCCTGTCTCTATCGGTTGGCCTGTTACCTGCACCGCCACAGTGTCTGGTTCTAACCCGACTGGGACGGTTAATTGGACCACGAGCAGCATTGCGGGCAGTTTCAGCCAGTCCGTCTGCACTCTGTCCAACGGGAGCTGTTCAACTTTTTACACCGAAAACAGCACGGGCTCTGTAACTATCACGGCAAGCTACAGTGGGGATTCACACAACGGCGCGAGCAGTGCCAGCTTCACTCTGACAGTTTTTATAAATATAACGGTGGGCGTGAACGTCACGGTTCATCCAACAAGCGATCTCGAACTTACCTTCTCTAACGTTACAGCCGCAGGCTATGCGACGACAAACAAAACGTCAACGGTTGAGGCGCCTCCCCTAGCCAACCTTGTGGGACAGTACTACGACATCAGGGTCACGGCAAGCTATTCTGGCAGCGTAACGGTCAGCCTGGCTTATGACGATACGAACATGACGCCGGATCGGGAGAGCACGCTCCAGATGATGCAGTACGCTCCCATACCCGGGGACGTCGTCAATTATGGCGAGGTCAACATATTGGACATAGTCTTCTTGGCACAGCGCTTCGGAACGACTCCTGAAAGTCCCAACTGGAACGCAGCCGCCGACGTCACCGGATCGCAGTACCTAGTCCCAGACGGGAAGATCGACATCCGAGACATATACGTGTGCGCGGTGAACTTCGCCAAAACGTCGGAGTGGACGAGCATCACGACGCACGTTGACCTTGAGAACAACCTTGTTCACGCAGAAACCACGCACTTCTCAATCATAGGCATACACTAGTGGACAGACTCCTGGCAGATCCTTGGCACTTGAGATTTGCGGCTGTGAATAGCGCGCGCGGATCAAAGGCAAGAAGTGATCTTGTCCGGCAGTGCAAAAGAATAAAAGCGTTTGAACAGTCATAATCGCAGTTTCGGGGATGGGTTGCGAGATGGCTGAAGAGTTTGACAAGTTGATCAGACCCATAAGAAACGCTTCTGCTCCAGGAACTTTGGCAGCCCTTTGTCTAGCGGCGCTCAAGATCGGCGGAGACGTCCCTTACGCCTTGAAATTCGGCCTTTTGGCTGGAGCCATCCTATTTCTGTTGTCAGCATTTTTCATATTCTTCTACAGTATTTACCCCACAAGAAAAACGCTTTGGACCGGTACGGCTGTCACCTTTCTTTTTGGGCTTCTATCCATAGTTTCGTCAGCAGTGGCGATGTTGTTTATCATTTGACGATGCAAGTCCAGTTGAATCGTGCTTTCTGGACGGGACTACCGGTTCTTTTTGCGCGCGGCGCGCGCGCCTGGTCGAGTCGGGATTTGAATACGTGACTGGAGAGTACAACGACAGCGGAAAGATCTTCAGAAAAAGGAACTAGCCAGACTTTGGTATGGTTCAGTGAAAAGCATGGTAAGTTTAGACATGTATAAACAATCCATACGTAATTTTTATTTGACGCGTTTCCACTGAACTTCAACATCAAGGCATCAAACATGAAACAGGCTAAAGCTTTTGCACCATCTCACATAACAGGCTTTTTCCAAATCTTCGATGAGCAAAAGGACGCCTTGCACATTGGTTCTAGAGGGGCCGGCGTTTCGTTAAGCCGAGGAATTGAAACTGTCGTCAAAGTTCAGAAGGCACGGGAGAATTCTGTGCATGTGGTTATCAACGGCTCAGTTTCTGGTTCAGCCCAAGTCTCTAGGCAAGTCGTGGATACTTTTCTTTCACGTTTGGAAGAATTAAGCGGTTTTCAGATTGATGTGGAACATCACGTCGAAGTCCCGATAGGTGCTGGGTTCGGTACTAGTGGCGCTGCTGCATTAAGCCTTGCTCTAGCACTGAATGAGGTTTTCGGGCTGGGTATGTCAAGGACGCAGGCTGCCCAAGTTGCACATACAGCTGAAGTTGAATGTAAAACTGGACTCGGAACAGTCATCGCCGAGACATTTGGCGGTTTGGAGATCAGAGTTGAGGCTGGTGCACCTGGGGTTGGCAAGATTGAGCGCTTGCTCGTCCCGAAAGACGTTGCTGTAGCTTGTTTGGTTTTTGGACCGCTTTCAACAAGAAAATGTCTGACTGATGAATCGATCCGCACGAGAATAAATGATTTTGGGGGAGAAATGGTTGACAGACTGGTGGAAAACCCCACGAGTGAAAGCTTCATGAGGATTTCTCGCGAGTTTGCTGAGCACGTCGGTCTAATCACAGACAGGGTGAGAGAAGTTTTGAACGCGGCAGACAAAACAGGGGTCGTTTGCAGCATGCCGATGTTCGGAGAATCTGTGTTTACACTTTCGGAGCCGGAGAAACTCAAACGGATTTTGGAAGTATTCCGCAGACAAGCCTCAAACGAAGAAATCATCATCAGCAAGATTGACAGCAAAGGAGCGCGACTGCTCTAATGGCTGGCATGAAAATCCCGCCTGAACATCCTAGGGCAAAATCCTTGTTGATACGGGAAAGACTCGTTGAATATTACAATCAGGGAGTAGTCGCTGCTTCAGGTCTCATAGCCCACGGTCGAGGAGAAACATTCGACTACCTGCTAGGAGAAACGACGACCAAGCCAGCATTGAAATCCATGGAATCAGCTGTAGCCATGCTACTCACCGCAGAAAAACCAGTTATCTCTGTGAACGGAAACACTGCCGCATTGGTGGCTCAAGACATAGTGCGACTTGCAAGAGTTGTAGGTGCAGGGATTGAGGTCAACCTCTTCTACAGGTCTCTTAATAGGGAGCTAGCTATCAAAAAACTGCTTGAAAAAGCTGGGGCCGCAGAAGTTTTGGGGGTAGGCGAGAACGCTTCTGCCAGAATTCCCGAGCTGAACAGTGAAAGGCGACGGGTAGATCCTCGGGGAATACTGATAGCGGATGTGGTTTTGGTGCCGCTGGAAGACGGAGACAGAACAGAAGCTCTAATCAAAATGAAGAAGAAAGTCATAGCCATAGACCTAAACCCTCTGTCGCGTACGGCGCAAGCGGCAACAATCACAGTGGTTGACAATATCGTAAGGGCAACTCCCAAAATTGTTGAGATCGCGAGAAAACTCGAGAAACAGAACAGAGAAAAACTGGACAAGATCGTGATGAACTTTGACAACCAGAGGAATCTGGCTTCATCCATAATGCTGATGAAAAGCAATCTTTCAACGATTGGCGAAAAGGGGCTATACCCAGCACGTGAGGGAGGGGGAAATGGGTTTTAGGAAGGTAATAGTTCTCGGCGCCGGTGCCATTGGAAGCGTCTACGGCGCATTGTTGTCCGAAAACGAGGACGTTACATTGGTTGGAAGCGAGAAACATGTAGACGCCGTGAATTCAAACGGACTGCAAGTCTTTGGGGAAGTAAACGAAACCTTCAAGCCAAGGGCTGACATCGTAATCCGGGAAATACCGGAGCGAACGCTTATTCTGCTCACCACGAAGGCATATGACTCGGCAAAGGCCATAAAACGAATAGAAGAGCTCCTCATGGAAGACACGACAATCCTAGTCTTGCAGAACGGCCTCGGGAATGAAGAAATAGTCAAGCATGTGGTGGGCAAGAAGGCAAAAGTCTTGAGAGGAATCACGACCGCGGCCGCTGAATTCTTCAAACCCGGAGAAATAAGATTTTGGCATGGTGACACGATCATCGAGCGTGATGCAGCTGCAAAGCAAATCTCTGAAATCTTCAACGCCTCCGGCTTGAAGACAATTCTCACCACCAACATCAATCAAGAAGTATGGAACAAACTGGTTGCCAATAATGTCATAAATCCGCTGACCGCGATTTTCCGGGTGACAAACCGTGAAATCTGCATCGGCTCCCTCGAAAGTATCAGACATCAAATCGTCAGCGAATGTGTCGCAGTTGGAAACATTGAGGGAATGCGCTTCCCAGCGAGATTAGCCCAGGAAATTGACAGAGAAATCATGAACTACTCAAACTTTTCATCAATGTGCCAAGACGTAATCAAAGGCAAGAGGACTGAAATTGACTTTCTAAACGGTAAGATAGTTGAGTTGGGCAGAAAAAGACACATACCGACACCAGTAAATGAGACACTTGTGTGCATGATAAAGTTTCTGGAGGAGAAGAATGGGC
>Ga0315277_10007920_pt1 | contig 13701 bp, 10 predicted proteins | sample YL17G05_15_MG_FD_203695 | JGI IMG/M metagenome (GOLD analysis project Ga0315277, IMG submission 203695) | Sediment microbial communities from Yellowstone Lake, YNP, Wyoming, USA - YL17G05_15 | ecosystem: Environmental > Aquatic > Freshwater > Lake > Sediment | place: USA: Wyoming | collected...
TGAAAACCTGCTCAAAGCCCAGGAACTTCAGAATCCCCAGGTACACCGAGGGATGGAAACGCAGGCCGCCCTTATAGGGGCCGATGGCGCTGTTGAACTGAATACGGAAACCGCGGTTGATCTGCGGGACGCCCTTGTCGTCAAACCACGGCACGCGGAACATGATCACCCGCTCGGGCTCCACGATCCGCTCCAGCAGCCGCTGGTGCTGATAGACGGGATGGCGATCCAGGACCGGTTCGAGCGAGGAAAGGACTTCCTCGACGGCTTGGTGGAACTCCCATTCGGCCGGGTTGCGCTTGCGAACAAGCTCCAGAACATTCGCTACGTAAGACATGGTGTGAATCCTCCTCATCCGGGGGTTGCCTCATGGCGGCTCTTAGGGTTGATACCGGCAAACCCCGACCCGCCGAGAGCTACATGCGGGCTCTGAGTTTTGGCATCAGTGTGCCAATATAGTTTCCCAAATGGGCGCTGTCAAGAAGAAAAACGGGATTTTTCCCACGTGCTGTGCGAACCGCGGATCTGGCGCACCTTGCCATATACCATTACGAACCAATCTGCAGAAGCCTGGGGCTGTTGTTGCGCTTTTCCCGCCCGCCCACGCCAATAATTGGAAGATTTGCCATTTTACCCTTGCATTCCATCCCTGTATTCTGGCAATATTGCCATAATGATGTGGCGGCACCCCCGCCGCGAAAGGACTCCCCCCGTGCAAAAGACCGACCCCAAGCAACGCGTGGCCATCCTGCGTATCCTCCGCGACGGGGAGAAACCTCTCAGCAGCGCCGCCATCGCGCGCGAGATGAGCGGCTACGGATATGAACTCAGCTCCCGCACCGTCCGTCTCTATCTCCAGGAAATGGAGCACGAGGGTTTGGTGGCCTGCGCCAGCCGCGGACGCAACGGCGGACGGCGAATCACCGCCCAGGGAGTGGAAGAGATCAAGGACGCGCACGTAACGGGCCGGGTAGGTTTCGTGACCGCCAGGGTGGACGCTCTGAGCTGGCAGATGACGTTCAACCCTTCCACCAGCCAAGGTTTGATTCTTCTGAATGTGACTACGATTCCCATCGAGGCCCTGGAACGCGCCCTCGACATCATGGTCCCGGTTTTCGACGCCGGGTTGGGCATGGGGCATTATCTCGCGGTAGCGCGTTCCGGCGACCGCCTCGGGCAGTACACGCTGCCTCCGGGCAAAGCCGGCATCGGAACCGTCTGCAGCGTCACGGTCAACGGAGCGCTGCTCTCGGCCTGCATACCGGTCCAATCCAGCTTTGGCGGGGTGCTCGAACTCCAGGACCGCGAGCCGTCCCGCTTCACCGACGTGATCTACTATGACGGGACCACCCTGGACCCTCTGGAGATCTTCATCAAGGCCCGCCTGACCAGCGTGGGCCAGGCGGCGCGCACGGGCCACGGACGCATCGGCGCCAGCTTCCGCGAGGTGCCCACCATCGCGCTGCCGGACGTGGTGAAGGTCCTCAAGCGGCTTGAACGCATGGGGCTCAAGGGGGATCTGTGCATCGGCAAACCCAACCAGCCCCTCCTGGGTTTTCCCGTGCATGAGGGGCGGACGGGCCTCGTGCTGGCCGGGGGGCTGAATCCGGCGGCGGCGCTCGAAGAGGCGGGGATTCCCACCCAGAGCACCGCGTTTTCCTCCCTCTATCCCTTCGAAAAACTCATCCACTACCGCGACGCGCCCGGACGCCTGGCAAGCGGGGATCTCTTGCACAGGCGCATTTCCTGAGCCTCCTGCGAAGCCGCCCGTCGCCCGCAATCACTGATCCAATGCGCCTGACTTCTGGATCTCCAGGGCCAGATTGTCGAATATCTTGTTCTGACACTTGGACATCTGGGACGACGACGTCTTGAAAGGGGCCAGGGGCAACAGCAGTATCTCCTGCCACAAGATGACGCTGGCCTCCAGGTCAATCTGGCGGGCTTTTCCTGTTTTTGTGTCGGTAAGAATGGCCTTCACTGAGAACGTGTCCTTGGCCGTGCTGGGGATGATGTAGAGAGTGAGGCCGGTCAGGAAAGCGAGCCCCATATTGGCTTCGCCGTTATCGCACATCACCACGTTCAGCTTCAAATCAGGATTGGAGACGGTTTCACCGACTTCCGTAAAGTAGCCCGACTTCCGCAAACGCTCCACGCATTTCTTCGCCCAACGTTGCTGAAGTGCCGTGACGTCTCCCGCGGCGGGGTATCCATTGATCTCCACGGACGCCTTGAAATCCAGATCCATGCTTTTCTTTGCCTTGGCCGCGGGATAGCTCTTTACCGCAGCCAGATTGCCGCCCTGGAACGCGGCGCATCCGGTGAGCCATGCAAAGGTTGCGGCCAGAACCAAAGCGCGGTTCATCATGACGGCCATTCTCAGGTGATGCTTCGTTCTCATCTCAACAATCCTCCCCTTAACGGAAAATGGTTACTCTCCACTGCACGACGCGCTCTTTCTGTGCGGGCCGTTATGTACACGACAAGAGGATGGAGCGTCCGCGGGTGAAAGTCAACGGAATAGCGCACCTCTTGCCCCCGTGCGCAGAAGAAAAAACTACATGCAGAGGAAGCGGATCATGGACCCGAGCGGCTGATATCGCCCAGAGAACGCGTGCCGTTGGTAGCGTCATACTCCCCTACCGTGTTCATGTTGTGTACAAGATCCGGGCCGATGCTCCAGAGCAGCCAAACCTTCCCGTGGGCATAGAGATCCCTGCATATCGAAGAGCCCGGATCACCCCAGAGGGTAATCATGTCAAACACAGGCTCCATGTGATAGTTCCAGGCGTCTGCGCCGAGGTTTTCCCTGAGGGCGTGAATAAACGCGAAGGGGCATACGGGCACGGACGTGATGTAGGCGATGGGCGACGTGAGCGGATAGAACTCGCGGATAGTGTCAACGTGGCCAATGTATCTGTTATTATCTATCCGGTAGGATTCGAGAGCGGTGGCGAGATTGCGCATATCGTTTTTCACGCGCGCAATCTTGGAGCGCGTCTGCGCCTCCAGAAAGTTCGGAACGGCGATGGCCGCCAGGATGGCGATGATCGCCACGACAATCAGAAGCTCGATCAGGGTAAAACCGCGTTCGCTGCACTGTTTGGGATGTCTCATAATGCAAGCCCCCTTTCGTTGGTTGAGGATAGGAGGACGTAAGCCTTTACCCACTTGGCGCAAGGATAGTCCAATCCGTCCGCGAGAGTCAAGAAGCAAAGCGCACTCCCATGCATGTTCCCCCTTTTTCAACAGATTCCTGTGTCCGCTGAATCGCGTGGAGCCGGCACTTTACCCGCCTTTCCGGCAGTTTCCTCCTCGTGGTCGCAACCACGCCGCCGCGGGGCAATGCCTCGGGAACACGCACTCGCGCGGGGTCCAACAAGCACCCCAGGGATTCGCGCGGCCGCGGATCATGGACCCGAGCGCGCGATATCGCCCAGGGAACGCGTCCCGTTGGTAGCGTCATACAGCCCTACCGTGTGGATGTTGACTATGAGATCCGGGCCGATGCTCCAGAGCAGCCAAACCTTCCCCTTGGCATAGAGATCCGCCGCCATTGAACGACCCGGCTCGGGCCAGGCTGTAGTCATGAAGAACAGATCCTCCATGTGGTAGTTCCAGGCCTCCATGTTATAGAGATCCTCCCTGTGGCCGCGCTGGATCAAGAAGGGGTCGTCCGGCACGGAGGTGATGTAGGCGATGGGCGATGTGAGCCGGTTGAACTCGGTGATATTGTCAATGTGGGGAATGTAGGCGTTATTATCTATCCGGTAGGATTCGAGAGCCGTGGCGAGATTGCGCATATCGTTTTGCACCCGCGCAACCTTGGAGCGCACCTGGGCCTCCAGGAAGTTGGGAACGGCGATGGCCGCCAGGATGGCGATGATCGCCACGACAATCAGAAGCTCGATCAGGGTGAATCCTTTTCGTTTCATGGTATCTGTCCTCGCTCTCTGTTGGGGTTTTTCGCCGACGTTCACGGAATACCATACCACGGACGTCCCCGGAATGCAATCACGGTCCTAGACGATAAATGTCCCCATTGCTCTTGGTGCCGTTGGTGGAATCGTAAATTGCCATTAGATCCAGCCAGTGATCGTCATCCTGGTCCGGCCCATAACTATCGAGGAGATAGATGCGGCCTTGCTTCACCATTTCGGGCAGGTGCCCGCCTCCCCACCCTGGAGCGATCCTATATATGTCCACCAAATCCTGCCAAATGAACCACGGCCCGCACTGCCCCGCGGCGGGTCCTGGGTTGTAGTTGAATGGGTCTATGGGCAGGGAAGTGATATAGGCCACAGGGGTGGTCAGGACGCAGAGATCGGACGGCACGTCCCGATGAGGCGGATATTTGTTGGTATCCACCCGGTAAGCTTCGATCGCGGTCACCATACTGCGCATATCGGCCTTTACGCGGGCCACCTTCGAGCGCATCTGGGCCTCGAGGAAGTTGGGAACCGCGATCGCGGCCAGGATGGCAATGATCGCCACCACGATCAGCAGTTCTATCAGTGTGAATCCTTTCCGTTTCACAGTATGCATCCTCTCTTTCTGTTGGGATTCTCGTAAACCTTTAGCCACTTGGCGCAAGGATAGGCCAATCCGTCCGCGAAAGTCAAGAAGCAAAGCGCACTCCCATGCATGTTCCCCCTTTTTCAAATGATTCCTGTGTCCGCTAAATCGCCTCGAGCCGGCACTCTATCCGCCTTTCCGGCCGTTTCCTCCTAGTGGTCGCAACCACGCCGCCGCAGGGCAATGCCTTGGGCAGACGCACTCGCGCGGAGTCAAACAAGCACCGCGGGGATTCGCGCGGCTGCGGATCATGGACCCGCGCGCATGATATCGCCCAGAGAACGCGTGCCGTTGGTAGCGTCATACACCCCTACCGTGTGGATGTTGACTATGAGATCCGGGCCGATGCTCCAGAGCATCCAGACTTTCCCATGTGCATAGAGTTCCGCGGCCAGTGAATACCCCGGCTCGGGCCATCCCCACGAGGCGTAGTTCGGCAGGTCCTCCATGTGGTAGTTCCAGGCCTCCATGCCATAGATATCTTCCCTGCTGCCGCGCTGGCTCACGAAGGGGTCTTGCGGCACGGAGGTGATGTAGGCGATGGGCGATGTGAGCCGGTTGAACTCGGCGATAGAGTTCCAGTGGGGAATGTAGTCGTTGTTATTTATACGGTACGATTCAAGAGCCGTGGCGAGGTTGCGCAGATCGTTTTGCACGCGCGCAACCTTGGAGCGCACCTGGGCCTCCAGGAAGTTGGGAACGGCGATCGCGGCCAGGATGGCGATAATCGCCACGACAATCAGAAGCTCGATCAGCGTAAAGCCGCGTTCGCTGCGCTGCTTGGGATGTCCCATAATGCAGGCCCCTTTCGTCAGTTGAGGATAGGAGGATGTCAGCACACAAGCGTGCCCGAACCTGAGCGGAGACTATGTATCGCGACGGTATCCCCCGTTTGCGCATTTTCACTGCTTTGCGGAGAGAGCGGGTTGCGCGGCCCAGTTCCCTTTCACTTTTTCCGAACGCCGAATCCATTCGTTCCAGCGTTCGGACTCCTCCATCAGCTTCAGGAACACGCCGCCGATGACGGGGCGGGTGTGCATTCCCTTGGTCCGGGCGGTGTCCGTCATGTACCAGTCCGTGAAGGGAACGCGATCGCGGGTATCGTTTGCGAAAGCGTACACGGGTCGCACCAGAGCTTCAAAGTTTTGGCGGGAACCCGTCAACATCGCACTCCAGGTAGTCCAGTCGGTCTTCGTGTACCGGTCGCGGCTGTCCAAAGGCAGTCCGTAGCGTTTCTGGGTCTTCAGGTAGAAGGCCGTTTCCTTTTCTTTCACCGCTTCGGGGAAAAGGCCCAGGTCCAGAATCCGGTCCCACACCAGGTTATACTTCTGGCTCCAGGTCCCCGGCTTGTCAAAGGCGAGGCGATAGTGATCGCCATCGTCCGCGACCTCGATCCATTTCCGCGCGAAACCTTCGGCGACGCCCCGGTACCGCCGAGCCTCTTCTTCCTTGCCCTGCATTTTGCACAGCATGGCATAGGCGCCCAGGGCCAGGATGGCCTTGGCCGACAGATTGGCGTTGTGCGCGAGATGCCCCGCAAAGTCGTCCGTGCACAGCTGGTTCTCCGGATCGAAGCCCTTTCCCTCCAGGTATTCCGCCCACCGGGTCATCAGCGGCCAATACCGAGCCGCAAAGTCGGCGCTTTTTTCCGCTTTGGCCACAGCGGCCATCAGAAGCAGGATGTTGCCGCATTCCTCCACCGGCATCTGGTTGGTTTCGTCGCGCTCACCCCCACCGTACACCTGGCCGGCCACGACGGGGTAGGTGCCGAGATCGTGCGGCGCAAAGGGGAACTTCCAGCGCGGCGAGTTGGCATAGTCCAGCACGGGCACGAGGCTCGCCTTCATCAGGGCGGGGCTCAGCGCGAGGAAGAGCGGCGACATGGGATAGAGGACGTCCACGGTGGAAACGCACCCGTTGCTGGTGTTCTCCTTGGGAAACAGAAGCGGCCTTCCATTGGCGTCGGCCGCCAGTTTGTTGCCCGCCAGGCACTGGCGATAGGCCAGCGCCGCGATCTGGGCGTATTCCGCGCCGCCGGCCTTTTCGAGGTCGGACATCAGCGCTTCATCGAACTCTCCGCACTTCCTCAGCAGGGAATCGTAGTCGCGCGCGGCCGCCTTGAGCAGGTCCGCGGCCTCGGCGCCGTTTCTTCTCCAGTAGGGCCGCAGAGGCGTCCCGAAGTACTCGATGGAGTATAGATCGTCATACGCGAGCATCAAGTGGCGCGAAACCGGTGTTTCCCCGACCGCGCCAAGACTGAACGTGAACGCCAGGACCGGCCAGCGGTCCTCCGCGCGGCGGGGCGCGTCCGGGTCGTCCGCCTCCGGCAAGGGTTTCCCCTCGAGGAATAGCGACCGCGTGGCGTCATGCGGCGCCACCGCCGCCCGCACGCCTGAGGCGTTCCCGGTGGCCGCGTACAGGTATCCCCAATCAATCCGTAGATTGTCGCCCTTTTTTTCCAGAACGGGCTGATACTGGGAACCCACGCTCAGGACCGTCAGGCCTTTGATCTTGGGCCGTGACCAGACCACACGCTGGTCCGATCCGTTTACCGCAATCTCCGCGGTGTTGTCGTAGTACACCGCCACGTCGTGCTTCTTGCCGTCCACGGACTGGACCTCCCAAGTCAGGTACGTGACAGGGCGGGACAGAACATCCAGATCCTGGGGGAGAAGCGGGGACATGAAAGTGAGCGTGACCTGGACTTCGGGCGAGCGGAAAGTGTAGATGGTCCGGGTGGGCAGAACCTGGACCCGCTCCTGATTCATGGCGGGCGCGCCGGCTGGTTCCACCCCCATCAGACGGAGAGCTTTCCCGTCCACTCGGATCATGCTCGCCAGGGCGTGCGTGGCGCCGGTCCAATGCACGGGCCACGCGTCGGTCAGGTGGTCCGCGGGCGACCAGATGCTGAAGTACGGGTCGTGCGTGACCAGCGGGACAGCGGGCGGGCGGAACCCGCCGAAGGCCAGGCTTGCGGCCGCGAGAAACGCGCAGGCCGTTGATGCGGCAGTTGAAGCGTTGGACATGACACAACTCCCTCACTCACAAGTATGGATACCATCTCATCCGCGTGCATCGGTGTTCATCTCTGGTTTCTACTCCTCCGGTGGCGTCAGGCGGATGCGGAAGGGCTTGTCGCGATCGCACACCAGCTTGCCGTCCATGACTTCCAACTCCGCCGCCTGGAGCGCCGTGTGACGGTTCGACAGGGGGGAAATACCGTCGCGCTCAGGCGCATTCTCGGTGTAGGGGTGCGTGAAATAGATGATATAGGCGCGCTCGCCGCTCGCGCCGCCTGCCGCCCCGCCTCCCGCCGCCCTCTCGCCCCCGCACACCACCACGTCGGCGTGCTTGCCGATCGTGCCGTCGCTGTTGCGAGTGCCCGGCTTGTCGAGGATCTTGCCCTGGTAGGTCCACGTGGTCAGATCATCGGACCGGTAAACGTCCAGGCCGCTGTTGGGGTCCTTGATGAGCCAATAGGAGCCTTTGAACCTGAACACCTTCGGGCCTTCGCCGTAAAGCTTCGAGACGCCGGGGTCTTTCACCGGCTTCCATTCCTTCAGGTCGCGGCTTTCCACCGCGAACGTTTGAGAGCCATGCCCTTCGTCCTTATACCACATTCGCCACGTGCCATCGGGCCGGCGGAACAGCGTCGCGTCAATGCAGTAGTCGGAAGCAAGGGGGAGGCGCCGCTCGAAGTTCCATTGCCAGAGGTCGTCGGAGGAGTAGTGGAGAATGTGCCGTTGGCCGCCCCAGTTCCGGTGGGTGCTGGCCGCGCCAGGCACGTAGCTGACGAAAATGTGAAAGCGGCCCGCGTCATCGCGGATCACATCCGGCGCCCAAAACGAATACTCGGAATCCGGCGGCCGCAGCGGCAGCGTGCCGCGGTAAGCCCAGGTCATTCCCTGGTCCCGCGATTCCGCCACGCCGATCTCAGTGCCATGGCACCATTCGACCCCGGGCACGTCCAGCTTGGCCCGGCGCTGCGTGTAGAGCATCCACCACGCTTCCCTGCGCGGATTCCACACCAGGACGGGGTCCGCCGCGCCGTCATAAACCGGGTCGCGGTAGAGGGGAGCGGGCGCCGTGGCGGCCTGCGCCGATCCGCTCGCGATCGCCTCTTCGATGCGGTCCAGGTCCACGCCCATCGCCTCGAACTGCGCCGCCGCGTTCAGGAAATGCGCCGTGATCCAAAAGACCGTCCAGCCTTCGCTGTAGCCCCCGCGCAGGCGGAAAACGTCCGTCATCTCGCCCTGCTGTCCGAAGTTGGTTTGTTGGATCTGCTCGCCCTGGCTTCCGAACGGGTCAATGAGCTGGCCGCAGCTGCGGTACATCACCGCCGCCAGCCGCTTGAGATCATCGCGCCCGAGATAGCCGCCCATGCGCCAGATTTCCGGCGTGAAGAACACCCCATACACGTCCAGGTGCTGGTTCTGCGCAGACACAATGGTCCAGCCGCGGGTCTTCAGGCCGTGGTCGCGCAGGCGGCCCGGCGGCAGGTCAATGTCCCACAGCACGGTGTAGGTCAGCGCCACGTCGAGCGCGTGCGCGGCCCATTCGAGGTGGCGCGGGTCCCTGGTCATCTCATACACGGCGAGAAAAGCCTGGAAGGCGGCGAGCGCGCCCTCCTTGTCCTCGCAGCGCGCGTCCAGCGTGCCGCCCCAGTACGGTTCGGTCATATCGAGATGGCGCTGCGCGTAATGCTCGGCGGCCTTGAGGGCGGCTTTCTTGAACTCGGCGTTGCCGAACAATGCGTAAGCCTTGCAGAGCGGCGAGACAAAAAACGCCTCCGCGGTCGAGACGGGCCGCCAGTCGTCCTTCAGGATACGCGCGGCATGAAGGGCGCTCGCCTTCCGAAGGAAATCCTCCCACGGCTTGGTTTCGATGCCGCCCGCCTTGCGCCCCGCGAGGATGGCCCGTGCGAAGTTCTCCATCGCCTGCCCTTGCGAAACCGGGTCCTGATCGGACCACTTGCCCGTTTCGGCGGTGTATTTCAGCAAAAAGCCCTGATCGTTGAAGGGCGCGGTTGCCAGATGGTTCGTCGCACGCACCGCCATGTCAGCCGCCTTCGCGTCCCCCAGGCGCGGCGCCAGAAGAAGCAGCGCGCCACCCAGGGCGTCGCTCTGTCCCGCCCATCCCATCACGTATTGAGTGCCCTCCACGTAATCGGGAAACATCTCGAACCCCGCGTCTTTCTCTCGGTCGCGGAAACGCGAACAGGCGAAACGATACTTGGCGCGGATGGTAGAATCGTAGGGCGGCAACCCGTCAACGCTGAAGGGCGCGTGCAAGCGCATCGCCGTGCGCAGGGGCGCGCGGAAACCGGAGCCGGGCTGGGTGACGGGACATACTTCCAGGAGGAATGTCTTTTCCACTACCGCGCCCGGACGCAGGTTCATCCAGGCGTCCGGGTAATCCAGGAACTTCTGCTGCAGCGCCTTGACCACGCTGTGCCGGCCATTGGCCGCGCACGGACCCGACAGTAGCGTGAGCTCGGCGGCCCCCTCCCGCGCCGTCACTCCCAACGACCACCATTGGTCGGCGTGGTTGCCGCCGGGCACGAGCGAAGGAACGGTATGGAGCGCCGCGCTGCGGCAAACCTCACCGTCCCGCCATTCGATGCAGGCCCACGGCGCCGCGTAACGATGCTCCTCAAAAATGGACTCGTCGCCCGGTTTGCCGCTATGCGCCGCCACGGCGCCGAAGGCGGTGCGCGCGCCGGAAGGATTGCCGTAGTAGAGGATGCCGGGGAGCAAAGGCTTGGCGTTGGCCGCGCCAGGCGCCAGCCAGCGCACGGACAACGTGCACCGCTTCAATTCCTGCTTGCCCTGCCACGTGAACCGCCGCACGCAGCGGATCACGCCTTCTTCGCTCCGGTAGGCGTCGCGCAGTTCCAGAGTTCCCTCCGGCAGATCCAGCTTGCCGGACACAATGGTCCAGTCTCCGGATTGCTCGACTTTGGACGGCTGGGCATGCTTCCATTCGGCGGGCCAGCCGTCTTGCCACGCCGTGGCCACCGACCACAGCCCCTCGGCGGGGGATTGAAGGAGAACGCGGTCTCCCGCCCGCAGTTCGACGCGGATTTCGGGAGCGCGGCTGACCTGCAATGCCACTAGCGGGCCCGCCGCGCGTACGAGCCCCGGCCATGGCAGACACAGGGTGGCAAGGATGGGAACGATTTTCGCGCGGCTCTTCGCCGTCATCGTGTTTCTCCTGATCCATGGGCAAGATGGAAGACACAACAAAAAAGCAGTTCACCACACTTCTTCATGATCCCACCGATCACCAAAAATCACGAGAATCGGAGAACGCAACCAACCGCGGAACACGGTAGAGTAGGGAAGGCCGCTGCAGGGAGGGCCGCTGCCCTCCCTGCTCTACTGGTTTTGTGGTGACAGGAAACACGGGAATCGGCCCGCTCTATTTGGCCGAGAACCGGTAGATCGTCATCGTCCGGTACGTCTCATCGGGCTGCAGGATCGTGCTGGGAAACATGGGCTTGTTCGGCGAGTCCGGATAGTGCTGGGTTTCCAGACAAAAGCCATAGCGGTGTTTGTAAACCTTGCCGCCCTTGCCCACATTCGAGCCGTCCAGGAAATTGCCGCAATAGAACTGGATGCCCGGTTCGGTGGTAAGCACTTCCATGAACCGGCCGGACTTCGGCTCATACACAGTGGCGGCCAGGGCCAGCGAGCCGTCCTGGTTCTTCAAGACCCAGTTGTGGTCGTAGCCCTTGCCAAAGACAAGCTGCTCGTCTTTCTGTTCGATCCGCGCGCCGATCTTCACGCGCTTCGTGAAATCCATTGGGGTGCCTTTGACCGGCCGGAGCTCCCCCGTCGGGATCAAGCCTGCGTCCACCGGCGTGAAGCGGTTCGCGTTCAGCATCAACTCGTGGTCCAGGATCGTGCCGTTGCCCTGCCCCGCAAGGTTGAAATAGCCATGGTGGGTCAGGTTGACCGGGGTGGCTTTGTCCGTCGTGGATTCGTATTCCACCACGAGCTCGTTGCGGTTTGTCAGCCAATAGGTCACCTTGTTCTTCAGGTTGCCCGGATAGCCCTCTTCGCCATCCTTGCTTGTGTATGCCAGAACCACGCCGACGGCATCCTTGGTCTTGACGGGGCGCGCGTCCCACACCACCTTGTCGAACCCCTTCAAGCCCCCGTGCAGATGGTTCTTGTCGTTGTTGGTGGCAAGCGTGTATTCCTTGCCATCCAGTTTGAACTTGCCCAGGGCGATGCGGTTGCCATAGCGCCCCACGATGGCGCCGAAATAGGGCGTGGCCTTGATATACTCCGCCAGCGTCTCATATCCCAGAACGACGTCTTCCATCTTCCCCTGCCGGTCCGGCGCTGTCAAAGAGAGGACGATGGCCCCATAGTTCGTGATCTCCGCGGTCATGCCTTTGGAGTTCTTCAGCACATACTTGTCCACTTTCTGACCATCGGCTGTTTGCCCGAAGTCCTGCTTCTCGATGCTGTGCGATGCTTTTGCCGGTTTGCCGGCCGCGGGTTTGCCAGACATTTCGCTTCCTCCCTGCGCATAGACTAAGGCCATGGCGGCCAGCCAGAAGAACGAACTCATCCCCACTCTGCGAATCACGTTCGTTTTCATACGATACCTCCCTGTCTCATGTGGTTGGATTGGCACTCAGCAACGAGCGGCATTCTATCACAAAGCCGCGTCCGAATGCCGCTGGAATATTTCCGCGCACGTCGCCGAGGGGCGCATCTCACTTTCCTGTAGAAGCCGCCACCGACATAAAGTGAGTGGGGGCCGGAATTCCTCTCCCTGCAAGAAACCGAGACGCGCCCCGCGGCGGATTTGGAAGATCCACCACCCACCCCCGGCAAACAGGGGCAAAAGAACGCGTCCTTTAGGGAAATACCCTAGTTGTAGAGCCTCTTGTTGAACGCGATAATGTCCCCGGATGACCTGGTTCCGTTTGTTCCATCGTACAGAACTTCCAGGGTGCCTGTGCCCGCGTCCAGCCTCACCCAAGGGTCACCGTCCCCCCACGCGCCGTACTTGTCTCCCAGATCATAATCCTGGTCCGGTCCCGGAGACAACATCCAGTATTCAAGGCCCACGGCCTGCATATTCTCAGGCCATCCGTGGTCGGTGTAGACGCGCGAGTCAGCGCCGTATTCGAAGTAATTCGGGGCGTTTGGATTGCGTCGTCCACCGCTTGGTGGCGTAAAGGGATCTAAGGGGATGCTGGTTATGTACGCCACAGGCGATGTCAACCGGGTCCAGGCCAGGCGATCGGTTTGATCGGCCCCCTCATCGGGCAGATAACGATTGTAATCCAAGCGATACGCCTCCATCGCGGTCCGCAGCGACCGCATGTCGGCTTTGCATCTCGAAACCTTGGACCGGACCTGCGCTTCGAGGAAGTTGGGGACCGCGATGGCCGCCAGAATGGCGATGATGGCGACCACGATAAGAAGCTCAATGAGAGTGAAGGCCTTCCTGGCGCCGGACTGCGTCCTGGCAATTGAACTGCTGTGAATCCTGGTGATGTGCTTCATGATGCAAACTCCTTTCTTCCGGGCAAGCGATTAGCGGTTTCGCAATCCGTTCTTTTTGTGCTGGAATTGCTATTCCTGCCGTCTCAGGCTGCCACAAAAGATAGAGTAGCAGAATTCTCCCCTATTGGACAGGAAAATCCCCAAACGATCGCTTCGCCTCAGTTGCACATGCCGCGGTTTGTCATCATCAGATCCCCACGGGACTTGGTGCCGTTGGTCGTATCGTAAAGTCCATTGATATAGAGCGGGGTATTGTTCTGGATTTCCCACGGCCAGTTGCTGAATGCGCCGCCGAAGCCGTAGTCGGACAGATTGTCCGGTCCGACGGAGGTAATACGGAAGAGAATACCGGTTTCCACGGCTCCATCGTCCAGGACGCCGGCTGCCGGTCCGTACCAGTACCCGAAGACGCGCATGCCGCCCGGGTTGCGCAGCAGCTCGAGGAAGGGGCTTTCCGGAACCGAGGTTATATAGGCTACAGGGGTTGTGAGGCGCTGGTAGCTCTGGCAGTCGTACACCTGGCCGGGGAAATTGTCGGGGATGTACTGGTTGTAATCCACGCGGTAGGCCTCCATTGCCGTGCGGATCGTGCGCAGGT
>Ga0315277_10007922_pt1 | contig 13701 bp, 11 predicted proteins | sample YL17G05_15_MG_FD_203695 | JGI IMG/M metagenome (GOLD analysis project Ga0315277, IMG submission 203695) | Sediment microbial communities from Yellowstone Lake, YNP, Wyoming, USA - YL17G05_15 | ecosystem: Environmental > Aquatic > Freshwater > Lake > Sediment | place: USA: Wyoming | collected...
CTCCAGCCGGTTCTTTCGCACACGTTCTTCGACTGTCATTAATTTTTCAAGTTCCTCTTCCGACGGTTTATCATCTTTCTTATCGACCTTCTTATCATCCGGCTTTTGGTCTTTCTTTTCGTCGCTTTTTTTCTTTTCCTTTATTTTCACGCCGGCGATTTTCCCGACGGAGGCGGAAGCGAATGCCGCACCGCCTTCTATGCCGATGAAGGTTCCTCCTCCGGCAATCCACGTTTTAATTTTCTGCACAACGTTCGAATCAAGCTGACTTTTATAGCCCTGTCCGCCGCTCCAGTCATCAGGGAATATGATGGCTGTGTAATCGTGCATATCCATCCATCCCAACCGGTCAAGTTTAACCGGTATAAAATCAACTCCGTAATTGTTGTCGAACATAGACCAGATTGCGCCGTATGATTCCGACGAGACCGGTGAATCCGTTACAACGATTATTTTTGGTTTTTTTAATCTCACCGCGCGATCTGACCCGAGATCCATACCATGATCGGTGTATCCGCTCTGCGCAGAATAGATGGTAAGGGAGTACGTCTGTGCAATTTCATTGATTTTTTCATGAATATTCGAAGGATTACCGCCTATGGGAATGATAATACTGCCCCTGCTGAATTTTTCACCGCTCATGGTGAAATCTTTCATGGCGGCGTGGACCTTGTAATTGTTCTGTAACAGCCACACAAGTCCCCTTACTGCATTGTTTGAGTTCCACCGGAAGACGTAAGCATATACCGCTTTTCCGCCTATTACGGTACCCTTAGGTCCCTCAGCGTTTACTACTTTCGTCGTAGAAACTGTAACCGGTTTGCCGGTCCAGTATGTTTCCACCCCAAACGCTACAGGCAGTGCCCATGTCGATATATCGTAGAAGAATGTATCCGCAAGCTCAGGTTCCTCTTCCATAAGGGAGGTAATTAGCCGCTTTGCCGGCTGTTCAAGTGAAATGATGTAACTTCCTGATGGAATTTTTTTTGTGATAACCCCTTTTGTAAAATACGTTGATAATCCGCCGAGGGTGGTTTCTTCTTGCGTCTTCATAACCTCTACACCCTGCCTCATGAGAAGGTCGACCATTTTCGCGGCTTGTGCGGGGTCCTTCGACGGATTCACAATGTAAGCTTTGAGCGCTCCGGTATGCCCCTCGTTGATGGCGTCCTTGAAGAATTGGTAAAAATCGTGAAGGCGTTTCTCCCGATTTTCGGCGGTTGCGCGGAGTGTGGCAAAGGATGTCGTCGAGTGATGTTCCATCCGGTCTTTCAGCGTAAGAATACTCTCATCGGATCGCTTCACCCTGACCCCGACCCCACCGGCTTGTTCGTAGGTCATTCCTATTGCGCCGTTGAGCGAGGGCCAGGAGTCGCCAAATCCGGGGTAGAAAAGATCGAATACTTCGCCGCTCCAGTAACTCCAGCCCTTTGTATCAAATGCAGCTGCGTTTGCTCGTCCGTAAATCTCTCCCCATTCGACGGTATTCTTCGGAATGTTCTTGTTTACCGGCTTGAACGACGGGAAGAAGAAATATGAACTGTTATAACCCATCTCATGGAAATCAGCATGTACCTGTGGTTTCCATTCCTGATAAACTTTTATTCGCACCTGAGTTTCTATCTGTGTCAGCCATGCCCAGTCGCGATTAAGATCGAAGTAGTAATGATTGGAACGTCCGCCCGGCCAGTCTTCGCTGTGTTCTACTGCAGTACGGTCTTCAACCGGTTTTTTCCCCGTATGTGTTGTCTGGAAATTTACGTAACGTTCATGACCGTCCGGATTGAGAAGCGGATCGATCACAATGACCAGGTTTTTAAGCAGCATCATAACTTCCTCGTCCGTTCGGGCTGCAAGCTGGTAGAGGACGTCAAGTCCAGCTTCGGAAGCAGATGCTTCGTTTCCATGGACACCATACGACAACCAGGCGATAGCCGGATTTGATTTTATGATTTTATTAGCTTCCTGATCATCGATGGATCGCGGATCGGATAGTTTCTGAATGTTCGCCTTGATCTCCTCGAGGCGGTTCAGGTTCTCCGGTGAGCTGACAACGACGAGATAAAGAGTTCTCCCTTCGTATGTCTCACCGTACGGGAACACGCGGATACGGTCCTTTGCCGCCGTTTGGAGAACGGAAATGTATTTTTCAATCAGTGAATGCGGAGTGAACTTTTCCCCGAGTTCATAGCCGAGTACCTGTTTCGGTTGCGGGATCTGAGTGTTAAGTATAGGTTGTGCGTTCAGTGAGAGGCAAAAAATGAAGATTAATACTAATGTTTTCATAATTAATCCTTCTCGGGTTTGTATGCGATTGCAGAAATTTCAATATTCGCGTCTCTCGGGAGAGCCGCTACCTGTACCGTTACCCGTGCCGGATAATTCCCATCCTGGAAGTATCCTCCGTATATGGTGTTCATTTTGGAGTAATTAGCCATATCCTTTAAGTAAACGGTCGTGGACACAACATCTGATGAATCAAATCCCGCTTTCCGGAGAATCACCATGAGATTATCAAGCACCCTGCGGGTCTCCGTTTCTATATCCCGGTTCTCCAGCTGGCCTGTCTCCTGGTTAAGTGCGATCTGGCCTGATGCGAAAAGAAAATTGCCGACTCTCTGGGCAGGACTGTACGGACCAATAACATTCACGTCGGTGATGACTGATCGCTGCATCAATTGAGAAAATTCTTCTCTGACGATATCCCGGATCCGTCGCTCGTCTGCCTGACATCCCGACAGGAGCATGATCCCATATGCGACAATCAGGGTCCGAAAAAATTGGAGTTTGTTCATAATATGTTCTCCTCGTTATATACTTGATAGAATGCTGTATGACAGATTATAGTTCAGCTTAGCTTGTATCCGATTTTTCTTAGAAATTCTTTTCTATCCTGGATGTCGGTATCCATTTCAATCCCCTTTGACTTCATACCGTCTATGACACCCATGATGCCGCGGCCCTGTTGTGATTCGGCAACAATAACCTCGGTAGGATTTGAAGTTGCACAAAAGACAGTACAGACTTCGGATACATTTTTGACGCCGTTGAGTATATTGATCGGAAAACCGCCTTCAATGAAAATGATGAACGAATGACCGCAGGCGAGTCTAAGAGCGTTCTTTTGTGCAAGCTCGATCAGTTTCTGCTCGTTCCCGATGAATCGAACGAGTGCGGGTCCCGATGATTCGCAGAAGGCGATACCGAATTTCATTGCGGGATTTGTCGAGACGATGACTTCATACAGGTCTTCGACCGTTTTAATAAAATGCGACTGGCCCAGGATGAAATTCATATCCGGCGGTTTCTCTATGGCAACGAGCGTGAGTTCCATGGTTTTCCCCTTTCACATCTCAATGATTCGGATTAAATATACGCTGTAACTTGTTCAGTGTATTTCTGTAGTGCGTGCCGCTCCAGTAAATATTATTACATTGAGGACATCTATAGAAGTCATCGGTTCCCTCAAATGTACGCTGCGGTATTTTCCCCTGAAGCAGATCCTTGGAAATCCGAATTACTTCGGTGTTGCATTTCAGGCATCGGGTGAAGAGCGCGCCGCTGATGTTCAGGTTGCAGCGTTCGACGATGAATCGCAGCTGGTCTTCAAATTTTTCATGAGGGATGAAGATCACATTCCGAAATACTGCCTTTGCAGGCAATTGAGTTCTTCTCGTCAGAAATATTGAATCCCGGTTCTCTGCCGCTTCGGCCAGTTGCTCAGGCGTCATCGTCGACTTATATATCGTGTCGTACCCAAGTATGCGGAGCCAGCGGGAGAGTTTTCCCAGCATTGTATCTGCAACGAAGGTCATGGCATCACTATACCCAAATTTCTCATTTTTAAATCCCAAAATCAACTGAAACATTGAATTTTTAATGCTACATGCTCAATTTTCAGTTACGGATGACTCTCTGTTAGAAAATTCTTGCCTTCTGCTCAATAATTAATTATCTTTGGGAGTAAGTAACAGTACACCGTTTTTGTCCCGTTAATTGCATGTTTTCTTTAATGGGATGGCGTAGCCAAGCTTTTACGATGTCGCTGCAGATGTAGTCCCCGTGTTGGTTCACCTTCCATAGGCCATTCCACGAGGTTCATCATCGCAGAACAAGCGTCACTGTTAGATGATAGTGGGTAAGTGTTTGTGCAGCCGGTATGCACATCCACAGTGGGGTTCAAGCGTTAAAAGCCAAAAAGGTCTGGCAAAGCTGGATGGAAGATATTTCAACCGACAGAGCCTCGGGTACATTTAAGTAACACTTTATTGAAAGGAAGCTCCATGGAAGAGGGTACCGTGAAGTGGTTTAGCGGACCAAAAGGGTATGGTTTCATCTCTCGTCAGAATGGGGAAGATGTCTTTGTACACTTCAATGCAATTACCAGCGAAGGGTACAAAATCCTGAATAAGGGTGACAAAGTCCAGTTTGACGTTGAGCAGGGACCCAAGGGGTTACAGGCAGCGAACGTAAAGAAGATCTAGATTGTAACTCCTCTTCGCATTAGATCCCGGTGGACAATCTGATGTTCACCGGGATTTTTTTATTTGTCTTATCGTACCAGGGAGATTATGCTGTACCGGAAACGAGGGGAGCGGGTTTTGAATTTGCAGTTTTTACATCATGCCTACCGGATCAACGTCGATCGTCAATTTCACGCTTCTCCCTTTGGCGAACGATGAAGCCCGATAGACTGAGACTGCCTCGTTCAACGCAGTATGGACTATTTTACCCGCGGGATCTCCGGACTTCACACTTTTGATGACTATGTGATAACGAAAGAATCCCTTGATTTTTGTTATCGCCGCAGGTGCAGGTCCGAGAATAATAAGAGTTGCATTCCGTTTCTTTAGAAGCTTTATGAACTCCTGCGCATGCAGAGCTACTTCATTCTCGCGTTTTCCCTTGAATTCAATAAGGATGAGTCGGGAAAACGGGGGATAATCAAGTTCCTGTCTGTTCACAATCTCTTCTTCGTAGAAACCTTTATAATCATGAAAAAGAACGTGCTGCAGACTAGGATGGGTGGGTTGGAGTGTCTGGATGACAACTTCGCCTGCGAGTGTGCTCCGCCCGGCTCTTCCCGAAACCTGTGTCAGCAGCTGGAAAGTCCGTTCCCCGGATCGGAAATCGGGGAGAAGCATCTGTGTATCGGCCGATATCACACCCACCAGAGTGACACGCGGGAAATCGAGTCCTTTTGCAACCATCTGAGTTCCGAGGAGAATGTCTGCTTCACCCTGGGAAAATTTCTTGAGGATGACTTCGTGAACACCACGGCCGGCAGTCGTGTCGAGGTCCATCCGTAGAATTCTCGCCGAAGGAAAAAGCTTTTTAATCTCTCCTTCCACACGCTGAGTGCCTATGCCGATGTATTTAAAGCTGGTAGATTGGCACTGCGGGCAGAAGATGGGCGCCTGCCTTACAGATCCGCAGTAGTGGCACTGCAGATGATCCTTCGCAGAATGGTAGGTGAGAGAAATACTGCAGTTATCGCACTGTTCCAGATAGCCGCACTGCGGACATTGCAGAGAAGGGGAAAAACCGCGGCGGTTCTGCAGCAGGATGATCCCTTCCCGCTTGCGGAGGCGATCTTCAATTTTTTCCCTTAGCGTGTCGGATATTGCGCTGAACTCAAATGCCGGCTGTTTCAGACGTGCAAGTTCTGCGTCCTTTTTATATTCTTCCCTGCGTTTCTGTCGGTACTGGTCGAATTTCCCCGCACGTTCCGTCGTCATGTCGACTATCTGCACAGCAGGGAGTTGAGCCGTATCGACTCGTGTGGGAAGCTCGAGTAGTGTATATTTTCCGGATTGGGCATTGTGATACGACTCAAGCGACGGTGTCGCTGAGCCGAGAATTATGCATGCATTTTCATGAACGGCACGCATGATCGCAACATCGCGCGCGTGGTAACGTGGTGATTGGTCGTACTGTTTGTACGACGTTTCGTGCTCTTCATCGACCACAATGAGGCCAACGTTCTTCAACGGCGCAAAGACGGCAGATCTGGGACCAATGATGACGGAACTCTTTTTCTCCCGTACCTGATACCATGCGTCGTACCTTTCTCGTTGTGTCATTCGCGAGTGGAAAACATTCACGCTCTCGCCCAGATGATACCGGAATCTGCGTACGATTTGCGGGGTAAGAGATATTTCCGGTACGAGCACAATGGCAGTCTTTCCGAGAGCCAGAACTTTTCTGATCGCCTCGATGTATACCTGAGTTTTACCGCTTCCGGTAATTCCATGGAGAAGAAAAGCATGAAACGCCCCGCCGCCGAGCTTTGCCTCGATCATTCGCAGAGACTGCTCCTGATGCGCATTCAGTGTTATCGATGTTGTCCCAAGGGCGGACTCATAGAGATCATACACCTGCGGCCGGACAACCGTTCGTTTATCTAATGTAATGATGTTCTTTTCGACTAACGAACGTACAGTGGAGAGCGAACTGCCTGAATTTTTTAAAAGATCGGTCAGCGAGATGCTTTTGCATTCTCCCGCACACTTGAGAAGGTAGCGGATGAGAGCAAGTTGTCTTGTGTTGCGGCTCGACGTACGGGCGGTGAGCTCCTTGCACCACATGTGAAGATGTCCGACCGATTCCTCCCGGAACACCACCACCTTTTCTTCTTTTTCTTTAACACGGTGTGAAATGGACGAGTCCTTCACTTCCACGATTCCCAGTTCAACGAGTTTATTTAGAATAGCATATATATTCTTGAATTCAAGTCTGCGCGTAAGTTGCCGGAAAGTAATGGTTTTCACCTTCGACAACTCAGTGACGACAGCCATCTGTTTCGCCGTCAGGGGATGGTGAATGTTATTTGTGATGAGGGATATTTTTTTACTGCCGACGGTAGGTGTACCCGTCACATACATTGTTTTTAGGATATCGCCCAGGGGAACGGAATAGTACTGTGACATCCACACTGCTACTTTGATAAGGGGATCGTGAATCATCGGTGTAAGATCGACGAGGTCGCTGATGGATTTTAGATTTTCGACCGAGGTTGCACTTTTAGTCCCCACCACGAAGCCGACAGCCCTGCGCCTGCCGAAAGGCACAATAACCCGCATCCCCGTCTTAAGAATTTCACGGAGGGCGGCAGGTACGATATACGTGAAAACCTTATCCGTCGTGGAGGGAATGGCAATATCTGCGTAGAGTGGTTCCATTTGTCTATGATTCATCCGGTTCAGGCTGTGTTAAAAATTTCGTGAAAAATGGAGGCAGATGCAAATGGTAAATCACAACATGCTTGCTTATATCGTTGCAATTTTGTATCCTCATAGTGCTTTTTATGGTTAATGGGGATTTTTCGGCAAAATGATGAATTGATCGTAAGATGCAAGCACAGAACATAAAGAGGGTTAGTCCGGACGAATTACTCGTAACGTGGAGGGATAACCACCAAAGTACCTTCACGTTGCACCAATTACGTTCGCTCTGCCCATGTGCCGGCTGTCAGGGTGAGACCGTCCTGCTCCGGGAGGTTGCTCCGCAGCCAATAGGAAATGATCCACGTCATTATGAGCCCGTAGATATTCGACAAGTTGGCTCGTATGCGATTCAGATAGAATGGGCAGACGGTCATAACGCTGGGATATATACGTGGGAGTACCTGCGGATGAACTGCCCTTGCAATCAGTGTTCGTCTGTCAATAAACGGAAAGTAGAATAACAACAAAGGACACGGTTATGAAAAAGATCATAATGACTATTTGGTCATCGATCCGTAAAGTAATAGAGAAATACCCCGTACTGGTTGCGGCATTGATTATTTACCTCTACTATCTCCTAACCTCGGTCAATTTCTTTTCGTCGGAGACGAGTAAGTATTCCTTCCTTGATTACGTCATGGAATTTGACTCGCTTTTCTTTCTCTGGCTGGCGGCGGCCGCACTTCTCCAGGTTCAGAGAGTGAGACGCGAACACCGGCAGGAAGAAGAACGGCGCAGAAAAGTAGAAAGAGTGCTGGATCGTCAGCAGATTTATAACACGCTCATCAAAGATATCACTATGCTTCTCCAGGACAACGTAAACAATCCGCTCGCCGTGATTGCCGTTACTACGCAGGAGATACGCAAGCGGTTTGAGACCGATCAGGAAATCATTCGCTGGCTTGACCGCATTGATGGCGCAATGAAACGTATTCACAACACGATACGCGATCTTCAGTCGTACGAAGCACAGAAACTCATAGAATCGGCATCGGAGGTTCTGGAAGAACAACGGCAGAGTAACGGGAAATAACTCTCCGTATTCACCGGACGGGGGTGTACGGTCATTCCACGCCATACAGCAGCGCTTTCCTGCCTATACCCTCGGATTGAGAAATCCTGCAGTTTTTCCAATTCTGCTATAAGCAGCAGATTCTGTCATATCCCCTTCGGTTTTTTATCAGATTTGACCATCAGCATCGATCCTTCTTTGTTCTGCATCACGCAGGGTGTTGTCTGTCACTCTCTATTATAGTACAATAGATTAAATTTTTAAAGAATATTGTCTACAAGGTTTATTCTATAAGAGGGTCTGTTATGCAACATAATTCTAAACCGTTCAAGGTGAAAAATTTATTAGAGTCTTTTGGAGCACTCGTAAATAAAAATTCCAATCCGGATCACATCCCTGAAAAACCGCTAGATAAGGGTAATGTGCACTCGTCTGCTTTAACGGCACGGGAGGGAGGCAGTAATGGAAAAAGTAATGTACATCCAGAGATCTCCCCGGCACAAAAAAAAGATTTTACCGGATCGTTAGCCGATGAATCGGGTGTATTGGATGAAAATTCATCCTTTATCGATAATGGTGTCCATGACGGGAAGAACCGGAAAATACAGCCGATGCGGCTCATCCAGATACTCATGGAACGAGGGAATGTTCCGCACGAAAAAATTGAGCAGGCATTTGAGATACAAAAGAAAACGAGCGATAAACGTCGGCTCATCGATATCCTTGTAGAGGATCTGGATGTAGATCGTGAAACAATTTATCACGCGATTGCTGAATACTATTCCTTCGAGACAGTTGATCCCACAGGAGTTTTCGGGAACAAGGATCGTCTTCAGTTCATCCGCCAACTTCTTGACAGCCTACCCCCTTACTATTACGAAGTTGCGGTTCGCAGAAAAATTCTGCCGTATGAGTTATACACGAATGGACTCGATAAGCTTGTCGTAATAACACCTGATACAACTCACCCTGATGTTCACACCGTCGCGCGAGCTTTTCAATTTTCAAAATATGAAGTAAAACACACGAGTCTGGCAAACTGGAATGAACTCTGGCGCCAACTTGCATTCGACAGCGGCATAAAGCAGATGGGACTCGATGTCGAAGAGGAGTTCATGGAATTGACGACGGAAGAGTCGGAAAAAGGGCTTGCACAATCTCTGGAAGATGAAATAGGGCGCGGAAAACTAAATGAGATGATTGAAGGAATTTTCATCGATGGCGTCCGTACGGGTGCATCAGATATACATGTGATTCCGAAGAGCATGAACCGGACAGAATTTCATTTTCGTATCGACGGGAAACTTTCACTTTGGAGCGCTCTTGCAGATGTCCGTTCCGAAGCCGTCATCACCGTCATTAAAGACCGTGCCCGAAACCTTGACCGCTTTGAGAAGTTCCTTTCACAGGATGGTTTTGCACAAAGACAAATCGATAACAAGATAATCCGCTTCCGCTTCTCAACGATGCCGATCTATTGTGCTGATCTGCGTGCAAAGCTGGAATCGATCGTGATTCGTATCCTGCGCGGAACAGACGATACACATGGTCTCGATACTCTCGGCATGATGCCTGTGACGAAAAATATATTTCTAAATTCAATCCGTAAACCGCAAGGGATCGTAATTTTCACCGGACCGACCGGGAGCGGTAAAACCACATCGCAGCATGCTGCCATAAAAGAAATTATGGATCCCGGAATAAATATCATTACTATCGAAGATCCCGTTGAGTACCTGATCGATGGCGTACGGCAGGTAAAGCTGAACCATAAACTCGACTTTGAAGGAGCCTTGAGAGGGCTACTGCGCCATGATCCCGATGTTGTGATGGTGGGTGAAATGAGAGACAAAATATCGGCAGATATTGCCGTAAAACTTGCCAATACCGGACATCTAATTTTTTCCACGCTGCATACGAACGATTCAGTGAGCGCGATAACCCGGTTGTATAACATGGGTATCGAACCTTTCCTCCTTGCGTATACGATCAACCTCATCGTGGCACAGCGGCTTGTTCGTAAACTCTGCGATCGGTGCAAGATGATCGATGAGGATATCGACAAAGATTTCCTTTTGAGCGTGGGATTATCTGACCAGGAAATTAGCGAAACAAAATTTTACCGCGCTGTCGGATGTGCGCAGTGCATCAAAGGTTATCGTGGACGCATCGGACTTTTTGAAGCCCTCCAGATGACAAAAGAAATGAGAAAGATAATTCTGAAGTCAAGAGATTATATCGATGAGGATGCACTCCGTACTCTCGCAACACAAAAGGGAATGGTTACACTCCGCGAAGCTGCAAAGAACCTCGTGAAGGACGGAGTGACCTCGATTGAAACGGTCGAAGGTATGTTAATCGACGAGTAAGAAATGTGCAACATGGCGAGCTGGACGCTTTGTAGACAAGCGTGACCCTCCCAGCTGCCAAAACAGAAAGCCCGAGTGAACCTCGGGCTTTTGTTTTTTGAGGTATGCCTCCTGCATTAGCATCTCGCTATAAGAAATATTCCTATGTAATTTACGCGCATTCCTGTAACATGCTAATTTCTTATTATTCAGTAAATCTCCCCGTTGAATTTTAATGTTGGTTTGCGTAGATTATCCCGATGCTGTACCGAGAGAGAAGTCATTCTGCGATTATTGAAATATCACTCATCGCTGTTGTCATCATCTGGGCGACAAACTATCCAATCGTGAAGTACGGACTCGTAGAGCTTAATCCATTCGTCTTTAACAGTACCAGATTTATAACCGCTTCTCTTGTTGCAGTTCTGCCATTTCTGCGGCATTATCGTTGGGAACGGATTGCGAAGGAAGACATCCATCGGATTGTATGGGCAGGCGTTGTGGCAAGTGTTGCTTACCAGGTGATGTTCATCGTCGGAATCAGCATGACGACGGCGGGGAATTCCGCAATTTTGCTCTCAACTTCACCTCTCTTCACCGTCCTCCTGAATGCCCGGCTCCAGCGTGAACGAATTAAACCCGCCATATGGGCTGGCATGCTCTTGTCGCTTGCCGGTATCACAATGATTATCATCGGCAGCGGCAAAAAAGTAGAATTTGGCGGGAAGGACCTCCTCGGCGATTTCATCACCCTGGGTGCTGCCGCACTGTGGGCGATTAACACCAATCTCCAGAAACCGATCCTGCACAAGTATCATGTTGCACAGTTTGCAATTGTTCAATTTGTCATCGGTGCTATCGGTTTGTCAATTATTGCACTCCCCTCGGCGCTACAGATGGACTGGCCTTCAATACATTGGACGTACTACGGTGCCGGGATTATATCAGGAGTCTTTGCGATCGGCATCGCCAACTTTATCTGGTCTTACGGCATCAACCGGATTGGTCCCGGCCGGACAGCGAATTTTGGAAACCTGGTGCCGGTTCTTGCATTCATCGTTTCATACTTCACACTGAATGAAATTCTTTACCCTATTCAGGTCATTGGGGCGGGTATCACTATCCTCGGAGTTTGGGTGGTTCGCCGGGGCAATTGAAAAACATCCGCAAATGCGCTATATTTTTGTCTGGTAGTGCAAACGTATAAATGTACAAGAATCGAAAGGAATAAGTGCATATGATTGAAACGTTCTTTCTCGCATTCATTCCTCTTTTTGTCGCGATCGACGTTTTTGGTGTTTTGCCGCTCTATGTCGGCCTGGTGGAACCTATAGAGGGGCGCAGACGAAAATTCATCCCCATTGAAGCAGTGATTGCGGCTTTCGCGATCTCTCTAGTTTTCCTCCTATCCGGGAAACTTATCTTTTCCTTTTTAGGCATCACCGAGAATGATTTCCGCGTCGGCGGAGGTATCATCCTGCTCGTTCTGGCAATACAGGAGCTGGTTTTTACACGACAGGAAAGTCGAACACCGGAATCTTCATTCGGCGTCGTGCCTATCGGAATTCCACTTATCATGGGTCCTGCGGCATTGACCACAATCATCATTTTTGTCGATTCGTACGGCTACCTCCTCACGATTGTATCACTGGTTGTCAACATGGTAATTGTGCTTCTTGTGTTTCTCCAAGCAGAGCGAATCCATCGGGCTATGGGCAAGGTAGGCTCAAAAGCAGCCGGTAAGGTGGCTGCTCTCTTCCTTGCCGGTATTGCCGTGATGATGATACGGAGCGGTATACAAGCGATGATTGGTCAGTAACTCTTCTGAAAAAGCGGACCGCTCATTTTTTCAAAATGTCGTTTATGCGATTTATTCACTTTGTTAATTAAATCACTGATGATAATAATTATCGACATCGGACACCCGCCTCGAAAACCGGATCTGGTTGAACGAGAACTTCATGATGCCATTGAGAAAGTTCGGAATTCTCCCACATCGCGCATCGTCAAGGTTGTGCATGGAAACGGAGCAGCCACACGCACAACAGTCAGGAACTGGGCATATCGTACCCGTCAGTCAATACGAGCAACAATCTCTGGCGAAAATTATAATCTTTTCGATACCGCAACACAGGAAATGCGGAGTGAGTGCGGACAGTACTCCGATCCGGACCTTGGCAGGGGAAACAAAGGGATTACCATCATTTGGGTGAAATGATTTAGTTGTTAGTACTTGGTAAATTTGCCGCCCACTAGTTATCTGTTTCCACGGAATCATCGGGTGTCGTCTTTGTGTCTCGGATGTAACTTTACTCGAAGCTTCAGCTAATATCTCGATCAGTCTTACAAGTGCAAGCGCAAGCTGTTCGTTAACTGTTAAGTCGTTCCTTTCTTTGCCAATTGTAAATTGGATTGCCTTCTGTACAGCGTCGTACATATGACGCAGTCGGATGATATCGCTTTTATCTTTGGGCATAAAGTACTTGTGCTTCCTGAAGTATATTATCTCTAAAATAACGGCTAAGACTCATAGGAGTATGTAGATCGATCTTCTTTCTAAACAGAACTGAAAGTTCATTTTCTAAATCAATAAACGCAAAACCGGGAGTATGCCCTGATAGAAATTCTATGAGAATATCCAGATCGCTTTCGGAATTTGCATTTCATGAATAGAAGAACCAAAAATAGAAAGTTTTTTTATCCCATAGCTTAAACAGATTTGTTGCAATTTATCATATTGTTTATTTGTTAAAGTCATATTCTTGTAATTCCTTCCCTTGTCATTTATCAGGTACTTTCTTTTTTTTCTGTGTTCCAATATAATATGTAATTTTCATATTATCCATAGATATATATAAAAAAACAAAAGCAAACAAAAGCATTATCGTGCTCTTTATGTGCATTTTCCTTATCTTTGGAAAGGAATTTGCAGTATAAGGCGGAAGTTGATGCGTAAAAACAACGGTGCACAATATATTAGTCATACCAGAGGCAGAAAGCGCATGGCTCGTTTCAGAATATATATTGAGTATGAAGGCACCCGTTACAGCGGGTGGCAGATCCAGCCGAATGCCCGCACGGTCCAGGGTGAAATATCCGCTGCAGTGAAAAATGT
>Ga0315277_10007924_pt1 | contig 13699 bp, 19 predicted proteins | sample YL17G05_15_MG_FD_203695 | JGI IMG/M metagenome (GOLD analysis project Ga0315277, IMG submission 203695) | Sediment microbial communities from Yellowstone Lake, YNP, Wyoming, USA - YL17G05_15 | ecosystem: Environmental > Aquatic > Freshwater > Lake > Sediment | place: USA: Wyoming | collected...
AAGCGTTAGGCAGAGAATAGACGTTACTCATTTGCCTCGGTAGCTCAGTTGGTAGAGCGGCTGACTGTTAATCAGCAGGCCGGATGTTCGAGTCATCCCCGGGGCGTAGCGAGCTATGCGAGCGGAGCCCAGGGGATTGACGATCGGTCCTCCGATCGGCTGCATCCCCGGGGCGAACTAATCTTACAGTTACGACTGATTTATGTATAAACTCAGTGAGCACCGGGGAGCCGGGAACGAAGTTCCCGCAATCCCCGGGGCGAGTGTCTGGGATGAACGGCGCGCAGACGCCGGCCGAATCCCCGGGGCGTTCATCCCTCTTCTTCCTCCCGATCGTCTACCCCCGTTAAATAATTTCCGCCACTCATAGGAACTAGTGGAAGCATGATGCGCGAAATCTCGCTTGACGAGGGAAAAATCATCTGGGACCGATTCCTCCATGAAAAGGAGATCTGGACCGACGACTGGGGCATCAGGGTCGCCTTATGCAGGGCGTTCGGCTGGAAGCCCCTTATCCTCTACGACGGAAAAAACTTCTTTCCCCTGCAGTATGAGCCTGAGAACGGGATTTATACCATCATAGGCGGGGAAGCGGCGGAGAAGAACTACCTGACCTTCGACCCGGATTTCATGAAATCGACGAAAGAGATTCCTGAGAATGTCTATTTCGATTTCCTCGTCGAGCGGTTCGAGGGCTGCATCGAGGGGCTGTGCCCGCAGTTCTTCGTTGACCTGCGCAACATAAACAGCATAGACGACTATCTCACGCGCTTCTCCGCCAAGCATCGGAAGAATTTCAGGAGGGCGATAAGCCAGTTCGGGGAATACGAGTTCAAAAAGCATGGAACGCTCCAGGATATGGCAGAGCTGAACAAGCGGATGTTCGGCGAGAAATCGGACTTCGTCACCGAAAACAGGGCATCCTATGAAATCCTGGACAGGGACCCGCGCACCGAATACTGGTCCATAATGAAAGGCGGGAAGATAGCCCTGATAACCCAGTATTTCTTCTTCAACAAGACGATGTCGATCTGCGTCTGGGGGGTTGATGAGAAATACGAAGACACGCTGAAGGTGGCGCTGGCAGAAGGGATAAAGCTCGCCAAAGGCAGGGGCTGCACTAAAATCGATTATGCGCCCACGTATTCAGGCTGGAAGTTCTTCTACCGCCTGGATACCGCCCCGTTGTGGAGATACAAGCGCGGCAGCATCCCGGATTCGGTCGAGACGCCGGGATACGAGATTCCGCCTGATGAAAGGGAAAGACTCAGGGCAGAAGGAAAGCTGTGACGGAAAATCGAAAATCTTTTATTATTTCCCTCGTTACCTGAAGCAAGGGGTGGCATCTATGAAAGACACGAAACTGGATTTATTGACCGCGAAGAACAGCGCGCTCGTGCTGGTTGATTACCAGCCGGCGATGTTCAGGGGAGTCGGCTCCGGAGATCGGACCGCGATGAGGAACAGCGCGATTGGCGCGGCGAGGGCCGCGAGCATACTGAACGTCCCCGTGGTCCTATCATCGATTTATCCGCAGGGGAACGGCGAGTTCCTGAAGGAGATAACCGGACTCTTCCCGAAACAGAAGGCCATCGCGCGCAAAATCCCCGGCTTCGACGCGTTCGATGACGAGGAGGTCTGGGCTGCGGTGAAGAAGACCGGCAGGAAGAAAATCGTGGTCTCAGGGCTTTGGACGAGCATGTGCTTCGCCTACACCGCCATCCACGGGGTGCGCGAGGGGCTCGACGTCTACGGGCTGATGGACGCGGCGGGCGACGCCTCAAAGGATGCCCACAAGTACGGCGTGAAGCGCATGCTCCAGGCAGGGGTCGTCCCGATAACGTGCCTTTCGCTGATATCGGAGTGGATGCACGACTGGGGGAACCCGAAGGCCGGCGAGCTGAAGGAGAAGGCGTACGGGAAATTCGACGCCCTGATGAAGATGTGAGGCGGGCGGGCATGGACGAAAACGAAGCCGCAGTCATGGAGTTCAGGAAGCGGAAGGACGAGTTCTACCGGAGCAGCGATCCCGATTCCCCCCTGGACCAGGAAGAGAAGGCGGTGTTCAAGGGCCTGAATTACTTTCCCTATGATCCAAGATATCGCGTGAAGGCGCGCTTCGTCCCCTACCCGGACCCGGAACAGGTGTCCATGTCGACGAGCAAGGGGATCAGCGAGGTGTATCTCAGGGTCGGTTATTTCGGATTCAAGCTTATGGGCAAAGACCTCAGGCTCCAGGCCTACCGCTCCCCGCACGGCGCGCATTCGGAGGGGTATTTCGTTCCTTTCAGGGACGCGACCTCGGGGAAGGAGAGTTACGCCAGCGCGCGCTACCTTGACATCGATGAGAGCTCGCGCGCGAATGGAAACGAGTATTGGCTCGATTTCAATCTCGCATACAACCCCTACTGCGCATATACGGACAAATACATCTGCCCGTTTCCGCCGGAGGAGAACGCGCTCAATGTGCCGATACGCGCCGGCGAAATGAAGTACAGGGAACACTGACCGGCTCGCGGTTAGCTTGCTTCAATTTCCCTTGATGCCCTTCCCGCTCCTTTTTTTCAGGTAAAGCAGCATCGCTATCGAGACGAACGCGGTCAGGGCCATCAGCGGTATGGTCATATAGCCGAACGATTCCACCTGGATCTGGCTGCAGTCGCTCCCGCCCGAGCAGGATACCGCCACTGAAAAGAGCTGTATGTAGTAGTGATAAAGGGAAATCGCGCCGCCGACCACGCAGAGCGGCAGGGCGTAGTCGAAAACGTCCTCCTGTTTTTTCCAAAGCGACACCCCGATGACGAACGCGAGAGGGTACATGAATATCCTCTGGAACCAGCAGAGCTCGCAGGGGACGAGACTGTCGCCGAACTGGTAGAAGAGGCTCCCGAGCATGGCTGCCGCGGCGACCAGGAACGCGAGTTTCTGGCCGTCCTTCGCGATTCCATCAAGGAGCGGGATTCTCCTTTCCCCCAAAACCACCGCGGCAAGCAGCACAAGGAGGGAGAGCTGGGCAAGAAGCACGAGAACCGGCAATGACGCATCCACGGCGCGGACGACGCTGAAGCCACCCAGGACGAGCTCGACCGAGAGGATGGCTGCGACCGCCAGCAGGACATAGAGGGAAGGCGGTTTCATGGAGCGGATATGCGCGCGAGGCAATATATAGCTTTCAGGGAGGGAAGCGACGGGGCGCAATCATTTATATTCCAATCCTCCGAGTATTTTGCCATGGGAATGAGCAAAAAGGACCTTTCCAGGAAGAAAGCGAACATCAAGGCGAAGATAGAAGAGCTCGAGCAGAAGGCGAGGATGGACCCGCTGAAGAAGAACAGGTCGCTCCACGACGAGCTGGACCAGCTGCGGAAGAAGCTCGCCGAAGCGGACTGAAGCGGGAAAGCGATTTAAATCTGACCGCCGAAGCATATTCCGTGGGCCCCGGAGAACAGAAACCGCCAGAATACGCGATAGAGTGCAAAGACCTCACGAGGAAGTTCGGCAGGCTTACGGCGGTCGACTCACTGAACCTCAGGATAAGGAAGGGCGAGCTTTTCGGCTTCCTCGGCCCGAACGGGGCCGGCAAGACCACGACCATAAAGATGCTCACCACCCTGCTCTCGCCCACGAGCGGCGACGCGAAAGTCGCCGGCTATGACATAAGGGCGGACGCGCCGCTCGTTCGGGCCAGGATCGGCGTGGTCCCGCAGGAGTTCGCGATGTTCGGGGAACTGACCGCGATGGAGAACCTCTGGTACATCGGGGAGCTTTACGGGATGAAAGAGGCGCAGCTCGGGCGCAAGAGCGAGGAGCTGCTCAGGACTGTCGGGCTTCTCGCGCAGAAGAACGTGCGCGCCGGGAGCTTTTCCGGCGGGATGAAGCAGCGCCTTTCAATCGCGGCAGGGATCCTCCACACCCCCGAGATACTCTACATGGACGAGCCGACCACCGGCCTCGACCCGCAGAGCCGCATCGCGATAAGGGAGCTCACCCAGGCGCTCAACCGGTCCGGGATCACCGTGGTCTATACGACTCACGACATGGAGGAGGCGGACAAGCTGTGCCAGAGGATAGTCATCATGGACAAGGGGGAGATAAAGGCCGAGGGCAGCCCGCATGAGCTGAAGGAGAGGTACGGCGGCGGCCACAGGATAGAGATCGAGCTGAAAAGCTATGACGAGCAGCTTCTATCAGAGCTCAAGGCCCTGGTGAGCGCGACCTCGGTCTCGGTGCAGGACGGCGTCATAGAGATGAAAGTGCCGACGGTCGGAGGGGGCGTGCTCCACCAGATATCCGGCCTGCTCTCAAAAAGGAAAATAGACGTGATGGAGCTGAGGTCAAAGGAGCCGTCGCTTGAAGAGGTATTCATAAACCTGACGAGCAAGGAAGTGAGGGACTAAAGCAATGGCGGGAAGCAACGGGAACAACTCAGTCGAAAGGGCCCTCGACCTCAGGAAGATATACGCCATAGTGAAGAAGAACTGGATGGTGATAAGCTCCGACCCGCTCAGGCTCAGGACGCTCCTCATCTTCCCTCTCATCATGATTCTGCTGTTCGGATATACCTCCGGGAAGACCCCGACGCATATCCCGGCCGCGATAGCCGATTACGACAACTCGCATTACTCCCAGATCGTGCAGTCCCAGCTTTATTCCAACCAGCTTTTCTCCATAACGCGCCAGGTCGGCAGCCAGGACGAGGGGAGGAAGCTGATCGAATCAGGGCAGGTGAAAATCCTTTTCATCATACCTGCGGGTTTCGGAAGCGATATCCAGGCCGGAAGGACCGGCGAGCTGTCCGTCATCGTGGACGAATCCGACCCGACGATAGCCCAGATAACCCGCGCATCCACCCAGGCGGTCATAGCGGGCCTTTCCGTCCAGCTGACTTCGGCGCGCGTGGCCGCGCTGTCGCAACAAACGCGGGCCCTCGGCCAGGAGCTGCGCTCCTCAGCCGGGAAGCTGGATGCCGGGGACGGCAGGGGCGATCAGCAGGCGATGCAGAGCGCGCAGGCCGGCATCCTGAAAGCCAGGTACGTGGCTTCGCAGACCGACAGCATGGTCTTGAGCACCGCCTCGGGCATGCGCAATTCGCTCGGAAGCTATCTTTTCGACCCTAACGTGATAGTGTACGATTACGAGCAGAACAAATCCTCGGCCGAAGCCGCCTACGAGCTACTCACCGCGAGCGCCGCGCAGCAGCAGGTCCTTTCCCAGATAGGGATGCTGAAGGGCCTGCAGGGCAGCACCGATATCCTGGCACAGGGCGCCGGCGGCATGTACACCGCTTCGAAAACGCTGTACGCCGACACGCTTATGGAGAGGGACATGGTGCAGGTCTCCGCGAAGATAATAGACGCCGCGGGAAAAAAGGCGGACGAGATAGCGAGCTACGCCTCCAACACCCCGGCGAGCTTCATATCGCTTAACGAGATCGAGCCGTATGGGAGCGGAAGGCCCGGGCTGGATTTCCTGATACCGAGCATGCTCGCGCTCATCGTCTTCCAGGGCGCGGCCATGGGCATGGGCAGGGCGATCGCGGGCGAGCGGCAGGACGGCTCGCTCACCAGGGTATTCCTGACACCCACATCGAACACGACCATCATAGCCGGGACCCTTCTCTTCTACATGATTTTCGAGACCGTCCGTTCCTGCATAATAGTGGCCGCCGCGGTGCTCATATTCGGGGTCACCATCAAAGGAAGCCTTCTGGACATACTGGGGATCATAGCGATATATGCCGCGGGCGCGACGGGCATGGGCATGATACTTTCGGTCATGGCCAAAACGCAGGAGCAGTACATGGCCCTGTCCATGCTCGTGAGCCTTCCCAGCATGTTCCTGGCAGGGGTTTTCATTCCGGTCGAAACCATGCCGGCGGCGCTCCAGGGGCTGACCAGGGTGCTTCCGATAACGTACGCGTCCGATGCCCTGCGGGGCATCGTGATCAAGGGCTTCACTCTCGGGATGGTGGTCCCGGATCTCGTGTTCCTCGGCGCTTTCGCCCTGGTCATGCTGGCGTTGAGCGTGCTGATGTTCAAGCGCGAGCTGATATAGTCACGTATATAACCATCAATGCGGAGATGATGAGATGATGCGGCGTGTGAACAATGGATTGTTGCTGGTATTCCTGCTGGCCCTTTGCGCCGCGAGCTTCGCGGCCGTGATCCCGAACCTCGAGATATACGACTATTCCCTGAGCGAGTCCCCGGCCGCTCCCGGGCACACGGTCACGCTCACGCTCCACATCAGGGACACGGAATGGGCGACCTGCGGCGACCTGACCAACGTGCAGGTCATCACATCCTATCCCCTCTCGGTGCAGGGCATGGACACGAAGTACCTGGGCTCCATCTGCGAGGGCGATGAAACCAACGGGACGGTCTCTTTCGACATCCCGGTCGACTCGCTCGCGCAGTCCGGCACCTACCAGGTGACGATCATCACGAACTACCAGAGGCAGTTCGACAAGTATTCGAACACCAACACGTTCAACGTCAAGGTGGCGGGCACCCCGTCCATCAGCGCGTCCGTCGTCTCATCCACGCCGACGGACATATACCCTGGCGACCAGGCCGCGGTGACGGTGGCGTTCCAGAATAACGGCAGCGGCAGGGTGGAATCCGCGCGCGCGAGGATGTACGCTCCTGACGGGATAGAGGTCAAGTGGGCGGGAAGCGAGCAGGGGTTGGGGGAGATAGCGGCGCGCGGAAGCGCCTCTGCCACTTTCAACATAGAGGCGCTCAAGAACGCTACGCCGGGAATATACAAGCTGGCGGTCGTCCTGGATTATGATGGCGAGAACAGCGCCCCGGGAAGCCGGACATTCTCATTCGACATGCCCGTGAAGCCGAAGGCGGAGTTCACTCCGGGCGCACAGCCCGGCACCGTGCTCAACGCGGACGAGGACAAGGAGATCACGGTGAGCGTGAAGAACACCGGCACCCAGGAAGCGAGGAAGCTAAAGGTCAGGATACAGCCCATCTTCCCGTTCAGCACCGACGGCACGGTCAGGTACATAGACTCCCTCAAGCCGGGCGAGGCGAAGGACCTGACCTATCTGGTCCACGTGGACAAGGACGCGACCGCCGGCGAGCAGATATCCGGCATGCTCTTCGATTACCAGGACCCGCAGGGGAACTCCTTCACGGACTCGCAGGATTTCACCCTGACCGTGAAGACCAAAACCCTGCTTGAGCAGGCGATGGATTACTGGTATATCATCGTGCTCGCGGTTCTTGCCGGGGGCGCTTTCGTGCTGTGGAAGGCGTTCGGGTTCGTGGCCAGGTCCCTGAAAGAGGGAGAGAAGAGGTAGGCAAAAATCCGATGGAGGGATTGTCATGATTCTTGAGATATTGGTGATTCTGGCCCTCATGGCCGTGGACTTCCCGTTCACGGTGGCTCCTGCGGTCGCCTGGGGCATCAGCCTCGGATTCGACCCCTTCCAGCTCGGGGCTTTCTACCTCTGCGCCACGCTCGTCTCCTGCACCTTCTATTTCATGGCGCTGCGCAAGCACGCGAAGAGGTTCAAGGCGTATCACGTCATAGGGAAGTATAAGGAGAAGGGCGCATTCTACTCGGTGTTCCTGGCGAACATGCTCGCTCACAACTTCGACGCTTCGGCCGGAGCGGCCGCGAACAAGCTCGGCTTCCCGGTCACTATGGCCGCGCTGCTCATATCCAACGCGGTTTATTTCGTGACCGTGTGGCTTCTGGTCGCGCTGGCGATGTCCCTCGTCTCCGGGCTGCTTGCGCAGGTCGTTGTTTCGGCTGTGCTGGTGGCTGCGGTCTGGACGCTGGCTGCGCACTTTGTGCTGTATAAGCTGGGGTTCGGCTGGAGATAAAAAAGCATCAGGCTACCAGATTCCCGGCACCAGCCGGTATCTGACCTTTTTTGCATACGCGGCATAGCCATCGAGCTCTTCCTGCAGCATCCTGTCCTCGAAATGCGTGCGCACGACCAGCCCGACCACGATTGCTGCCGCGGGAATCAGCGCGTATGCCGAGCCGAGTATGAGCGGAGGCGCGATGTAAATCAGCGACATGCCTGCATAGCCCGGATGCCGCACGTAAGCGTACGGCCCGGCGGATATCACCTTCTGCCCGCGGTCCTTCTGGATGCGAACCGTGCCCTCGAAGAACTTATTCACCGCCATCGCCCAGGTGATCAGGACGGCGCCCGGCACGAATAGCAGGATCCCCAGCGCCGCGAACCGCGCGTCCAGCACCGACCAGTGGAACCTGCCGACATCCAGGCCCGCGATAGCAGGCGTGAGCACCATGGACAGGGTATATACGATGCCGAACGCCACGTCCCAGCTCTTGACGAGCTTTGTCTCGCTCCTTGCCCCGATGATGTCCGGGTTCCATTTCAGGAAAACCGCCATGTTCACCGCAAGGTAGACGAGGTATATGCTGAAATAGAGCCACGCGCGGGGGAAGTCCGGGCTTCCTGCGGCCAGGAAGAAAACCGCAGCCTGGAGGAAAAGGAAGGACAATACCTGGGCGCCCCTTCTGATTATGGCTTTGCCGATTCCGCTGGCGGTCTGGTCCATTCATCGCACCTTTTTCTTCAATCCCCTGGCGAACGCCTCCGCCGCCTTGAGGTCGGACTCGTCCGGCCTGCCCTTGTTCAGCCCGCCTATCAACGCCAGGTAGCCATAGGTGTCGAACCCCAGGCAGAAGAAACTGTCCACCAGGTCGAAACCCTTCTCCTTCAGCTTTTTGGGGAACTCGGGGATGCCGAACCGGTTGGCGAGGTTGTCCGCTGAAGCGCCTCCGGTGGAGAACGTGAACGCCCTCTTCCCCCCCATGTCCGGCATCTTCGACACAAGCTCGAACATGGCGCGGTGGAACCTTCCGAAATAGATTCCCGAGCCGAATCCCACGAGGCCGTACCTCCTCACGATGAGCGGGTCCGCCACCTCGCCGGCCTTCATCAGGTCGGCGCCGAGCACCCTAGCCATCCTCTTAGCCACCTTCTCGGTGTTGCCGTGGTGCGTGGACACGTATATTATGAGCGCTTTCATGCCATCGGTTAATAGTCCGGGCTTAAGCATTAAAGATTTATCCAAAAATAGTAATCCGAGGGTGATCCATTGTCGATGGTAGAATTCGGTGAATACAAAGGGAACAAGCTCATAAAACTGAAAAGGGACGAGAACGACAAGTTCCCGTTCAGCTTCGGCAAGGGCAAGGCGAGGCTGATAGTGGAGAACTTCGAGGCGATAAAGAAATTCGCCGAGGAGGAGTGAGCCGCGGATGGTCAGGGAGGAGCTGTACAAGGGAAAGACGATATTCGTCTGCGAGGAGTGCGGCTTCGGCTACGCCGAAAGGAAGTACGCCGAGATGTGCGAGGGATTCTGCAGGACGAACGGCGCGTGCTCGATGGAGATAACGAAGTATGCCGTGAGGAAGCCCGTGGCATGAGCGGGCCGCGGCTTTGCCGCGCTGCCCCGGGGGAAACGCCATGCCGCAAAAAAAACCTGCTGCTGACCAACATGCTGTTCAGTTTCATAGCGGCAGCGATGGCGGTCATGGTCCCGCTTTACCTGCTCGAGAAGAACGTGGATATAACGTATATAGGCATCCTCCTCTCGCTCGGACCGCTGTCATTCATGATTGTGCGTATCTTCCTCGCGGGCGTCGCTGACGAGGTGGGGACCAAGCTCATAGGTATCCTCTACTCGATAGCGAGCCTCCTCTCAATCCTGCTCTACGCCGTTTTCCCCTCTGCTGCCGGCCTCGCGGCCGGGAACCTTTCGGAGGGTGTCCGGAACTCCGGCTTCTGGGCGATATCGCGGACCGAGACGTTCTCCGTGACGGACAGGAATCCGGGGAGGACCTTCGCGTATTTCTCAGGCATGCGCCAGCTCGCCGACGGCGCGGGAAGGCTCGCGGTCGGGTTCCTGCTCGCGTACCTGGCCTTCCAGGGCTCTTTCGCGCTTTTTTTCTGCCTCTCGCTCCTGCTTTTCGCCCTGATAATCATGAACGAGAACAAGACCGGTGGCCATTCGTTCGGCAGGAGGAGCATGAGGGAGAGGATATTCAAGCAGAGGCCGCCGACGTTCTGGTACGCGGCGGCGCTCCAGCTCTTCGCGTGGCTGGCGTACAACATGCTGCTCAGTTTTCTTGTGCCGGTATACCTGATATCCAGCCTGAAGATGGGCTACCTGGAGACCGGGGGCATGATCGCGCTGCTCTCGCTCGCCATCGCGGCCTCCACGCTGCTCACGATGAGGTGGAACTTCAAGAAGAGCACGCTCACGCTCCTCGCGATCCCCATGGTCCCGGCGCTCCTCGTTTTCCCGTTCGTGGGCACGAATGTCGTCCCCCTCCTGCTGATCATATCGGTGGGCATAGGGTGCAACGCCATAATAGCCGAATACGTCCTGGTGGACCAGGTCTTCCGGAGCAAGGACGTCTCCACGGACATCGGTGTCCTCTATGTGCCGAACAAGATATGCGAATTCCTCTTCCTCAGCCTCGGCGGCCTCGTGATATCCAGGTTCGGCTACGCGCCCCTATTCTTCATACTGGCGCTCTCGGTCGCGCTGTTCGTGGTGCTGGCGAGGAAGCTGCTCGCGCAGGCGAGCTAGGTTTTCCCAGATTTTTCACTTTATCATAGAACCGTTGCTCCACTTCCGTGTTCCGTGGTGACGTCGTCTTGGATTTGACAAATGCTCCGTCGGTAGTTGTGGGTTTTTCCCCGTGGGGACGATAGCCGTAAAAATTTATGCTCCGTAATGAAAGCATGGGGGTTTGTTTTCTCTGCGGGATGGAAGGGGACACGAGGAAGCTGTACGCCGGCAGCGCCAGGGGCTTCGCCGACATGTGTTTCGACTGCGCGATAAGGTTCTACAAACTGAGAACGGAAGAATGAGGCGCGCGATTCGACGGGAAACGCACGGCTATTTCCTGCGCTTGCTTCGTAATTTCGAACGCTTTGCGTTCTCATTACGAAGGCGGACAAATTTTCGCGAAAATTTGTCCTCGAGGAACATCTTCAGCGCCAGCGCGCCGTTGTGCTCCTCGTCCCGCGCCGCATAGACGAAGGTAACTGTGCCCTTCCCGACCTTTTCCCTAAGCGGGCCGACGGCTTCCCGGTTCTTCTCCAGCTCCTTCCAGTAGCGCGTCTTGAAGCCCTCCCACCTGGAGGGGTCGTGCCCGAACCACACCCTCAGCCCGGGGCTCGGCGCAATCTCCTTGAGCCACAAATCGATCGCCGCCTTCTCCTTCGTGAGCCCGCGCGGCCAGAGCCGTTCAACCAGCACCCTGAGGCCGTCTTCCCTGGAGGCCGCCTCGTACGCGCGCTTCAGCCGTATCATGCGGGGTTTCGCCAGCCAACCTATTAAAAGTTTCTCTCCGATAGCCCATCCATGTGGGTAAAGGCCTATGTGGAAGAGACCAAGGAGGGGCTGGTCGAGATCCTGGTCAAGACGCGCAAGGGGGTCTACAGGATCTGGGTCCTCCCGGACAAGAAGAGCGTCGAAGTGATGGTCGACGGCGTGCTCAGGGGCAGGGCCAAGGGGAAGCTGAGGGAATTGGGAGAGGAATAGTGATGGAACTCACCAAGGCGCAGATCCTCGATGCGATAAAGAGGGGCAAGGCCGAGAGGCTGAAAGAGGAAATCGAGTACGTGCGTTTCAGGGAGGCCACTGGCAAGGTGGCCCGCGGAACCGTAATAACCAAGGACAGGGTGATCCTTGGCTACGAGCACATCCAGAGGGTTTTCACGCTGGAAAAAGGGATCGCGCGGAACATAGGGAGCGGCGAGGTCTGGATAGAGGAGAAGATAGACGGGTTCAACCTGCGCGTGGCGAAAGTGGAGGGCAGGATATTCGCCTTCTCCAGGGGAGGATATGTCGACGCGTTCGCCACGGAAAAGGCGCGCGGCATGGGATTCGAGAGGCTCTTCTCCGATCATCCTGATTATATCCTTTGCGGCGAGATGATAGGAAACACGCCCTACACCGACCCGACGGACAAGTTCGACGTGAAACTCTATATCTTCGACATAGACGGCGGCAGCGGGGAGTACCTGCCGTGCGAGGAGAGGTACGCGCTGCTGAAAGGATACCGGATGGAGGGCGTGCCGGTCTTCGGGAAATACAAGGTTTCGGATGTGAAGAAGCTGCGCGAGCTCGCGCTCTCGATAAACAAGTCGAAGAAGGAGGGCATGGTCATCAAGACGCCGGACCGGAAATCGGCGATCAAGTACGTCACCCCGAACGCGGACATAGAGGACATAGCGAAGTGCTCGCCCGTGATGTTCGACATGCCGCTAGGCTTCTACATTCAGAGGATGTTCCGCTCCGGGCTTTTCATCAGGGATTTCGGGCTGGACCGCGGGGAATACGCGAAAAAGCTCGGTGAGGCGTTCTACTCCGGGCTGATGAAGGGCGTCCGGGACGTGGAGGAAGGAAGGGGAGCCGAAGAGGTGTTCGAGATATTCGTGAAGGACCCGAAGACCTGGGAGACCGTCCATCATCACATGTCCAAGGAAGTGAAGCTTGAGATCATCTCCAACCGGGAGGAGAGCGGGGGGAAGCGCATCCGATTCAGGAAGATATACAAGAAGACGACGAAAAGGCTGCACGACGCGCTCGGCGGTAAAGGCGTAACCGATTAGAGCCCCGCCGCTATCTCTTTTTCTTTCCCAGCGTCTTCAGGAGGCCGTAAAACTTGTCCGCCTCCAGGCACTGGCAGCCTACCTTGTTCGCGAACTTTATCACGCCCTCGTCCGAAGTGACCAGGGACGCCTCCAGCTCCTTCGCCAGGAGCACGAGCTCGAAATCCTCCTTGCTGTCTATTATGCCCGTCCTCATGCTGTCGCGGTACTTGTCGCGGAGCTTCGCGAGCTTCACGTCGTTGTCCGGATGGTTGTCCTTCGCGAACTCCTCGGCCAGGCGCAGCCCCTTGTTCACGCGCAGGCGGACGTCGTCTATGAAATCGTAGAACACGGCGGCTGGAAGGTATATCGCGAAGGTGTTCGGCGCGCGCTTCTTCACGAAGAGCGCGAGCTCGTCCGACTTCTCCGTCCCGATGAAATTCTTCAGCTCGGCGAAGACCGACGGGGGGATGTAGATGTCGATGTCGAGCTTCCCGATCATTTTTATGAATCCCGTGACGGCCGACGGGGGGTTCTTCCCGAACTTCTCCCGCGCGTGCGGATTCACGAAAAGGGAGGTATCGATGACGAACTTGGGGGTTGGCATGAGTAGGCTAAGAAGAGGAGGGATAAAAAGATTGCGCTTTGTGCCCGCACCGTCCCCCTAAATAAGCCGGACGAGCCCCCTTCCTATCTCCGGTATGTTCCCGCCGAACAGGTTGGTGGTGTTGAGCACGAACGTGAACACGACCGCGAACGCGACGAGCGGGAACACACACATCACCGACAGGGTGTAACGCATGAACTCGGGGATGCTGAAATCGAAGAAGTCCTGGATGTTGGACTTGAACGCCTTCAGCCAGAGCAGCAGTGTGAAGGGCTTCGCTATCGAGCCGGTCCCGCAATCCATGCCCTGGGTGTTCCCCAGGGCGGGGATGCCGCAGGAGTACGTCAGCGTCTTTCCGATCCCGGTCGGGTTCTGCGTCACCCCGGTGACCGCGAACATGCCGGACTGGGCGTGGGAGAGCGACATGGTGGTTATCAGTATGTATGAGAACGGGAACACGAAATACAGCCCGATGGTGATGGCCA
>Ga0315277_10007925_pt1 | contig 13698 bp, 12 predicted proteins | sample YL17G05_15_MG_FD_203695 | JGI IMG/M metagenome (GOLD analysis project Ga0315277, IMG submission 203695) | Sediment microbial communities from Yellowstone Lake, YNP, Wyoming, USA - YL17G05_15 | ecosystem: Environmental > Aquatic > Freshwater > Lake > Sediment | place: USA: Wyoming | collected...
AACGGGGTTTGGAAGTACAAATTTGAGAGCGACAAAATTGAAACGCGCGACTTTTACAAACAGGACAGCACCAAAACGCCCGTGCCAAGCATGAAGATGGAACGCAAAGACTTTTTGTACTTGGAAAATGAGCTTTTCCAGGCGGTAAAGTTACCTTATGGGGCAGATCAAAAATACAGCATGGTGGTGCTTCTACCAAAAGACTTAGGCGTAAATACCCTTTTAGGAAGGTTCGACATCTTAAACTGGCAAACATGGATGGACTCTTTTAAGGAGAGGAACGGGACGCTTTACTTGCCCAAATTTAAACAGGAGTACAACGGAAAAATGGCCTCGATTCTAAAAAGCGTGGGTATGGTGCTTCCTTTTGACGCGGAAAAAGCGGACTTTTCAAAACTTTCCGCGGACGGCGTAAGCAAGGACTTTTATGTAAGCGATGTTATACACAAAACCTACATTGATGTTAACGAGGAGGGCACAGAAGCCGCCGCGGTAACCGTAATCGATATTGGTACAACAAGCCTGCCAACTCCCGAACCGGAAAATCCACAGTTTGTTATGGATGTAAACAAACCCTTCTTTTTTGCCATAATTAATGAGGAAACACAGGCTAATCTTTTTGTGGGTATTGTTAGAGACCTGTAGTTGGTATAAACTGAACCTATGCAGATAAAAGACATTACGTCGTTTGTAGGACTTACCAGGAAAAAAGAGCCGTCCATAGCCGTTCCCCAAGTAGACCCAAAATCTTACGGGGAAAAGCTTATTGAGCATACCTGGACGGCGCCAAATAGAATCGTCAAAGAAATGTCTCAAAAAAGCGCTAAAACAGTTATTGTAATTGCCGTTTCTGTGTCGCTCCTTTTTGCCTTAATGCAGGAATTTTTCCTAATCATTGTTATAGCCAGTGCGGGATTTTTGTACTATATGCTCTCAAAAAGTCCAGCCACGGAAGTTAAGCACGAAGTCAGTAACCATGGGGTATCATATGCGGGCGAGCAGTTTTATTACTGGCACGAGTTAAAGCAGTTCTTTTTTAAGAACGATGGAGGCGGAACGATGTTATGTATTGACACTGTAGAAAAATTACCGGGCCGGCTCTTTTTAACCATAGATCCTGCCGACAAAGAAAAGCTAAACGAAATCTTTTCAAAACGACTTGTTTTCCTGGCGGAAGAGCCCAAAGGGATTGTAGATAAAATGTACGGTTCTGCCATTTCCAAATTTTCGTTAGATAAGTAGCCGTGTCCAGTCCCCTTATTGTATTTACATACGCCCCGGCCGGTTTAGGTCATATTCGTGTTGCTGACGCCTTGATGAGCGGCATTCCATCCGGACTTGATTACACGATTTTTGCCCCATCCGACAAGTCAACAGAAAGTATCCACAGATTTAGCAGTTTAAATGTACCGGCCCGTCATATAATGGAGTTTTTTCAACGGGGGCGCGCGGAGGCTTTGTTCACCAAATATTACACAGGGTACTTAAAAAGTCATACCGGCAAATTATCGGAGCAGTTTTTGCAACTTATTGGGTCGCAAAGGACCAAACCGGAAACTATTATCATAGTCGCCACGCATTTTGGATTGGCATATCAGCTTGGTGCTATAAAAAGCCCGCTGGAAAAAGAGTTGGGCGCAAAGATCGCTTTGGTTGTGCAAATCACCGATGACTCCCCACAAACTGTTTGGTATGTTGACTCAGCAGATCTTATAGTCTGCGCCAGCCATAAAACAAAAATATCGTTGCAGGCGTTTGCTACAAAAAACCGCTTGAAGCAAGTATCGATGGAGGTTGTACCTTATCCTGTGGATCTAGGTTTTGCTAAAACGTTATCACCGGATCAAATTACCTCACGCGCGGATCAATACAACCCGGCTAAACAGTCGCCTATAAATGTGGTAATTCCCGTTTCCGGGGCGGCGGTAGGCATGGAGTTCTTTTTGCATATTATGCGTCGCCTGCACGAAGCGTCACCCAGATTTGTTTTTTATGTAGTGTGCAGAAAAGCCCCATTTACGGCAAATTTTTTACGGCTTATTAATCGCAAAGATTATGTGCGGCTCTTTGCCTCTGATAGTTACAAGAAGGCAGTGGAAGCTTACGAACGGGTTTATTTGGATAACGTAATTTCTGCAGAGATTACAAAACCAAGCGAACAGGCTTTTAAAGCGCTTTTGCGGGTTGACTCCGTGGGGGGCTCGTTTTTGCTTTTTGCCGAGCCGGTGGGCAGACAAGAGTACGATAATATTGACTTTTTGGAGCGACACAATTTGCTGTCCGACGATTTAAACAGCCGGCGGGGTTATATTTTGCCACACGGTTCCGGAGTGTCGGCTGACTTGATCTGGGATTTGTTTAATAGTGGAAAATTGCTTAAGGCGTTTAATAGCTTCATTGCACCCCATCGCACCGACGAGCTCGGCGACAACGGCGTTTCTGGGTTTTGGGAAACCGTGCAAAAATATTTTGGCGAAACATTACAATCGTTGATTTAACAGCTCACAAGTATTTTGGTGAACGTTTACGAAAAAATTCGAACCTTTTTTAAAAATTAATTACGCATTGCGTCAGCTCCTCGCTCGTCCGGCTTCGCCGTCCTCGCTTCGTCGCTATTCGCGTTCTGCGCGGCGCCCCCACCCGCCGCGCCTCCGCTATTTTTTTGCGCGCGCGATTTTTAAATAAGTTCATCTTGCCATATTTTAAAAATTTATATTTTAACATTCTCTCATATTATTCCCATCTTTCTCCCAGTATAATAAGGGCATGCAAATATTAATTGTTGAGGACGAAGAGAAAATTGTTAACCTTCTTCGGCGAGGACTTTTGGAAGAACGTTATACGGTGGATATTGCTCGGGACGGAGAAGAAGCGCTTTATAAATTTGAGATAAACCAAAACTACGATCTTGTTCTTTTAGATCTAATGATTCCTAAAGTGAATGGAATAGAGGTATGCAAAAAGATCCGCAAAACAAATACTTCTATTCCCATACTTATGCTTACTGCAAAAGATGCTGTTGAGGATAAAATTATCGGTCTTGATGCCGGAGCAGATGACTATGTTACAAAGCCCTTTTCGTTTTCTGAACTCGTGGCTCGTATCCGCGCTCTTTTGCGTCGAGGCAAGTCAGCCGACCCCACAATTCTTTCTCTTGATAATCTTTCTCTAAATCCGGCAACCAAAACGGCAAAAAGAGGTGTTAAAAATATTGTTTTGACCACTCGGGAATATGAACTGTTGGAATATTTTATGAGAAATCAAAAAGTAGTGCTGACAAAGACGCAAATTTTAGAGCATGTTTGGGATTATAACTACGAAGGGTTGTCAAATATTGTGGAAACCTATGTTAAGTATTTACGAAAAAAACTGCGAACAACACCCGAGGATAAAGAATTAATTTATACCAGACGGGGATCAGGATATATTTTTACTGACGAATAACTATGTTTACCAAAGCGCATCTTAAATTAACCATTTTTTACTCATTACTTTTCTTTGTTCTTTTTTGGTTATTTAGTTTTGGGTTGTACGCATGGATGGAACGCTCGCTTGGCGAAAGTTATATTAACCAAATAAAGGAGCAACACGTCCAAACTGGACAAAATATAGGGGAATTTGACGATAGTAAGGTAACTGTTGTTACGATAGCCGGAGAAGTGGCTTTGGATCGATTGTCAAACATCTTGATTATTTTTAACGCCGGACTGCTTTTGATAATTCCTGTCACTTCATGGTTTTTTGCCCGCCGAACTCTGGCCCCGATAAAACAGGCTCATGAACAACAAAAGCAGTTTGTATCGGATGCCTCCCATGAACTACGCACTCCTCTTACTATCATGTTGGGAGAGCTGGAAGTTACCTTACAAAAACAAAGGTCAAATAAAAACTATCAACAGATACTTTTAAGTAACAAAGAAGAACTTAATAGACTATCAACACTTGTTGAAAATTTATTGTTTTTGGCGCGGGAAGATCAAAATAAAAATAGTCTTCAATTTGTAATGGTCGATATCACCGATGTCATAAGTTCGGTTATTGCTCACTTAAATTCGGAAATAAAAAAGAAAAAGCTCAAGGTTAATTTCCAGCCGCCGGAGGAAAACATAACCGTGGATGGTAGCGCTTCATTACTTACACAGTTGTTTTTTAACCTCATCGATAATGCTATTAAATACACTCCGGCAAAAGGATTAATAACCGTTTCCTTGGTAAAAAAGAACAAAATTATTGAAATAGCGATCAAAGATACTGGAATCGGCATTGCATCAAACATACAGGAAAAAATCTTTGAAAGGTTTTACCGAGTCGACTCCTCTAGATCATTGAGTAAAGGTTATGGATTGGGGCTTCCAATTTGCAAAGTTATTGTCAAGCGCCATCAAGGAAATCTTGTCTTACACTCTGTAGAAGGTAAAGGAAGCACGTTTGTCATTTCCTTACCGGTATTTTCTGCAAAATCCACAAAATAACTTTTTCATATTGTACGCTTTTCCCTCTCACGTTCTTCTCATTGTTACTTTTGTATAGTGAGGATAGTTATAAATTAGTAAGCGAAAGGAGGTGAAAAAATATGAACAAACAAAAAATCTTAACACTATCAGCACTGACGCTCGCAGTATTAGGTGGAGTAACTGTTGGTTTAGGCAAAATCGGTCCGACCTTAGTTCACGCGCAGGCTCCAACGGCTCAGGTGCAGCAAGTTGCTGTAACAAAACCAGAAGATGTTGAGACGCAAGGAAAGGAAAGTGTGGAAGCCAACGAACCGACTAATGAGCAGGAGAAAAATCTGCCGGGTGGCGGCCACCAGGACGCCGAAGGAGTGAACGTCGATCATCAATTTGAAGGCGTAGAGTAAAGATCGTCTTAACCGGTAAAGCTCACAAAACAAGAGGGTAGTACCTCTTGTTTTGTTGGTGAAATATTTGTATATTGTAAATGGACTCAACAATTTTAGAAATTGCTTTTTTTAATGGCGCAATCGGACAACAGAAAGCAATTTCTTGTTGAGTCCACCGGTTGCGCCATTTAAGTTATAGGACATAAAAAGTTCTTTAAAATTTTTGCGTTTTTTCTTAAACGGATTCGAGCCGACAGTTTTCGGAGGCGCGGCGGGTGGGGGCGCCGCGCAGAACGCGAATAGCGACGAAGCGAGGACGGCGAAGCCGGACGAGCGAGGAGCTGACGCAATGCGTAATTAATTTTTAAAAAAGGTTCGAATTTTTTCGTAAACGTTCACCATTTTGGAAATGGCAAGAGAATTGGGGGCAGCGCTGGCTGCGCCCCCCTCCGCAGACAGCGCTGCAAAGGGATATTTTAAGTCCGGCCGGAGTTGCCGTAAAAAAAGAACAGAAAGAAAAAACGCAAAAATTAACAAGGAAGAATTTTAAAGAACTTTTTAATAAAGTACAATAGTACAAGAACAAAGTATGAATAAATACATAGCATATTGCCGAAAATCCACTGATGAAAAAGATAAACAAGTTTTATCCATTGAGGCGCAAATTGCCGAATTAAAAGAATTTGCAAAGCGTGATCATTTAGAGATTACGGAATTTATCACCGAAGCTAAAACTGCCAAAATGCCAGGTCGTGAGCAATTTGCGCTAGTGTTGAAAAAGATTGAGAAAGGCGAAGCGCAAGGCATAATTTCCTGGCATCCGGACCGATTAGCCAGAAATTCAATTGACGGAGGTAGAGTTATTTATTTACTGGACACCGGAAAACTTTTGGATTTGAAATTTCCGTCTTTTTGGTTTGAAAATACGCCACAAGGAAAATTTATGTTATCCATTGCCTTCGGCCAGTCAAAATATTATGTGGATAATTTATCGGAAAATGTAAAACGAGGAAACAGACAAAAATTAAGGCGTGGTGAATGGCCGTCAAAAGCGCCTTATGGCTATATCAATAATCCCAAAACCAGAGCTGTTAATGTTGACCCCGAATTATCCAAAGTGGTTAAAAAAGCTTTTCAGCTTTTTGCCGAAGGCAATAAATCCTTTACGGAAATTTCAAATTTTATGTTTAAGTTTGGGATGAAGCGGGAAAGTTGTGGGAAGCCTATTAAAGTTGACCAGATAAAGAAAATGTTATCAAACAAGTTTTATGTGGGAATACTTAAATATGCTAACGAATATTACGAAGGTTCCCACAAATGCTTCATCTCCAAACAATTATTTAGTGAAGTCCAAAAACAGATGGAAAAAATTTTGCGTCCCCGTCAACACGGCCACGACTTTGCTTTTTCCGGTTTAGCCACTTGTGGAGAGTGCGGCGCCGCAATCACTGCGGAACAACATATTAAAAAGTATAAAAACGGAACTTCTCAAACTTTCATCTATTACCGCTGTACTAAAAAGTTAAAACCTTGTTTGCAAAAATATGCTCCCGAAAGCGAAATTGAACAACAACTAAAAAAAGTTGTGGGTGATTGCGGCTTGCACCAGGATTGGGAGCCGTATTTTGAAAAATGGATGGCGGCAGACGAATTAAAAGATCAAGCCAATTCCAACACAGAATTAAAAAAGCTTGGCGAGAACCAAAAAGAAATCGAAATAAAACTTAATAGATTACTTGACGGGTACTTAGATCAAGTGGTGGAACCGGAAGTTTACAAAGAAAAGAAAAACGAATTATTTGAAGAAAAACTAAAAATTACGGAGCAAATTACCAGAATTTCAAAAAGTGGTTCGTCTTGGCTCGAACCTATGAGAGAATTCGTAATTAGCGCCTTGCAGGCGCAAAAAATCGCGCGCGCAAAAAATGAGTGCCATGATTTGGCGATCATGGCAAAAACTGTCGGCTCGAACTATTCTTTATTTAATCGGCAACTCCGGCCGGACTTAAAATATCCCTTTGCAGCGCTGTCTGCGGAGGGGGGCGCAGCCAGCGCTGCCCCCAATTCTCTTGCCATTTCCAAAATGGTGACCCCACGGAGAGTCGAACTCCGGTTAACGGAATGAGAATCCGTTGTCCTAACCATTAGACGATGGGGCCGTAGCTCGCACATTTTAACATACCACAAACCTGTAGCAAACTGCCGGGGCAAGTGCTAAAATATCCCTCATGCCAACAAAACGAGATTATTACGACATTCTAGGGGTATCAAGAACAGCTTCCAACGACGAGCTTAAGAAGGCGTACCGCAAAATGGCCATGGAGCACCATCCGGATATGGTTAAGGATGGCGACAAAAAAGCTCACGAAGAGCGCTTTAAGGAGATAAATGAGGCTTACCAGGTGCTTTCCGATCCGCAGAAACGCAAAATGTATGACGCTTACGGACATGCGGCAGGCGGCGCGCAAGGCTTTTCCGGCGCAAACGCCGGGCCCTTCGGTGGTCAAGGTGCCGGCGGACAATGGGGACCCTTTACCTACACCTACTCTTCTAACACAGGTGCGGGGGAACAGAACCCTTTTGGGGATGTGGACCCGTTTGAAGTTTTTCAGGATTTTTTTGGCTTTAGGGGTTTTGGAGGACAGCGCCAACCAAGGCGCGGCAAGAATTTGTCATACCAACTGGAAATTGACTTTGTTGATGCGGTAAAAGGCGCCCAAAAAACCATCAAGGTGGAAACCGGAGAGATGACCATAAAAATCCCTCAGGGCGCAAGAGACGGAACAGAGTTAAGGTTTGCCGGACGGGGATTGCCGGGTCCTGTCAACACACCCGCAGGCGATCTTTTTATAACTTTGCGTGTACCCACCCCAAGGGAATTTCAGGACCGGGCGGGAGATGACTTGGGCGTTTTAAAAGAAATCGATTTTGTTACCGCCGTTTTGGGCGGACTTGTGGAAATCCCAGTCGTAGATGAAAAATCGCCCACAGGAGTCGCCAAAACACAGCTTAAAGTACCTGCCGGCACCCAGCACGGCACCCAGTTTAGAGTGCGCGGCAAGGGCATGCCTAGATTAAACGGCCGTGGCAGCGGGGATGTTATTGTTCAAGTCGCCGTGAAAATTCCTCAAAACATTTCCAAACAGCAAAAACAGGCCCTGGAAGAGTATAGAAAAAGTCTGTAGAAGCGAGCGTTTTATTGACTATTACGGCCAATTCTGCTACCTTACCACCTATGGCGGTTACGGAATTTAAATCAGCACTAAACCAGGTGGCAACGGAACGCGGCATTTCTGCGGACAGTGTGTTGGATTCCATAAGGCAGGCTCTGGTGTCGGCTTACAAAAAAGATTACCAAGAGCAAAACGGAAAAGATCTCCCCGAAGAAACTGCGTTAACCGCAGAGTTAAACCCGGATAACGGCGAAGCTAAAATTTTTGAAGACGGAAAAGATGTTACTCCCGCTGGATTCGGCAGAATAGCTGCCCAAACCGCCAAACAGGTGATTTTGCAAAAGATCAGAGAGTCGGAAAAAGAAGTGATTTTAAAGGAATACAGAGAAAAAATCGGCACCATTGTGACCGGACTCATTTTTAGAGCGGAGGGAAGCGTTTTGGTGTTTGACCTTGGAAAGGCCCACGGAATTATGCCGCCCTCGGAAAGCATAGACAGCGAAGATTATCGCATGAACCAGAGAATGAAAGTCCTGGTTAAAGACATCCGTGAGGGACCTAAAGGAACAGAGATTATTGTTAGCAGAAGCGATCCTCGGTTTATCATCAAACTTTTTGAAAGTGAGGTTCCGGAAATTGCCTCCGGGATCGTGGTTATTGAAGCTATTGCTCGTGAAGCCGGTTCCCGTACCAAAATTGCCGTGTCATCCAAAGACGACAAAATTGATCCCATTGGAAGTTGCGTGGGTCAAAAAGGTGTACGCGTTCAGGCTGTAATTGCAGAGTTAAATGGCGAAAAAATCGATATTGTACCGTTTTCCGTGAGCGTGGAAAAACTCATTGCGGCGGCTTTGGCGCCCGCAAAAGTCACTGAGGTTCAAATTGTCAACCAAGAAAACCAGGAGGCTGTAGTTTCTGTGCCTGAAGACCAGCTAAGTTTGGCTATTGGAAAAGAAGGGCAAAATGTGCGACTCGCTTTCAAGCTCACAAAATGGAAGATCGACATTAAAGGCGCGCCCAATGTTTTTGGTTTGACACAGGAAGAAAGAACCGAAAAAGATGCTAAGGACGGTAAGAAAGGTCCCGTGGGAATTTGGGATGTTGACATTAAAGAGCGCAAAGATGCTCAAAAGAAAGCAGAGGAAGCAGCAGACACAACGGATACCGACGAGGATGCAACACAACCTTCCGATACAACGACACCGGATCCAAGTATTCAAGCATAAAACCTCTACGAGTAGTATAATGACGCTATTAACTAGGCAATGAAAAGCGTGATTGCAAAATTATTCGTTATATGGAAGCAAAAAATGTGTCAACAAATAAATATATTATCAGACCCCCCATTGTGTCAGTCATGGGACACGTCGACCATGGAAAAACCAGTCTCCTAGACGCCATTAGAAAAACAGATGTAGCAGGCAAAGAATACGCCGGAATTACGCAACACATTGGTGCTTATCAGGTTACTTATAACGGAAACCCCATCACTTTTATTGATACGCCGGGACATGCGGCTTTTTCCGGCATGCGCGCTCGGGGCGGGAAGGCGGCCGATATTGTGGTTTTAGTGGTAGCGGGCACGGAAGGTGTGATGCCGCAAACCAAAGAGGCCATCGCCCACACCAAAGCAGGCGGTGCCAAGATAATCGTTGCCATAAATAAAAGCGACTTGGAGGGCTTTGATGAACAAAAAACCAAACAGCAGCTGGCGCAGGAAAATGTTTTAGCCGAGGACTGGGGCGGGGACGTTATCTGCACTAACGTATCGGCAAAGAGCGGCGCAAATTTAGAATGCCTGCTGGAGTCAATAATTACCCTATCTCAAATGATGGAATTAAAGGCTAATCCTAATGGAGAAATTGAGGCTTTAATAATTGAGTCAAGACTGGATTCCAAAAGAGGCGCGGTAGTTACAGCAATCATTAAAGACGGAACCCTCAAGGTAGGGATGGAAATAAGCGCGGGTAAAAAGCAAGCTAAAGTGCGATCAATTAGTGACTTTTTAGGTCGACCGTTAAAAGAGGCGGGACCTGGAACACCGGTGGAAATCTTAGGCTTTAAAGACACCCCAAGCGTAGGCGACATTATTGTGCAAAAAGGCAGTGTTCTGGAAAGTCTCACAGAAGAAGAGAGTCGCGTGGAGATCGTAGGTAAAAACACTAAAAAGAAAGTATCGGTAGTGATCCGATCCGATACTTCAGGCACCTTGGAAGCCATAAAGGCAAGTCTGGCAAAAATGGCTGTAGAATCCCCTGTGGCAAACTTTTCCTTAGAGTTTCTCTTTACGGGAACCGGCGATATTACTCACGGAGACGTACTTTTAGCCGATAGTGCCGGAGGTGTGGTTATAGGTTTTGCCGTTAAGGCAACCGCGTCAGTTCTGGATTTGGCAGAAAATCATGGCGTAAAAGTGGCGACGTTTAAAACTATTTACGAACTTATAGAGTTTGTGGAAAAACTTTTGTCGGGGGCTGCCATTACAGAAGAAGCTAAGGTAAAGGGCCGGGCGGAGATCCTAAAACTTTTTAAACTGGAATCGGGCGACATAATAATCGGATGTAAAATTATTGCGGGTATATTAAAAGAGAATTCCAAAGTGTCGATCTACGACAAAAACCCGAACGACTTAAAAAAAGAAGACTTGCCCGTGTACTCGGGATCGATAAAGAAGATCAAAGAGGGTAAAAATGATGTAGTGTCGGCCGGTAAAGGCAAGGAGTGTGGGCTTTTGTTAAAACCACAATTTGCCAACGTCCAAGCAGGGTATTATATTGAAATCAGATGAATAATAAGATACTCATCTTAACCGGTAAGGCGGGTCAGGGACATATAGCTATAGCCAGATCCTTAGAATATTGGGCCGCACAATGGGGAATGGAACCTAGAGTTTTGGATATCCTGCCTGGTTACCTTAACACCAACTACAAACTAAGCGTAAAAACCCATACCCACAAACCAGTTTTTAAGCTAACCAACAACAGGTACCTTTCCCGCCTTTTACTTAGCGGCTTTAACGGGTCATTAGAAGAGAGGCTGGCAACACTTTGTCCAGAATATAAAAGCTATGATACGGCTATATCTACGCACCCCATCATCCACCCCAGCTTTGCAAAAATCAACATAATCACTGTAGAAAACCCCAGTGTTCACAAATCTTATTTTACCCAGCCCCGTCCCACATATTATCTTTCCTACTGGCAACACGACCGAAGGTATGAATTGTTAGGACCAATAGCAAGAGGCGCCTTTTATAACGAGCTAAAATCTAAGACTAAGCAAAGTCTCAAAAAAGAGATGGGGCTTGCTCCAGAGAAGTTTGCAGTGATAATCTTAGCGGGCGGTGAATGGATAAACAAGTCGCAGGACTATCTTGACATACTGGGCTACGCTTTTGACCCCGATAAGTATGAATTTATCTTCATTTGCGGTAAAAATGAACGATTTAAGCGCGAGATGGAGAATTACTACAAAAACATCAATTTTAAATTTTTAGGCTGGCTAAATGAGGAGGAAATGAATACGGTGCTGCGGGCGGGAGATTGCGGCCTCTGTTTTTCCACTGGTACGGGAGTTGTTACGGAAACGGGGCTTTGCAAATTGCCGCTTTATATCGTTGACACTTTAGGTGCGCAGGAGGAGGGCTATCCGCAAATAGTAGAGAGGAACGGGGTGGGGCGGTATCTTAAGGGTGGCTACTGGGACAAAGTCGACAGGCTAAAGGAATATGTGCCTCAAACCCAAAAACTTTTTGAAAAAAACCTTAATAAATGGAGCGACTATCTGATGGGTCGACCAAAGGTGTGGGAAGATTTTTTTAACAAAAAGGTACTCCAAGCCCCCTTTTGAAAAAATACGTTAACTTTGTGTTAATCTAATCATCATAAAATATGGGAAAGTTTAGAAAGGAGTCCATGAAGTTATTGATAGTAGAAGATCAAAAGAACATTGCCAACAGCTTAAAAAGAGGCTTTCTTGACGAGGGTTTCCAGGTTGACGTATCGTACGAAGGAGAATCGGGGTATGACAACGCCGCCGTTAACGAATATGACTGCATAATACTCGATCTCATGCTCCCAAAACTTTCCGGTGAAAGCATTTGTAGAAATTTACGAAGCGAAAATAATCTGACTCCTATTATTATTCTAACCGCCCGCGGATCCGTAAGCGAGCGCGTTTTGGGCTTGGAAATTGGCGCGGACGACTACATGGTAAAACCCTTTTCCTTTGTAGAGTTGCTGGCGCGGGTTAAAGCTTTGATACGAAGATCCAACGACAAGTCGCCGATTTTAACCGTGGATACCCTGGAACTAAACCCAAATACCCATATTGTAAAAAGATCGGGAAAGGAGATATTTTTAACCGGCAAGGAGTACACGCTTCTCGAATATCTTATGAATCACTCCGATCAGATACTTACCAGAGATCAAATCATAGAGCACGTCTGGGACTACTCATACGATAATATAGGAAACATCGTGGACGTGTTCATCAACCGTCTGAGAAATAAACTGGAAATTCCTTTCAAAAAGGAAGCGCCTCTTCTACACACGGTAAGAAATGTTGGCTATAGGTTTGGTGTGTTAAAAAGGTAGCTTTTAACTAAAAGATGAAAATTAAGCACCCTTTTATCCTGGACATTAAAAATAAACTGGCTATAAGATTCGGGTTAACCTTCTTATTCGTAATTCTTTTTAGTGCTTCGTCCGTGCGTTTTTTCATGGACAGGATGGAATCCTACGACAAAATCCTGGTTATGCAGGATATTGAAGGGGATGCGGACCAATTTTCCAACAGTCAACTGGCATACCTTAACAATCAAATGAACGTTATTAAAGATCAAATGTATAGGGAGCTATTGATAGCTAATTTGGTCGTACTCGTAATGTTTATGGTACTTTCCTATCTTCTTGCAGGACGTTTATTTGAGCCTCTAGAAGAATCGTTGGAAAGAGAAAGGAACTTTATAGCCGACGCGTCGCACGAATTACGCACCCCTCTGGCCGCCGTTAGCTCTATTTGCGAGGTAACCTTAAGGTCCCCTAACAATACGGTAGACGATTACAAAACTGCGCTTGATCAGGTGTTTGAGGAGTCGCAAAGACTTTCAGCCATTATAAACGACCTTCTCTTTTTATCAAAAGGGGATTCTCAGAACATCAAACTGAAATTAGCAAAAATCGACCTGGTCAAGGTCATAGAAAAGGTTACAAAAGCCATGCAGTTCGTGGCAGATAAAAGCTCCATTAAAATAGATGTAGCTACGCCTAACAAAAGTGTTCTGGTAAATGCCGATGAGGATAAAATAAAGCAACTATTAACTATATTACTCGACAACGCCATTAAGTACTCGGAAAGTGGATCAAGAGTTGCAGTAAAGTTGGAAGAAAAACCCAGGATAAAACTATCGGTGCAGGATTTTGGTCAAGGAATCGACCCACAAGATTTGCCGCACGTTTTTGAAAGATTCTACAGGTCTGACAAATCAAGAACGGACAGTGGTAGCGGCTTGGGACTAGGCATTGCCAAATGGATTGCAGAAGCTCACCGCATGAAAATTGATGTAAAAAGCGAGCTTGGAAAAGGGAGCACCTTTACCCTAACCTTTGGTGTATAATCCCTCAATGTCAACAACAAAAGAAACCGTAGATTTATTGAACTCGGGCGGAAAAAACTTGGAACTCC
>Ga0315277_10007927_pt1 | contig 13696 bp, 15 predicted proteins | sample YL17G05_15_MG_FD_203695 | JGI IMG/M metagenome (GOLD analysis project Ga0315277, IMG submission 203695) | Sediment microbial communities from Yellowstone Lake, YNP, Wyoming, USA - YL17G05_15 | ecosystem: Environmental > Aquatic > Freshwater > Lake > Sediment | place: USA: Wyoming | collected...
AGACACGACTAACAAGGCAGCGTCCGCCTGAGAAGCACCTGTTATCATGTTCTTTACAAAGTCCCTGTGACCTGGTGCGTCTATTATTGTGAAATAATATTTTGGAGTATCAAACCTCTTGTGCATTACGTCTATGGTAACCCCTCTTTCCCTCTCTTCCTTTAATTGGTCCATAACGAATGCGAATTCGAATGTTTCCTTTTTCAATTCTGTTGCTAATTCTCTTAATTTTCTCATTTCCTCTTCTGGAACATTACCAGTATCGTATAATAGTCTACCAACTAGAGTAGATTTTCCTTGGTCTACGTGACCTACAGTTACTAAGTTTAAGTGCGGTTTTGCTGCCATTGAATCACCTTTTTATCATTAATATGCAAGATATTTAAATGTTATTATTACACTTCTGCTTTTGGAATTTCTTTTGGTAAGCCTTTTCTTTCCCTGATTCTCAAAGCGATCTGGTCTCTCAAATCATTAGGTATTTTCTCGAATAGAACATCCATCAAAGACTGGAAACCTTTTCCTGCTGTCGCTGATTTCAGTGCGCCTTCGAAACCGAACATCTCTGCAACAGGAACCTTGGCCGTTACTATAGATGTGTTCTCTTCCTGCTCGACGTTCAGTATTTCTCCCCTCCTGTTCCCGACCTCTGCAGTGACATTTCCTATATAGTCCTGAGGTGTGTCAATCCTTATTATCTGCTTTGGTTCTAAGAAACTAACGCCTGCCTTTAGCATACCCTGATTTATAGGATGCCTTATGGCAGGTATGATCTGTGCTGGTCCTCTGTGAACAGCATCCTCGTGCAACTCTGCGTCATGCAACCTGACGATAACCGCAGAACAAGGTTCCTTTGCTAGAGGTCCTTGCTCCATGACATCCGTGAATGCAGTCTGTATATCTTCCATTGCCTCGTTCAAATACTGGATACCTTTTGTGTTATCTATAAGCATGCAGTGATTATAAATTAAGAGTATTTTCTTTGCATCCTCCTTTTCCATTCCCAACTCCTCTAGCCTTTTTCTCATCTCCAAGTTCTTCCCCTTTATCAATCCGTCCCTTATCTCTCCCTCGGTCATTGCCTTGTAAATCTCGGGGGGAACTGACTCGACGGATATGTAGAACTTGTTGTGCTTGTTCGGTGACTTGCCTTCTATTTCATTAGACTTGCCAAAAATACTTTCCCTGTAAACGACTATGGGCGGCGAAGCGATGATCTCTACGCCCTTCTCTTTTATTTTTCTCTCGACCTTCGCGTCCAAGTGCAACTCACCCAGACCTGATACTAGAGTTTCACCAGTCTCGGGATTTATTTGGACCTTCAACGTTGTGTCTTCTCTGCTCAATGTCTTGAGAATCTCTATCAGCTTTGGCAAGTCCTGCGGATACTTTGGTTCGATTGACTTTGTAACAACCGGCTCGAAAATGTGTTTTATTGCCTTGAACGTGTCCAAGTCGACGTTTGGTTCTGTCAGAGTCTGGCCAACAGAAACATCTGTTAACCCGACCAAACCGACAACGTTTCCTGCAAGAGCAAAATCAACTGGGAATCTTTTCAACGCGATGAAGGTCGTGACCTGCTGCACTTTAATAGGCCTTCCGGTGTCAGCGATGACAATGTCCTCTCCCTTGGATATTCTACCAGAGAATATTCTTACAGTGGATATCATGCCAGCATGAACATCATAAGTTATCTTGGTTATAACAGCCGCTAATTTACCGTTCGCATCGCAGGATAACAATTGCTTGCCGATGCCTGACTCAACGTCGCCCTTCCAGATTCTCCCTATTCTATAAGACTGAGCTTCTATTGGATTTGGCAAGTGCTTGATGACCATGTCCAGAACTACGATGTTCATTGGCGCCTTGTTTGATAATTCCTCATCTTTTTCCTGTGAGCATAAATCTATGATGTCCTTGAAAGTAATTCCTGTCCTTTTCATGAACGGGACAGAAATCGCCCATTTTTTCAGGGCAGAACCGAATGCAACTGACCCATCCTCTACCTTAACGACCCAGTCTTTTGCAAACTTTGGATCCACATATTTCTGGATGAACTTGTTAACCTCAACGACTATGTTTGCTAATCTTTTTTGCAATTGATCTGGCGTCAGTTTTAATTCTCTGATTGCTCTGTCAACTTTATTGATAAAAAGAATAGGTTTTACTCTTTCTGCTAAAGCTTGTCTTAAAACAGTTTCAGTTTGAGGCATGATGCCTTCAACAGCACAGCAAAGAACAACCGCCCCGTCCACTGCACGCATTGCCTGAGTAACGTCAGCTCCAAAATCTACGTGACCTGGTGTATCTAACAAGTTTATTAAGTATCTTTCTCCCTCGTAATCGTGAGCCATCGTGACTGTCGCACCGTATATGGTCATCAGTCTTTCTCTTTCTTGGTCGTCAACCCATGTGAGCATCCTGTCTCCGACCAATTCTCTGGCCATCAAGCCTGCTGCTGCAGCCAAGTTGTCTGTCAGGGTCGTTTTACCGTGATGAATATGACTGACGATACCAATGTTTCTTATGTTCTTCTGATTACTCATTAAATCTTGTACTTTTTCACTGTGCTCTTCCTTGGGCATAGATAACACGCAATTTGAATTAATTGAAGAGAAGATATATAAAGGTTTTGGAAAAAGAAATTTTTGTTTATCATGGTTATTTTCATATAACCTGTAGAAATTATCTTGCTCCGCCAGCCTCTCTTTCCTTTCTTTCCTTTTCCTTTATTGAGAATGAGTTTTGTGAATCGTTGTTGTAGGCAGCAAAAATCTCATCAGCCAAGGTGTCAGCCATTCTTTTAGTGTTGTTAAACGACTTTTGATAAGAACCCTGAACTATCAGCCTCAAAGCAAGGTCAATTCTCCTCTGTGGCGAGGTTATGACAGCTTTTCTTACAATTATTCCGCCAACCTGGAAAGAAGTTATCTCCTCTCTTATGGCAGCATTTTCCAAAGCCTTGACAAAAACCTCAACAGGGTTCTTCTTCGTCCTATCCTCAACTATTGCAAATGCATCCTCGATTATTTTCCAAGCCTTGAAGGTCTTACCAACATTCTTTCCACTCGTGATGGTGTGTTTCTTGCCCCTATGGCCTGAGACATAAATGTGAGTAGCAAGTCTTTCTACAATGCTCATCTGACTCTTGTGAAACTGCTTGACGCTGTTCCTGCCAAACGTTCTTGGTATTACGACGGGCCTTAGATTAATGTAATTCTTCAAGCCAGGATCAGTAACAGTAACATTTTCTGTTTCCCACTTGTTAAAAATCTTTAATGACATCATTTAGCCTCTTTCTTGACCTTTCCTTTTCTTAGCTCTGACAAAGGAATCTTATTAACCTTGATGACCTTCCATCTCAAGCCGTGCTGTGAACCAACAGGTCCTCCTTGCGATCCTCCTACTCCTTCTACCAAGACTTCGTCATGCTCGTTGATGAAACCGATACCGCCGGACTTGGGAACGAAAACAGTTATTTCTTTCTTATTCTTCAATAACTGAACTCTGACGACCTTTATGATTCCAGAGTGAGGCTGCTTTTGCTCTATTCCATACTTCTTGATAACAATGCCTTTTGCTTGTGGTGCTCCCTCTAGAGGATCTTTTTTCTCTTTTAGGTTGAGCATTCTAACATTAAACTTCGTCTTCTTCCACTTGTATCTCTTCTTTCTCTTCTTCAGTTCCCTTCCACTAAACAAACCCATGAATATCACTTGCATATTTAGAAATAAGACTTTAAAAAATTATCGTTGACCTGGCTAAGATGTAAAGAGTCTTATGGTTCTGAACCTGAAATGACGTCTTAAATTTACATAAGGATTTGCAAGTTTGGAAAAGAATTTAAAGATTATTATTCTATTAAAAGTTGTGATAAAATGTCTGTTTTTTCGCATGATGGAAAATTAATAGGCACTTATAATAAAAGGAGCATCAAAAGAGGTGAAAATCATCCTAGAACTCTTTATGTTCTTTATGAAGAATTTAAGCCAGCCATGAATAATGTAGAAATAGATAACTATGCAATTGGTAAAGATAGCGATACACCTTCTATTGCCGTTCCTCTTTCTCATCTTGGTAAAAGAATAACATCTGATTGCATAGACGAAGTTTGTATAGAAGGCTTACATGATTGCAATCCAATTGACATGAAGGAATTAAAAGAAATAATCAAAGGAAAAGACAAAATAACAGCTGGAATTCTCAGAACATGGTTAAAAGAAAATGAACTTTCTGAGAGTTATGATTTAGATAGCAACGATCTTAAAAAAGCAGCAAGATTCATCAATTCCTTGAAAGAGCATATAGAATTCAGATAAATTAGAAAGTAGCCCCCGCAAGATTCGAACTTGCGTTCCGAGGTTTCTTTCATAGCAAAGCTCAATGCTTTAGTCAGATGACCAAAGCCTCGTGTGCTTGGCCGCTACACTAGGGGGCTGTTCAATAATAAAATAACTTAAAGCAAAGATTATATAAATATTATAAACGTATTAAATAGTGGTTTTATGAGAATTTTACAGAATCACTCAGATTTCATAGAGTATACTCCTATAGAAAAGGAGATAAGAAATGCGGAAGAAGCAGAGAAGAAGACTGTCAGGTATGAGAATATAGTTGTAATATTCACGGCAGTTGAAAAAGAAGATAATGTTTCTATTGCAAAAAGAGCTATTGATGAAATAAAAGAGAGCTTGAAAGTAATAAAATGCAATAAAATTCTAATATATCCTTTTGTTCACCTAACCAATAATCCTGCGTCAGCAGAATTAGCCCTGAAGGTTCTAGTTGAAATGGAAAAATATGCTAAAGAGTCTGGTTTGGAAACTTATCGTGCTCCTTTCGGATGGAACAAGCAATACAATCTGAAAATAAAAGGACATCCTTTGGCTGAGCAATCAAAAGTATTTACAAAAGAAGATGTTAAGGAAGTACCTGAAGCGGTAAAAGCTGAAGAAAAATTAAAATCATTTTGGTATATTCTTGACACTAATGGAAAATTGATTCCTGTAGAAGAATTTGATTTTAAAAAACATGAGAAATTGAAAAAATTAGCTGACTATGAAATTGAAAAATCAAGAGCAGTTAGCCGAATGCCACCCCACATAACATTGATGAAGAAATTGGAAATAGCTGATTTTGAACCTGGAAGCGATCCGGGCAACCTGAGATATTATCCCAAAGGTAGGCTAATAAAATCTCTACTAGAAACATTCGTAACTCAAAGGGTTATAGAATATGGGGGAATGGAGGTCGAAACTCCGGTAATGTATGATTTAAACCATCCGATATTAGCTGGTTACTTGAACAGATTTCCGGCAAGGCAATACATTGTCAAATCTGATGATAAGGATTTTTTCCTAAGGTTCGCTGCATGCTTCGGGCAGTTTTTGATGGCCAAAGATGCTCAGATTTCGTATAAAGACCTTCCCTTCAAGATTTATGAGCTAACAAGATACAGCTTTAGAAGAGAGAAAAGCGGTGAACTGGTTGGTTTGAGAAGACTTAGAGCCTTTACCATGCCAGATGTTCACGCCATTTGCGCTGACATGGAGCAAGTAAAAAGTGAATATCTTGTTAGATTTGATTTGTGCAAAAGCGTTCTAAAGGAATGCGGCATAGATGACAACGATTATGAAATGGCTATAAGATTTACCAAGGATTTCTACGAAGAAAATAAAGACTTCATAAATAACTTGATCAAGCATCACGGAAAACCGGTTTTAGCAGAAATGTGGGAAAAGAAATTTTTCTATTTTATTTTGAAATATGAGTTTAACTTTATAGACAATTTAGACAAGGCATCAGCACTCTCGACTGACCAATTAGACGTGGAGAATGCAGAAAGATATGGAATAACTTATATTGACAAAAGCGATAAGAAACAATATCCTATGATATTGCACTCTTCGCCTTCTGGGGCTATAGAAAGAGTCATGTATGCTTTACTTGAGAAAGCTTATGCAGAATCAAAAGAAGGAAAGAATCCTCTTTTTCCTTTATGGTTGTCACCAATTCAAGCTAGAATATGTCCTATGAATGATGATTTCATAAAATTTTCTGAAGAAGTAATGGAGAAGTTGGAAAAAAACAATATAAGAGCAGATTTAGATGATAGGGTTGAAAGAGTTGAGAAAAAAGTTAGAGACGCTGAAATGGAATGGATACCGTTCATAGTAGTGATAGGTAAAAGAGAGAAAGAATCTGGAAAATTAGCAGTAAGATTTAGAGAAACAGGAAAAATAGAAAATATCACTTTGGAAGAACTTGTTGAGAGAATAAAGAAACAGACAGAAAAATATCCATTCAAAGCTTTGTCACTGCCTAAGTTCTTAACAAAAAGACCGAAATTTGTCTGAGTAATGTTTATAAAGATTTTTTCTTTAATATGATAGTTTTCAAGAAAAATTAAAGGATAATCAACAATAAACAGGATAGAATTATACTTTGTCTTACATTGGATCTAAGTTCTGCCAGATGCAATTGAACATCGGTCCTAACAGATCCTCCGCTACGTGCTCACTCTGACTCCACAAGGCAAAATCTTGTGTTGGATGAACATCTTCGTCTGTCAATGACATTACAACATGGCTACCGTCTGCGACAATGAATCTTCCCTCGACGCCTATCTTGTCAGCCTTTCTGATCTCTGCAAACTTTTTAAGATTTGTTAAAACTGGAACCAATTCCTTTCCGTATGGAGCCGCTATCCTTATTTTAACTCCTCTCTCAGCCGCTTTCCTTAGGACATCGCTGTGTATCTGGCTCAAGTCCAGCAAACCTTTGGATGTTGTAAAAATTGATATATCGCTCTTAGCGCCTTTGAAGATCATTTCCAACTGCTTATAGAAAGCCTCTCTGCCCTTCAGAGATCCTGTCATTTCCCCTGGCTCTACTATCTTGACACCAGTCTTGTGAACCTTTTCCAATTCTTTTAATATTGTAGAACTCTGAAGTTTTGTGATTCTGTCAATGGTAATATCCATACTTTCTTTAAGCGTTTTCTTTGCCCTCTCTAATGCCTCTTTGGGTGGGATTGCTATATACTTCAAAGGCTTTGTTGTCTGTATCATCACAAAGCCCTTCTCTGCCAAAGACTCTAGAACATCATAAGTTCTGCTGTGCGGGACCTTAGCTAATGAGGATAACTCACCAGCCGTAGCTGTTCCTCTAGAGAGTAAAGCAACCCAGAGTTTTCTTTCGTAAAGGTTTAGACCTATTTGTCTTAGTGCATCTAACACATCTTGTGATACTATCATTCAATCACTCTATTTATTAAATAATCTCGATATTTATACTTTGCTACTTGTTTGTAATTAATAATATAATCAACAGTAAACTATTTAAATACCTACTAGACAGTTATAAAAATCTTTGAAAATGAACTCAGTCCGCTGAGTGAAAAATGAAACTTCTTCCATAAAGGATTTAAATTTCTGATACCATGTTTATAACAGTGTTATAATGAAACCCTATTGCGAAACTGTTTCTCAATACGTTCTTCCGACGATGAGAGCGCTCATAGCAAAGAGGCTGATGGAGAAATACAAGCTCACCCAGCAGAGCGCCGCCCTAAAATTAGGCCTGACGCAGTCTGCTGTGTCACAATACATCAGGAACCTGAGAGGGTCGAAGATAAAAAGCATAGAAAAGGATGAAAGTATAATGAAGGAGATAGACAACTTCGTGGACAAGATAGCTGCCGGCGATGTAAATTCTATAGCAACCTTTGACGACTTTTGTAACATATGCAGATCTATAAGAAAGAGGAAGCTGTTGTGCGAAATACATATCAAAGCTTTTCCTATTCTGAAAGACTGTAAGGCTTGTCTAGAATGATGGTTCAAATCCGGCCCCTCACACTTTTAAAATTCAGTTCCGACTGATAAGAATATTATTATAAATTTAGAGATTGCTCTTCTATTAAAATTATGAGTCGACCCTCTTATAGTTCATTAATATCTTCAGAGTTTGTAGATGGTCTTGTTAAAGCTATTTTTGGATCACAGGTAAGACCTTATGCTGTCCAATACTTATTAAATAATGGGAAAAGCAAATCAGGTGACATTTCAAAGAATTTAGGTAGGTCTCAAGCAGCCATAGAAACTTCACTTAGACCTTTAGTTATAGAAAGGGTTTTAACAATAGATCCAGGAACAAAAGAATATGATTTTAATGGAAAACTCGGACCAGAAGTTTTTAGATTAGCTCAATATATAACTCAAACATTAAGAACCATTGAAGAACATGCTAAAATTTTTGATGAAAAAAGTCGGATGTGAACTCCAAGTAAAGCAGGCCCCTGCATCACTGACAAATGTTCGTGCCAACTTCTTTTAGCAAGGTCTTGTTGATATAGATTGTAGAATTGGTTCTTAACGCAAGGGCAATGGCATCCGACGGCTTTGAATCTAATTTCAATATCTTATTACCTGACCTTAGGAAGAGGTTAGAATAGTAGGTTCCGTTAACGAAGTTGTCTATCGTAACGTAGTCTAGGGTTATGTTAAAGCTCTTCAGAGTTTGAGCGAATATGTCATGGGTGTTAGGCCTCTGCTCCATAACGCCATTGATGCCGTCCTGAATGGATTGCGCCCTTTCAGCAGAAGTGTCCTGAACTATGGCAGTGCAGTTGTTGCCTATAATAACGGTTTGGCCTGAGACCTGCAGAACATTAGCAACAACGTAATCTTCAAAGTTTGTCATGTTTATTACTGCTATTGCTGCAAACGATAAAACAATCAGGATTAGAAAAACTGCTAGCGGCAGTCTAGATGCTCTCTCATGCTTAGTTTTCCTGGGCATACTATCCTAATTGTTACTCAAAGTATTAATATTTTATTGAAAAGAAAGAGTTATGCTTTCTTTTTCCTTACCATCGGTAATAATGTTCTCAAATTTTCAAAGACTTCTAAATGAGAAGGCAAATCTATAGATTCTTCTGGCTTTCTAGAAAAGAAGAATAGCTTTCCCTTCGAATGAAGCCAAAAAGTATCCCCCTTGCTATTTTTATGACTATACGCCATATGTTTCACCTCTTTTAATTACTAAATAAATCTTATAAAAATAAAAATAAAAAGGCATAACTATGCTATTGGTGTCCAGTCTGATCTGACATTGAAACAGTTTGTTGTTGCGACTCTGACTTCATCTACATCAGTACAGTCTGTTGGTCCAAATTTATATGTTCCTATATCGCCTGCCCCAAGCGGATCTGTACCGCTCTTTTCTAATACACCTGTAGCTAATACAGTTCCATCTGTTTTTCTTGTGTCAGCTGTAAAGCCACTCAAAGTTACATAGTTCGCTTCTAACTGTATTGATATTTCACCAGTTGCACCACCAGTGCATGTTGGTGTTCCCTGAACGAACAACGCACCACCGATACAACTCGATGGTATAGACGTTGTAGCTGTTCTAGTGTAGCTAGTCACGTAAGCCGCTAAAATAACTGCAATACTCATGGTTATTGCTATCAACAAAACCGATGCTATAATCGGAGATATTCCTTTCATGTTAAAGAAATTACGGAACCCTGCATATAAAGGTTTCTATTGTGCGTATCCAACAAAATACTGGATGTAATCCTCTTTTAGCAAGCCGTTATCCGCGTCAGCTGCCGAGCCGATTCTGACTCTTATTCTTCTGTCAGACGAGTTATAATTCATAGCGTTCGAGGTCTCATTGCACCACCACATCGTCGGTGTGTCTGCGAGAACATTTCCAGAATCGCAGTTAGCTGACGTCCACTGAGAGTTCAACCAGTCATATATCTGCAACGAGTATGTATCGGAGATGTTCGTAGTGAAATTTACTGTGGCATTAATGAAACTTATGTTACCGTCTGCTATTTGCGAGGAGTTGTGCCAGACTTCTACTCTATATGTATTTAATTTAGTTATTTGATAAACCAGATAATCTTCCATCATCTGATGGGTGGTGGTATCGCCTGAAGAGTTTAACCTAACTCTGATCTTACCATCAGAGATATAGTAAGAGGGGTTTGATAAAACAACACATTCCATTTTCTTGTAATTCGTATCAATTAGTGCTTGAGGAGGACATGGTTCCCATGAGTCTGAATCAAAATTGTAAATATAGAAAACAAAGGGAACACCAGAAAGTATATTGGTCTTTAGAAGTGCTGTAACGTTTATTTTTTTTATTGACAAAGTATCCTCTAAAATTGTTGAAGAATTATGCTCTACTGAAATATTTGCATATTTTGGTAAAACTTTACTTGAAATATAATATTGAACATAGTCTTCCTTCAAATCTCCTTTGTTTGTGTTAGAAGTAGAGTTTATTCTAATTCTTACTATTCCATCTGAAGAATTATAATTTTGGGGATTGTTTGTAACGTTACACCAAATAGTATAGTAAGTGTTAGGAACAACAGACTGGCTCTGGCATGGACTTGCATCCCAATTTGAATTAACAAAATCATAAATTTTCATACTATAGACGTCATTAGCAGTAGAAGTGAAATTTATCGAAACATTTGTACTATTCAAAATTCCAGAATAAATTACAGTCGCGTTGTGCTCTACTTCTGCTCTGTAAAAAGGTGCTGGGTTAATAACAATTGTCGAAACAACATAACTTGCTTGTCTGTTAAAAGTCCAAGACATTGATTGCGAACCTGCTGTAACTGATTTATCACTGCCTCTTCCTTTGTATAACTGTGATATTTGTGACCAACGGTTGGTTTGCCCTGTTCCCTCGGTAATTGTCCATGTATTTGCAGTTCTGTGTCCTCCGAGATACCCAAAGAGAAGTCTTCCACTACCAGTAACTGTAACAGATGATGAAGCTGTGGTTCCAGAACCTGTCGAGGTGCTGCTTGTTTGTATAGGACTATTTTGATCTACACCTGAATATGTGACAGCTCCAGCAACAGAAAGCGTAGCAGCAGCAAAATTAACTGTGATAGTATTTGCTCCGGAAGCAGGGTTTATCAATCTAAAAACGTAAGTTCTAACTTGAGGGTTCGTTGAAGAGTAGAGAGCAGTAGTTACCTGTGTTAAAGGAGTGCCGCCATAAGTGACACTTGTAACAGTTGTTGGAGTACCTGTAGCAACATGAACCCCTACTGTAACAAGAAGTAAACGGTTATTGCCTGCTCCTGTTGTATGGCTCCAAGATATAGAAGATGCTGTAGTAGATCGCGTCATTGATGAAGTCGCATCAAATGCAATCGTACTTAAACTTTCTACTGCCTTGGTAACACTCCAAACTAAGCCGTCTCCGTTAACATTCAAGTAAGAGTTTATTGTTGCTTGATTTATGGTAGAAGCATTTCCTGTTATGTTTGCTGTTTGACTTTGATTGTATTTATTTGTAAAAGTTCCTCCAGCTATCCCAACAGTAGACGTGACATTATAATTGTTATTATCTATGCTGGCAGTATAATCCGCAGAAGTTGTGTTTTCACCACTTATGTTTGCTGTCTGAAATTGGGAATAAGAAGAAGTTCCACCACTTTCAATTGCCTCGGGAACATCATAAGTCAGACCTTCTCCCAAGGCATTGAGATATGACGCGTATCCAGAAGGCACGCCACCCTTGGCAATATAAGGGTCTCCAAATTGGTTGTATTGATTCATGAACGCAACAGGTATTATCAACGGAGGAACTAGTGATATGCTTATTATCTGCTTTTGATTCACAACATCATAGCCATCATTCCTTATTATAAGGCTGTGAATGCCTCTTCCAAAGCTTCCACCTCCGGTTATGTTGATAGTTGAATAAGATACGTTCATGAGAATTTGGTTGAGCTCACCATATATGTTTACGTTTCCTTCGACTTGGGTAACATCTCTGCCGACCACCTGTGATTTGCTGTCCATAGAAAAGGTGATAACGTCCTTATCAGTGTCTATTACATAGTTTCCGTCGCTTACACTCAGTTGCAAAACTCTCGTTGATCCCTCACCTTCTTCGCCAACAGTTCTAACAGCATTGTCTATCTGTGTCAAAATCTTCTTGGCCTCCTCCAACAAACTTATCTCCTGAAGCCTGCTGACAGAAGGCTGGCTGGATTCTAGAACAATTGCGATGCCTGTGATAGAGATTATGATAATGAAAACTGCTGCTATGAGTGGCTCTACACCTTTCATGAGTATACCGTTCTATTAATTATGAATTCATCTTCTATAAATGAATTCTCTAATTTTAGGGTAATGTTCATCTTAACCTCGGTCGTATTGTCATGGGTTGATACATCGAATTTGACGTCTTCGTTGTAACCCTTTCTTCCGAGAACGTCCTTGGAAAAAGCAATGAAAGTGCTCAGATTCGTGTAGACGTCCTCATTGTTCAGAATCGATACATCCACTGTCTTTATCAATTCGCTTTTCAGGTTAACAAAATTCTCGTAAAGAAAATCCTCTGGCTTTATCGCAGACGACCTTATCGAGTTCCTAAGCAGAAGCAAAGCTATCAAAACCAAGACCGCCATCATAACAAAGATTTGTCCTTTCATTTTAACCACACCCACAGGTCAACCAACCTCGGGTTGAAAGAGTTGTCTCCTGCTATCAGATAGGTCGACAGAAAGACCGTCTTGTTCATAGGGAGCAATGTGTTACATGTTGAAGTAGCGCATATCTTTGCCGTGTAGTTTAGCAGGGGAGGTATGCACGTTTTGAGGTCAGCATTCAAGTTATCTCCTAAATCATTAGCAGCATAATACCTTAGCAAGCCTTGGTTGTCTAGGTTTTTCAAACACTCGTATCCTGTGGCAGACATTTGAGGTTCTGTTATCTCCTTACCAGCAAACAGGAAGACGATTGAAACTAGTATAAGCACTATAGCAATCGCAGCTTCCAGTGTTTTTTCAAAGCCCTTTACCATATTACCAACCTTACCAATTCCGCGTGCAACGAACCGTCGGAAGACTCGAATAAGACAGGAACGCTCCTTGACACCACGTTCGCTGCTACCGGTGGCTGAGGACCATAGTGAAAATCTTCCACGTCAATTCTGAACTGGTTTTGAAAACCTAGGATGTTCTTTGTCTTTTCATAGCCATTGCTAATGAAACCTAAGATTTTTTCTTGCGAAACGATACTCGTATTCTTATCAGAGAGCATTCTAAGACTTACATTGTTCTCAGTCGTGAGGTAGTTGATGTTCGCAACGGAATCACCAAAATAAAATATTCTAATCCACTTCTTTTCATCAGGGGAAAAACTCAGTCTGAAGGATAGAACAGTCTCGCCTGGAGATTGAGTAGAAGAAGATGGTATATCGCCCAAAGAATTGTTATAGACCCTGGTGCTATTAACCTGAGGCTTTATTGATATTCTAATTTCTTCTGTGTGAGCAGTATGATTGGTTTCTGTTAAAACTGCCTGAAGCTCTCTTGCATTTGTTATCAAGCTCTTGTCGTCGTTTATGTCAAACAACTGCCTTTCCAAGGATAGGGAAGACTTTCTGACTTCATTCATAGTAAGGTCATTGACATTGTTTGATATGGAGTTTGAGACAAAATAGACTATCAGAAACAATGCTGACAATATCAGAACGAAACCTACCAGGAAGTCTATGTGGCTCATCAAATCAACCTTATGAAAACATCTCCATTCGATTTCTCCATCTCAACCGAAACAGGGGCGTATGACCTTCCGCTAAGAGAGGCACTGATGTTTATTGAACGGTTAACCAGCAACAATCTGTTCCCTAGGTAGAGGCT
>Ga0315277_10007928_pt1 | contig 13694 bp, 8 predicted proteins | sample YL17G05_15_MG_FD_203695 | JGI IMG/M metagenome (GOLD analysis project Ga0315277, IMG submission 203695) | Sediment microbial communities from Yellowstone Lake, YNP, Wyoming, USA - YL17G05_15 | ecosystem: Environmental > Aquatic > Freshwater > Lake > Sediment | place: USA: Wyoming | collected...
TCAGCCTGGAGCTCGACATCATCGCCGCCGTCGTCATCGGCGGCGCCAGCCTTTCGGGCGGCCGGGGCACCGTTGTCGGCACGATCATCGGGACCCTGCTCATCAGCTTCCTCCGCAACGGCTGCACCCTGCTCGGCATCTCGACCAATATCCAGCTCGTCGTCATCGGCGCCATCATCATCGGCGCCGTCGCCCTCGACCAAATGGCCCGCGCCAAAGCCGAAACGACGTAGTAGAACCAGGAATCGGACCACTGGATTGCTCTTATTGAATCATTCTGTCGCCATCAGTCGAGTATCTCCGGCACATCGGAGGCCCAAGATGGAATCGGCGGATAAGGATCGTGGCCCGTAGTGAGCGCGCAGACCACCCTTGCTGTCTCGTGGATAGTGCTGTCCACCCTCTGTGTGAGCTTCGGGTCCTCGTGCAACACTTTGTTTCCTCGTTTGCAAATGCCTTTTGCTACTTTGGTCAACTCTTTGTTGAGCAGACCCTCCAGGGCTGCAATGCCCAGTCGCTCACTGAATGTGTATCGCCATTTCCTCCCGCGTAACGGGCCAAGTCGCCTCACACACTTATCGTAAGATATGCGCGCCTTCAGAGCCGCCTCAAGTGCACTACGGCAGAGCGCGATGCATGCCGCGTCCAATCCGCCAACGTACGCACGCACAGTAGCCCGCAGGTAATTGACGACGACTTCTGGCAGCCGAAGGCCGCCGAAAACACAAAGAATGGGCGGAAGTTCGGACAACCGATTCGCAGCCTTCCTATCGCCGATGCCTCCCCGCGCCAGTCCAGCTTGGAGGCGTTCCTTGATCCTGTCCCAGAGTTCTGCATTCGGTGTGTTGAGGGCAATAAATAGAGCATCATCGAACTCCTTAGGCCATGCGTTGGGAGTATCCATCATGTGAATTGCTGCCTTGGAGACTCCCTCAACGACGTCGAAAATCTCCTCCTTGGAGAAAGGTGGTCCGCTATAGTAGCTTGCCATTTCTGCTGTGATCGCATCCCCATGTGGGTATTTAGGCCACGAAACGCCTCGGTCGCTCATCCACTGCTCGACTGTCTCCATCATAACAACCTCCAATGGACGCTGATACGATCCCTCTTTCCAGTGATTTTCGGATTTCTCTGTCATGGTATACCCTTTCATCTGTTCGTGCTTCGCTTGACGACTCAACGGTCACGACAACGGCACCATCTGACGAGCCTCTTGTCCGGGGCCCATAGGGCCTATGGCACGTCGGCAGACATCCGCCGGTCCTCACACCCACACCCTCCGTTTGGACCCACTACCCCCTCCTCCATCTCACACCTCCGTACTCCTGGCGATACCGATCCCTCCCGACATTGTCTTAGTCCTCCACTGGGGATAGGGTCTACCTCTACGCTAATGGTGAACATAGTGTAGCTGTTTTTACCAGTTTATATACGAAAGGGCGAACATACGGTTCGAAAAGAGAATTACTCTTGGAAAGGATTATGCAATGTCCCGTTCGGATTCTAATATACGATACGCTTGACTCGCGTGTTTGTCAACAAATTCTCGGCAATTTGATGAGTTTTTCTCAGACGCATAGTGCCATAGGTTGCCTGAAGCGCGTGTGCGAGTACCAGGCGAATGAGAGTGATGCCAAGGAGGTGATAGTTCGAGGCACGCGGGAGACACAGGTTGCGGTCCGCGAGGTCGGCTATGCGCTATGCTCTGTGCGCATTCCTGCAAATCGGTGGACGCAGCCCATCCTGCATTGCTTTACAGCCGAGCGGCGTTCGGGTCGGTTGGGGGAGGGAGTTCGTCTTGAAAGCCGTAGGTGGTGATGGTCGTGTCGTCCATGCCGGCGTAGACGTGGATCAGGCGGATGTCCTTCTCGCCCAGTTCCGCCAGAAGGTCGGGGGACAGGCCGGGCTCGAGCTGCGGCTCGAAGAGGAAGTGCTCGGCGAAGTTGTGGTGCTCGGGCTTGTAGGTCTGCGAGTAGTAGCCGTGAAGGACAATGGGCTCGCTCGTGCAGCCTGTGATGCGCGTCTCGACCCAGCGGGCCAGCGGCGCGGTGTAGCCGGCCGTGGGGCCTTTGGGCGGAGCCGGCCAGTAGAAAGAAGTCTCGATCCGCACCCCGTTGGGGTCCTCAAACCGCCGCTTCTGCAGAAGGTCTTCGGACGTGGGCTCCAGGCAGGGGCCGAGCAAGACTTGGTCCATGGTCGTGGCGATGGGGCCGGACCAGTCCCATTGGATGACAGGCTTGTCGTACTCGACCTCCAGAGTCAGAGGGCCGAAGTCACGGAGGGTCACGACGGCGCTTTCGGCCGGTGAGACGAGCGTGGGGATGTTGTTCGTGTGCAGCGTGCAGCGGCGCGGGTTGGGCAAATCCCCCACCTGCCATGCGTCCGTCATAGTCGGCTCGTTATAGTCGTGCGAGGCCGCCGGCCAGGCTGACATCGGGCCCGACAGCCGGCCGATTATGCCATCCGCCATATACTCGAACGTCGCCTGTTTATAGAGGCCGCTGTTCAAATGCTCTGCGGTGAGCCAGAGGCTGCCGGTTTCGAGTTGCCAGCGCGACTTGAGGCGATGATGGGCGAAGATATCGCCGGACTCGCCTTGGAGCACGCAGTACTGCGTCGGCTCATTGACGAGGAACGGCGTAATGGCCGGGGTGCTGTCCGGCTGCGGGACCTCGCGGACCTGCTTGACGATGAGTTTGTCGTCCGGAGCGAGTTTCTTGTACTCCATTTCCAGCACGGACTGGTCCCGGCCCGTGACGGCGGCGAATTCCGCACCGACTTTGGCCAGCAGTCCGGCCAAATCCACGTAATCTTTCTCCCACTGCATGACCGTCGCCCCGAGCTGGACGAGGTTGGACTGCCGGACCCGCACGGCAAACGTGCCGAAGCCGTACACGCCGACGACCACCTCCTCGGGGATGCTGCCGCCTTGCGGGTTCGTCACCGAGGTGGCGCCATATTGCGTGACCAGCCTGATCTCCCAGCTCCATTCGGAATCCCTCTTCACGGTGGCCACGCCATTGGCCAGCTCGATTTGGTCCGGAGACGAATGGTGGACGAGCAGCGCCATGCCGACCTCGGTCTCGTGGAGGTCGTGACGCAGCCGTTCGAGATAGGCGTTCTCGTTATAGAAGCTGGCGAAGACTTTGCGGATGGCGATGAGCGCGCCCCGCTCGCGTGCGCGATTCGGGTCGCAGCGGCACGGACCCGTGCTGTCCTCGTCGAGGTCGTCGGCCAGACAGCCGCTGTAGCTGTCGTAGAGCCCCGCGCCCGTGAATGCGAGGCTGTCCTCCACGTTCGTCGAGCTGCGAAACCGCAGATTCCGGGAGGGGTCGAAGCCATACTGCGGGTCCTGCACGATGTCGAGAATCGCCCGCTTCTGCGCTTCTGCAAAATCGGTGACCGAGGCGTCCGTGAACATCGCGCGGATGCCGGCGAGAGTGGAGGCGAGACTCTTCATATCCGAAGGAGGGTACCGGAACGTCGAAAGGCGGGCGGCGATGGCCTCGCGAAAGGTGCGCCCATCGGCCAGCTTCTGACCGAGAAAGTCATTCCAGAGATCGAACGAGAAGGCGACCGCGACCGGCGCATTTTCGGGGATGGCCCGGCGGAGAATCCCGAAGTTGGCCGCCTTGCCGCCGAAGTACCGAATGTCGGAAGGCATAAGCGCGTCGGTGTTCATAGCGTAGGAGCCGTAAGGTGTCACCGGTGCAATGTCGAGTTGCGGCGGTTTCTTCAAAGCACGAATCTCTTCGATGATCGGCTCGTCGAGAACGCCCTCGAGGTCGATCAGGCTGATGTCGGTCCGGCCGTAGCTGTCATATGCGCGGAGACAAATCTTATGCCCGATGAGTCCTTGCGCCCGGTTGGCATCCTCGGCGACGGCCAGGTGCACGAAGGGCACGCCGAACGTCTTGGTGAGAATGGCTACGTGCGAGTTGGGTGTTGACGGCGACAGCGTGATGATGCCCGCGACATACGGAGTCTCCGCCGGAACGCCGTCGGTCAGAAGAATATCGTTGGGTCCCAGGGTGCCGCTCAGGTACGCCTCGCGAATGGCGCTGCCTTCGACGTACTTCAGCGAGCCGATGGCCCAGCCGGGCGAATAGCACGTGTTGTCGTCCGCCCAGCGGTCGGGCGAGCTGATCAGAATCCCGTGCGCTTCGAGCCACGCGCGGTCGGCCTGGGCCGCGGCCCGTTGCTCGTACGTGGGGAAATAAAAGGCCGTGAACGGTTCGTCGGTCGAGATGCAGGGCCTGATGGCATCGAAGTATTCCAGGACCTCTTCCTTGGTGAAGGGATCGCGTCCGACAAGCTGGACTCCGTACTCGTGCGGCTGAGAGGACGAGACGCGGATCGGCGCCGTAATCACGGCACCGAGCACCGCCTGGCGTCCCTCATGATAGAGAGTCACGCGGTCGAACTGCTCCGGCGTCATGCCTTTGAAGGGCTCCAGGTACTCGGCCGCAAAGGGATAATGAAACGGGTACAGGTTGCCATCCTGGAAGTAGACTTGGTGGGAGCCGTCGGATTGCAGCACAATTGTGAACTTCACCCAGGCGGGCTCGTTCGGCGCGGTCCCGTGTACGAGGAACGTATCTTCAGGCAGCCGGATTTGCTCGCTCCAAGGCCCATTCGGCTCGGCCGGCGGCAAGGGAGGTTTGCCCTTCTCCTGCCCCGGCGCAACCGGGCAGGGCGCCGCCACCACAGCCACTACGACCATCACAATTATCCTTCGCCGCAAAGCCATACTACCTGCCCGCCAAAACCCGCTGACTATATCATCATACTAAACTTATGTGCCGCCAACTTGCGGAAACATAACGGTTCCTGCAGAGTTTTCGGCAGATCGAGCATTCCGCTGAATTGCGATTTGACGTTGACGGCTCTGCGCCAGCCGCTACGATGGGGCGTCGATGGCCCTGAGTGGAAGGCCGATAGGTTCTGTTCGTCCTATAGGTCCTATTCTTATTGAATGAGGAGAAGAGCATGCCCCGAGAATGCACCCGACGAGAGCTTCTGACGACTTCTGCGTTGGCCGCATCGGCACTGATTGCGGACTCGACGTGTGGCGCGAAGCCGCAGTCCGAAATCCGCAATCCGCAATCGGAGAGGCCCCTGCGGCTGGGGCTGATGAGCTACAATCTCGCCAAGGATTGGGATATTCCTACCATCATCAAAAACTGCACGGAGACCGGCTTCGGGCACGTGGAGCTTCGCACGACCCACGCGCACGGCGTCGAGGTGAACCTGAGCAAGGAAAAACGCCAGGAGGTCCGTATGCGATTCGAAGACGCGGGCCTCAAGATCAGCCTCGCCAGCGGGTTCGCCTATCATTACGCCGACGCCCGGGAACTGCGAAAGAATATCGAAGGCACGAAGGAATACACGCTCCTCGCCCACGACGTCGGCGCGCTGGGCATCCGCGTCTTCCCGAACGCTCTGCTCGCAGACAAGGGCATCCCTGAAGAGCAGACGCTGCGGCAGATCGGCAAATCATTGGCGGAGGTCGGCGAGTTTGCTCACAACCAGGGCGTGGAAATCCGCGTCGAAGTCCACGGCAGCGGGACGAACATCGTCTCGAAGGTCAAGAAGATGGTCGATTACTCCGAGAGCCCATACGTCTTCGTGAACTGGAACTGCGAGAAGAACGACACGAAGGACCCGGGCCTGGAGGCCAACTTCCATTCGGTCAAGGACCGCATTCGCAACGTCCACCTGCACGAGCTCTGGGAGGAGTACCCGTACCGCCGGCTCTTCGAGCTGCTCAGGCAATCCGGCTATGAAGGCTATTGCGATGCCGAGATCCCTGAGAGCACCGAGCCCATCCGCCTGATGAAGTACTACCGGGCCTGTTTCCTCGCCCTGCAAAACGCCGTCTGAGCCCGGTGAAGTGTCCAAAAAATATTTGCGGCAATCGATGTCTTTGCATCTGGGTCCTAGAATTCGATGAGCAGGTGCGCGCCGGCGGCATAGTTATGAGAGCTTGCGCCATCATGCCTCGAAGGGGCCTCGGAGCCTTGACTTGGCTTGCTAAATCGGATATCCTAAAGGCACAATCGAACTGGGGGTTCGTAAGACAAGTTGGGGGTGCCGATTCCGCTTCGAGTTGATCGTGCTGCGTTTTGAGTGAGGGTAGTCCGTTCACTCAGGACGCAGGACTATGACTGTACGTATCCGCACCGACTTGCTTGTTCGTCACGTAGGGGGGTGACAAAAGACATGAAGTGCCGAAGAGCCACATACGTCGGCCGATTTGTCGCGGCGGTCGTCCTGGCCTGGAGCCTGTCGGGCATGGCTTCGCGGGCCTACGGCGAGACGCCGGCTTATGATCTGTGCATCGAGCAGAGCCCCTCCACCGCCGGCACAGTGACGCCCAATTCCGGGACGCACCGCTTCTCCGCGAACGCCGTCGTTGCCCTGTCGGCCGAGCCGGAGCCGGGGTACCAATTCGCGTACTGGCTGGGCGACGTGGCCGATCCGGCGTCCCAGCGCACCACGATCCAGGTCAACGCGTCCAAGGTCGTCGTGGCGGTCTTCCGCCCCGCCGAAAAGAATCGTTTCGAAGAGATCCGCGTCGGTGGCGCGGGCGGAGGCGGCGGGGCCCTGCTTCCCACGTCCATCGATTTCAGTGCCCCCGGCTGGAGCCCCGGCGGCGGCGGCAAATCCGAGACCCGCACCGTCATCATCCCGGTCATCCCCACGCCCGAGCCCACCACCATCGTCCTGCTCGCCCTCGGCACGCTTGTCCTGCGCGGTCGCACGCGACAGCGGGCTTAGCGCCGTCCCTTCATCAGAACAATCGGCTGCTGTCGAGGAGAAAGGTGACGGGGCCGTCGTTGATGCTTGTCACCTGCATGTATGCCCCGAAGGAGCCTTTCTCGATCCGAACTCCCTGCTGTGCAATCAGCCCGACGACCTTTTCGTAGAGGGTCTCCGCGCGTCCGGGCTCGGCCGCGGCGTCGAAGCCGGGCCGGCGGCCCTTGCGGCAGTCGCCGTGCAGCGTGAAGTTGCTGACCAGGAGGATCCCCCCACCGATGTCCACCACGCTGCGATTCATCTTGCCCGCTTCATCGGTGAAGATGCGGAGGTTGACCAGCTTGTCGGCCAGGAACTGGGCGTCGCTCTCGGTGTCCTCTTTGCCAACGCTCAGATAGACCAGCAGGCCGGGGCCGGTTTGCCCGATGAGCTTGCCCTCGACCTCCACTTTGGCCTCCCGGACCCGCTGAATGACGGCACGCATGGGATTCTCTTCTCCGAATTCATCGCTGTTTATGTCTGGAACCAGGGCGCGGCGGCGGCCCGCCGGATATGCAGCTCGTCGAGCACCGCGTTGCCCCGGTGGGTCACAAGGTACAGGACCAGCTCCGCGATCTCGTCGGGCTGGATCAGGTCCTTCTGCCTGATGTCCGGACGGACGTTCTGCACCATGCCGGTATCGACGGCGCCCGGGCAGATGACGTGAACCCGGACGTTCGTGCCGCGCAGCTCCTCGGCCAGCGAGATGCTCATGCCGCGAATCGCGTGCTTCGATGCCGTGTACGCGCTCTGGAGCGGGTAGCCCTTGACCCCGACGACCGAAGAAATATTGACGATGTAGCCCGCTTCGGCTTGTCTCAGCAGCGGCAGCGCCTCCCGGCAAAGGAGGAACGGCGCTCGCGCGTTGACTGCCCAGCAGCGGTCCAGGTCCTCCGTCCGCGTCTCTTCCAGCCGGGCCGAGTGTGTCGTGCCGGCGTTATTGACGAGGATATCCAGCCGGCCGAACTTGTCCCGCGTGACCTTCACAAGATGGCGAATCGACCCTTCTTCCGTAAGCTCCGTAATGACCGGCTCGGCCCGACCGCCGGCTTCGCGAACCAGCTCCGCGGCTTCCGCGAGCCTCTCCATTGACCTCGCCGCCAGCACCACGGCGGCCCCTTCCCGCCCCAGCGCCAGGGCGATCGCCCGGCCGATCCCGCGGCTGGCCCCCGTGACGATTGCCACTTTTCCGTCCAAATGCCCTGCCATCGATGCACCTCGATCCAGAACACAGGGATTATACCGAAGCCGGAGGGTGAACAAAAGACCTTGTCCGCCCCCGACGAAGCCGCACGTTGGGTCCATCCGGGCCACCCCAGGTCGAAAATGTCTTCGGCTTGTCTCTTGAATCCTTCCCGCAAATGTGGTATACCTACGAACGTAGCATTCTATGGTCCTGGCTCTCAGTTGGTTTTGAGCTTCTGTTTCGACGGTCCGGGGAGGCACAATGATGAACAGAGCTGTACCGAGAGATTCGCGAGCGTTCTTCATCCGTTTGGTTCCCGTCTGATACTACTGGCTGGTGTTCGTGTGCCCGGCGGGCAGAAAGGAGATGAGGCTCAATCCTTGGGATCGTGTGTGGGCTATACGTGCGTGGATGCGGTGCAACCGACAGATCGGCAACCGCATGGTTCTGGAAAGAACATTGGAAGGAGGACCGTTATGCATCGAAAAATGATGGTTTTGTTTGTTGTGTCCGGCCTCTGCCTGGCACCGATAGTGGCCGGCGCTGCCGGGTTGAAGGCCACCAATCCGAATCCGGCCGACGGGGCAAAGGGGGTCGCGTCCCCGCTGCTCCAGTGGAAGGCGGCGGAAGGGATCATTCTTCACAACGTGTATCTCGGCACGACTCCGGACTTGACGGCAGCCAATCAGGTTGGCACGCGGGTCCCGATGCCCATGTACTGGCACATTCCGGGCTTCCAGCCGGGCACGACGTACTACTGGCGGGTCGATAGCGTCAAAGTGGACGGGACGACCGTCCAGGGCGACCTGTGGCACTTCACCACGGCGCCGGTGCAGGCGTTTGATCCTCGGCCGTGGAACAAGGCCCGGTGGATTCATCTCGACGTCGAGCTGAGCTGGACACCGGGTGCCGGCGCCCAGTCTCATGATGTGTACTTCGGCACCGACCAGGCCGCGGTGACGGCGCGGGACGCCTCGGTGTCCAAGGGCAACCAGGCCAAGCCGTCCTACGCGCCGGGCCAGTTGAAGGAGATGACGACCTACTACTGGGCCGTGGACGAGCATACGACCAGCGGCCAGAAGAATCCCGGCGAGGTTTGGAGCTTTACCACCACCGGCCCCGGCGGCGGCGTCAAGGCCGAGTACTTCAAGGGCATGGTCCCGACAGGGGAGTCTGCTCTGACCCGAGTCGATCCCGCCATCGATTTCAGTTGGGGTGATCCGGGCGGTCCGGATGCGTCGATCGGCGTCGATCAGTTCTCGGCGCGGTGGACGGCCGACCTCGAAGGTCCGTTGACGGGCCCTGTCACACTCTTCACCAGCAGCGACGATGGTGTGCGGCTCTGGCTGGACGGCAAGCTGATCATCAATAACTGGACTGACCACGGCACGACCGAGGATCAGGCCACCGTCAACATGGTCGTCGGCCAGATCTATTCCCTCCGCATGGAGTATTATGAAAACACCGGCGGCGCGGTGGCCACGCTTTCCTGGGCGGCTTTCGGCATGGACAAGGAGATCATTCCGGCCGGCCCGCTGCAACTGCCCATGCATGCCGAGTGCTCTTACCCGGCGGCCGGGGCCGCGGATGTGCCGCAGGCGCTGGTGCTCCGTTGGGACGCCGGAGATGAGGCCGCTCAGCACGATGTCTACTTCGGCGACAGCGCCGAAGCCGTGGCCAATGCCACGCCGGACAGCGCGGACGTTTATCAAGGTCGCCAGGCATTGGATGAGCTGACCTTTGATCCGGGTCCGCTCCAGTGGAACAAGACCTACTACTGGCGCGTGGACGAAATCAACGCGGCGAAGGCGGGCAGCCCGTGGACCGGCCGCGTCTGGGACTTCACGACCGCCGATTTCATTGTGGTCGATGATTTCGAGCAGTATACCGACAACACGGACGCCGGACAGGCGATCTTCCAGACCTGGATCGACGGCTGGACGAACAATAACGGCTCGCGGGTCGGCTATATCAATCCGCCGTTCGCCGAACAGAAGATCGTTGCCGGCGGCGGCCAGTCGATGCCGCTGGATTACAACAACGTCGTTTCGCCGTTCTACTCGCAGGCCGAGCGGACGTGGGACACGCCGCAGGACTGGACGGTCAACGGCGTCACCACGCTGCTGCTGAATTTCCGAGGCGGCTCGCGCAACGCCGAAGAGAGCCTATACGTGAAGGTCCAAGACAGCGCCGGCAAGGTCGGCACGGTCATCTACCCGGATTCCAGCCGCATCAGTTTTGCCAGGTGGACCACATGGCAGGTTCCGTTGAGCCAGTTCCAGGATGCGGGCGTGAACCTGGCGGCCGTCGAGAAGGTTGTTATCGGCCTGGGCAATCCGGATAAGCCCAAGGCGGGCGGTGGAGGTCTGCTCCTCCTGGATGACATCCGCGTGGTCAAGACCGGGCTCGCCGTGCCCACGGTGCTGTTTGCGGAAGACTTCGAAGGTCTGCCGCTGGGCAAGAACAAGGATGAGGGCCTGGCCGGCGAGAAGGTCTGGACAAAGACCGCCCCCGCCGGCTGGACGATCGACGACAAGGGCGTCCCCGGGGCGGGCGATCCGGCCCAGGACGGTGTGACCGAATGGGCCGGCTGGAGCTTTGCCGACAAGGTCTGGTGGACCACGACGGCGGGCGATCAGGATCGCTCCACGTTCACGCTCGGCAGCGGCACGGTGGCTATTGCCGATCCGGACGAGTGGGATGACCTCGCTCACGCCACCGGTCAGTACAACACCTATCTGAGTACGCCGCCGATCGACATTTCCACGGCCGAGCCGGGCACAGTGGTGCTGACGTTCGATTCGAGCTGGCGTCCGGAGTACGCTGATTACGGCCGCCAAACGGGGAACCTGAAGGTCTCCTTCGATGGCGGCAAGGCGGTCCAGTTGTTCCTGTGGGAGTCCAATACGGCCAGCCCGAACTACAAACCCTACGCCACCAACGAGACGGTGAAGATCAACGTCGACAATCCCGCCGGGGCCAAGAAGATGGTCCTGACCTTCGGCCTGTTCGATTGCGGCAACAACTGGTGGTGGGCGATTGACAACATCGAAATCACCGGCATGCCTGCCAAATAACCTGTGACTGAGTCGCTTCTGAGAGCGATTCCGCTCATCGGCACATTAACAAGCGGGGCCTGCGTCCACGCGACGCAGGCCCCGCTTGTAGGTCCTGTTTGACGGGCACGGGCGATTTTTACTTCAGGTGGCACATGCGGCACAGTTGGGGCCCGTGGTGCACTTGCGTGGTGCTGCCGTCGGGATTCGTGGTGGTCGAGAACCCGTAATCATAGCCGCGCAACAGGCTCTCGCCCACCCCGGAGGTATGCACGTCGTGACAACTGTTGCACTGCATTTTGCTCTCGCCATCGAGCAAATCCACGGCAATGGTTCGCCCGAGCGTGCTGGGCTGAGAAGGGTCCTTCAGGTGGCCGTCGGTCGTCGCCAGAGCCGAATCGTAGACGAACGAGATCGGGTGGCTGTTGACCAGCTCCGCCGCCCCGAACTTCCTGGAATCGCTCATCCAGAGGTACTTCGGATTGGCGCCGTCGTGACAACTGAGGCACAGCCTGGAGGCGCCGCTGGGCTGGCCGTCAATGCTCGCCTGGAACGTCTGACTGGAATACATGGTAAACGAGGTGGTCGTCTCGCTGCCGTTCCAGAGCGGCACACCAGGCATCGTGCTGGCATTGTGGGGCACATGGCAGGCGTCACAACCGTGATCGGAGTGCGCGGCGAACGCCCAGGCCGCCATGAGCAAGGTTGAGGCAATCGCGGTAAGAAACAGTCCGCCGGGGTGTTGATCCATCTGCATGTAGACTTCTCCTTTCCAATGATGTACCGGTCCGACCCGATTGTCTTCCCCTCGCGCAGGGAGCTGACGTGACGTTCCCAGAACGTTTTTGCCGACCCCCAAGCACGGCCATACACGCGTATGACTCGTACATCGTTTCCGAGAGCAAAGGGCGTGCCAAAACGACCCGTGCGCGCGGATCCCCCGTCGGAAACGCCGCGCCATGTCGCAGAATGGGTGTTCGGGTCATCGGGCGGCGGGCTATCCGGCGGAACGCGCGCAAATGGGAGTGTCACCGTCTCTCACAATTGAGGAAGAATTCCACCGAAGAAGAATTCGGGGGCGGCTCGACCAGACATTCACAGCCGAGATGGTCAGGCGATACCAAATCACAGGCAGTAACAAATCCGAACAGAACCCTTCCAGGGAGATCCAGCAGACCGGGCCCATCAAAACATCCAGTTATAGGAACAAAGCTCCGCCTGGGGGCACGAAGAGAATCCGGCAACGGCTGACGTTCACGAACTGGCTGCGAATGTGCTTTTTGTGCTTGCCGGCGGGCGAATGTAAGGTACAATGGGGTCGGTAGTTAGCAGCGGGTGCATCGGCCGTGCGGTCGGCGGGCATCTGCGTGCAGCACGACACGGAGAGGTGTCGGAGTGGCTGATCGAGCTGGTTTCGAAAACCAGTGTGCCCTTTGGGTACCGCGGGTTCGAATCCCGCCCTCTCCGTTCCTTCCTTGGGAGTGGCCCAGGCGTTCCTGCCGCGCGGGAAAACGCCGGATTACGGCCCGCCGAACTTCAGGATGTAGACGGGAGCCTTGCCGATGAAGGATTGCCCATTGGTCAGCCTGCCGGTGACCGTCAGGTCGAACTTGCCGTAGCCTGTGGTGGCCAGCAGGATGGCATCGGTATCGAAGAAGCACAGGAGTTTGCCCTGGGCAGTGGTGCCGAAGACGCGCTGGCTGGTCGCGGGGATATTACCCGGCGTCAGCACGGCGGGCGTGTTGGCAATCAAGTTCATGCCCATGCCTTCGGGCAAATGCAGGTCCACGGCCAGGGTGGCCGAGCCGGGGGCGCTATTCCGGAAGATGCTGCCCGGCTTGATGTACATCTTCGCCTCGACCGGGTCGGGAACCGGACGCACGACCGCATCCGCGCGGGCCCGGGCCGGCGTCGTCTCCACACTCTGGATCGTCGCCCAGTTGCTGATGACGGTGTTCGGCTCCGTTTGCTCGTTCACGCGGACGGTCAGCCTCACGGTCGCCTGCGCTCTTGGCGCCAGCGGCGGATAAGACCACGTATAGGTATGGTTATCCGGGTGGTAGAACCCGAAATCCTTGTCGCCATCGGCCGAAACGAAGGTCACCTCCGGCGGCAGGGTATCGACGATGGAGATGCGCGTGACCGCCTTGTCCGGGGACGGATTGCTGAAGGTCAGGGCATAGACGAGGTTCGTGCCCGCATCTACGCCCGGCCTGCCCCGGTCGTCCGCCTGTCCGCCGGCGCCGGCGACAAGAGTCTTGCTCAGGAGCAACGACCACGCGTCGCGGACCAGCACATCGGCCGTACTGCTGGTCGCAGGCGTCTGATCGCTTCGAATGGTTGCCTTGTTCGTAATGGTCGCTCCCGGCGTGGCGTCGGGGGCCAGCCGAACGACCAGATCCACGCAGTTGCTCTCGGCCGGTCCCAGGGAGGGGTAAGACCAGATATAGGAGTGGCTGACCGGATCGTAGGTTCCGAACACGCCGTCGCCGGTGGCACTGACGAAGTCCGCTTGCACCGGCAGATCATCCGTGATCGACACGTGGTTCACCGTCCGGTCGTTGTCGTTGTTATTGAAGCAAATCCGATAGGCAATCTGTCCACCCGGATCGACGGACAGGGCCCCCGTCCCTGCGACCCCATCTTGGCTGGCG
>Ga0315277_10007931_pt1 | contig 13692 bp, 10 predicted proteins | sample YL17G05_15_MG_FD_203695 | JGI IMG/M metagenome (GOLD analysis project Ga0315277, IMG submission 203695) | Sediment microbial communities from Yellowstone Lake, YNP, Wyoming, USA - YL17G05_15 | ecosystem: Environmental > Aquatic > Freshwater > Lake > Sediment | place: USA: Wyoming | collected...
TGGATACCCAGCCACAAAAGTACACCCTGCAGCTAAAGCCCCTTCTGCAGCTGCATGGTCTCCATCTAAATAGTGAGCCCCGGTTAAGACCCTTTTGGGATCAGCTTTCAATTTTCTCCACCTCCTTTTGGTCTTCCTTTTTTTCTAAGACAAATAAAGCGAATTCAGGACATAAAAGCTCGCAAAGTCCACAGTGAACGCAGGCTTCCGCGTTTTTCGCAGCCGGGGGATGATAACCTTTTAAGTTGAATTCAGTGGAAAGCTCTAAAACGTCTTTGGGGCAGTATTCAACGCAGAAGCCGCAACCTTTACATCTTTCCCTGATTATGTGAATTTCACCGTGTGGAATCTGGAGCTTATCAGCATCTAAGGGCTTGCGCCAGAACCTCATCTTTCTTACCTCCAGAAAAGAATTAACTTTTCTTACACCAATATGACATAATACAAACTAATCCAAATAAGTCAAGCGTTTTGCCCAAAAAAAGGTTAATTTTTCTTCAATTTTTGGCATTAACTTGCCTTTATACCCTGTTCAAGAAAAAGTGAGTCAGAAATGAGATGTTAGACGTCAGTTAAAAGGGCAGGTACGAGTGCCTGCCCTTACAATCTAACTCTTTTCACTTGACAATCAATTTTGACTCCGATATTTTCTTCAACTGGGATTTGACAAATCGAGATTGTCAGCAAAACTTTTAACTTCAATACCTCAAGGAGGGTCTTATGCGTCAGCGTGCTTTGTTTTTGGGAGTGATGGTGTGGCTGTTAGTCTGTGTTTCAGCTTCTGCCGATGTGCCCAAGTTAATCAACTTTCAGGGGAGGCTAACTGATGCATCTGGGAAGTTTGTGCCAGATGGGAATTATTCAGTGATGTTCAGGTTTTATACAGATTCCATCGGGGGTATACCAAAGTGGACTGAGACACAAGAAGTAATAGTAAGCAAAGGGCTTTTTAATGTGATCTTAGGTTCAATTACCCCGATACCTGATAGTATCTTCAATTCTCTTTATACTTGGTTAGGGATAAAAGTGCAAATAGATCCTGAGATGACACCAAGACAGAGACTCTCAAGTTTAGGCTATTCTTACAGAACAGTTAAAGCAGATACATCTTCTTATTCGATGAACTCAGATAAATTAGATGGACTGGATGCTTCTGATTTTTTAAGTCCTGCTAATGATTATGGTCGTTCTGGTGTGGCAACTGATTTATACGAGCAGGCCATTACCTTAAGCGAGAAATATGTAAATGTTGCTGGACCAGATAGTGTTTATATTTCTTCTGGCACTGCCTTCTTAGGCAAAGCCTCAGGGAGTAGTGCCTCACCTATGTATGGTATAAAGGGATATGCAGACAACGCTTCATTCGATGCTTGTGGTGGATATTTCTCCACATCTTCTGCCGGGACAGGATTATCCCATTTTGGGGTTTATGGAGCAGGTTATTCTTCCTACAGCTCCGCTTATGGTGTCTACGGATTAGCTGATAATACTTCCACAGGCTGGGCTGTTGGTGGGTCTTTCGGCACAACTAGTAACGGAACAGGAGAGCATAGTGGGGTCAGGGCAGGAGGTTCAAGTTCCTCTTCAAGCTCCGCTTATGGTTACTATGGTCAGGCACAGAATACATCAACCGGTAACGCATATGGTGGATATTTCTGGACATTTTCTGTCGGCACAGGAACCCATTATGGGGTCTATGCCTCTGAGGCAGCTGGTGGTTCAGGTGCTGCGGTTTATGCGGCAGGAGATTTTGCTGCTTCCGGAACTAAAAATGCGGTTCTTAAAACTTCAAAAGGTCACAGGCTAATGAGTGTGATAGAATCCCCTGAGGTTTGGTTTGAGGATTTTGGTGAAGGGCAACTTATAAATGGTAGAGGACACGTTGAGCTTGACCCTTTGTTTTTAGAAACAGTGACCATAAATAATCTCCACCCCATGAAGGTTTTCATTCAACTCAAAGACGATTGCAGGGGAACTTATGTGAAATCTTCCAGCACCAGCTTTGATGTTTATGAGCTACAGAGTGGAACAAGCAATGCCTCATTTTCTTATAGAGTAATTGCCAAAAGGAAAGGATATGAAACTGAGAGGCTGAGGGAGACAGATGTGGGTAAAGATGACCCCAATTTATACCCTGAACTTTGGTCCAAGCTGGAGAAACAGTATCAAGCGGAACTGGCGCAAAGAGAAGAGCAAAGAAAGCTAACAGAAGCGGAACAGAATAGAACGGAACAGCAAAGACTGGAGATGAAAGAAGACATAAACGGTATGAAGTAAGACGTGAGACGTATGAAGTGAGATAATGTAGGGGTGGGGACTCCCCGCCCCTATTTGCTTTTCGTTGGTGTTTTCACCAACGAAGGACACGGGCGTTGGTCAGGAGACCAACATCCAGCGCAAAATGGTAGACCCACAGCTTGCCCGTAGGGTTGCCCTCAACGTGGGTCAGTGATTCTACTTTCTTTTCCTTCTCTGTCCTTTAACCTTTTTGACTGCTTTCTTTTTCTTTGCAAGAACCTTTTTGACTTTTGGTTTACTTTTCCTTTTTTCCAGTTCCTTTTTCATCAATATCGCAATTTCTGCCGGGCTTTCCGCTACCTTTATTCCGACTTTATTGAATGCTGCCACTTTCTCAGCTGCTGTTCCGCTTCCGCCGGAAATAATAGCTCCTGCGTGCCCCATCCTTTTGCCCGGAGGCGCTGTTCTTCCGGCAATGAAAGCCACAACCGGCTTGGTCACATACTTCTTTATATATGCTGCCGCCTTTTCCTCATCAGTTCCACCTATTTCGCCTATGAGAACGATTCCTTCTGTTTGCGGGTCTTTTTGAAATAATTCTAAGACGTCTATGAAGTTTGTCCCTATGATCGGGTCCCCACCTATTCCCAAGCAGGTCGATTGTCCAAGTCCGTTCAAAGTTAGATGATAAACTACTTCATAAGTCAAGGTTCCACTGCGTGATACAACTCCAATGCTCCCCTTTTTATGAATTTGTCCCGGCATTATTCCCACCTTCACCACTCCGGGAGTAATTACCCCTGGACTATTCGGGCCTACCAATCTCGTATCAGAATTTTTTAGATAATGATAAACCTTCAGCATCTCAGTTGTAGGTATCCCTTCAGCTATGCAGATCACTAATTTAATTCCGGCATCGGCCGCCTCATAAATAGCATCCACTGCGAATTTTGAAGGGACATAAATCACCGAGGTGTTTGCCTTCGTTTTCTCAACTGCTTCCTTTACTGAGTTGAAAACCGGCACACCTTCAACCTTCTCCCCGGCTTTGCCTGGTGTCACCCCGGCAACGACCTTTGTTCCGTAATCTAACATCTGTTTGGTATGAAAAGCCCCATCCCTCCCTGTAATCCCCTGAACCACCAGCCTGGTATTTTTATCCACTAATATGCTCAATTTATCCTCCTATTTTAGTGTTATTTCAATTTTCTCCGAGATAAATGTGAGATAAAAGCCACTATGTTCTCAGGCTAACCCAGGTGCTCCATTTTAGTGGTTCACTGTAGTCAATAAGTCCCTTGTTGCGGAGACTACGCAACGCATCGATAATAGAGCCTGTATCAAGACCTAATTTGTGTGACGCTGTAACTACAAGGTACTCAGCTTTGAAACCTGCAACGCTAGAGAACATCGACAAAATTTCTTTTTCAATGTTGTCCATGTTGGGCATACTCTCAGGTTGCACACTGACTTTACGCTCTCTTTCTCGTTCTACCTCTGCAACTCTTCTTGAAGTTTCATCAAACCACTTTGATAGTTTTTGTTCCAATCTTCCTATTTCTTTTTCAAATTGGTCTCTCTTCACACTTTCAGGATCTAATTTCTTAATTTTTTCTACCTCTTGTTTCATTTCGTTAGCAATTTCTTCTTTAATCAGCTTTATTTTTTCGTCACTTTCTTTCTCTATGCTTTCTTTATCCTTATCACTTTTTTGCCAAATATGTGGCCAAGCCTCTTTGACCATACCAAAAGTATCCATATATGTTCGCTCTGAAAAAACCCTAATTTCGCTAATAAACTTCAACATCTCTTTATATAGAGCATCCGATTTGAAATAAAAGACTATAGAAATTGCAACAGCAAATATTGAAATCCCTAAAGCAACGAACCCTACAATTGTTTCTAACATAAATAGCCCTCCTAAAAGGTTATCTTGTTATGTTGAACCACATCTCAATAATCTTATCCATTAATATGTTCAATTGATCCTCTTTCGACGTGGATTGCATCCCAGTGGATGCAATCCATATATTTTTTTTAGGTAAGGGCGTATTGCCTTACGCCCCTACAAATTTACTTCTCCGTCGGTGCATCACACCCTTCAAACATCTGCAATTGTGTGACGTTGCTCAACTCAATTGCTTTTCTCACCACCTCTTCCATCGAAGAAGTTGCAGAAAGACCTACCTGTTTTAATATCTCCCTTGCCTTATCCTCATTCGTGCCGGTCAGCCGGACCACAATGGGCACTTTGAGTTTAAACTCCTTGAGAGCAGCCACAATCCCGTTTGCCACGTCATCACATCTGGTTATCCCGCCGAAGATGTTGAACAGAATCGCTTTTACGTTCTGGTCTCTGGTGATAATCCTCATCGCAGTCATCACTTTTTCAGGATTGGAGCTTCCTCCGATATCTAAGAAATTTGCCGGCTCTGCCCCGAAATGCTTTACTAAATCCATCGTCGCCATAGCCAGGCCCGCACCGTTCACTACACAGCCGATGTTCCCATCTAATTTTACAAAGGAAAGACCCATCTTCCTGGCTTCATTTTCACCGGACTCCTCAGAATCCAAATCCCTCATCGCTTCTATCTCCGGATGTCTTTCCAATCCGTTATCATCTATGTTAATCTTGGCATCTAAAGCCCAGACCTCACCTTCAGGCGTGGTAATAAATGGATTTATCTCCGCCAGAGAGCAATCCTCGTCCCAGAAAGCCCAATACAACCTCATTATCACCGGAACAGTCTGGTTGCACGTTTTTGGATTGGCATAAAGCTTGAAGGCTAAGTTGCGCGCTTGATATGCTTGCAAACCAAGTAAAGGATCAACTTCTAACTTGAAAATCTTTTCCGGCGTATTTTTCGCGACTTCTTCAATGTCAATGCCGCCAGCAGGAGAGACCATAATCACCGGCTTTTTGGTTCTCCTGTCAACGATTATCCCGAGGTAGGCTTCAGAAGCAATCTCTTTGTTTTCGGTAACCAGAACTTTCTTTACCTTAAGACCCTTGATATCCATTCCTAAGATGTTTTTTGCCTTTTCGTAAGCCTCATCTGGATTTTGCGCAGATTTAATCCCGCCAGCTTTCCCCCTGCCACCCACATGAACCTGAGCCTTGATCATCACCGGTTTTCCGATTTTCTGAGCAATCTCCTTAGCTTGTTCCGGCGTCTCTGCCATCTCCCCCGGCGGCACCGGAATTCCATATTTTCTGAAAATCTCCTTAGCCTGATATTCGTGAATTTTCATCTATTACTCCTTTGATAAGTTACTTTTTTCACAAGAATAATTATATAATATAACTCTGAGAAAATTGCAAATGAAATTTATTGCCAAAAAAGTAGAGACGCATTGAATGCGTCTCTATCTTAATGTCATTCTGAGGGAATCTCGCCGAAGGCAGATGACCGAAGAATCTGAACACTTTCAGATTCTTCGTCCGAATAAATCCGGACTCGGAATGACAGGAAGAGGGGAACAATGGTAACCACAGTTTGCCCTTAGGGTTGCCCCAACGTGAGTCAAACGTATTGTAGTTGCTTGATTCATCGAGGGCGTAGAGACGCATGGCCATGCGTCTCTACAAAATCAAAAAACGCCCAATAAATTGGGCAACTACAAAAGCTTATGCTTCCTTAAAAACTCCTCTACCTCTTTCAGAAGCAAATCTTCCTGATTAAACTCTGGCTCATCCAAAACTTTTTCTAAAAGGTGGTTCAGGACTTTTCCTACTGGAGGTCCGGGAGAAAGACCGAATTTTTCCATAATCACATCCCCGTTTATCTTCAAATCCTTCACGCTGAAAGGCGGTTTCCTTTCTAACTCTTCCTTAATCCACTTCTCAAATTCATCCACATCCTTTCCATCCGCGCCTTTGCCCTGGGCAATGATATCCGCTCTTCTCACTTCTAAAAGCTCAAATATATGTTCAGGCGTGACTTTGCGGATTAATCTTCTCAGCCCTTTATCCGTCACTCCCATTGCGAACATATGCTTGTCCACCAAAAGGGTAACTATTGCAATAATCTCATTCGAATATCTCAGCCTTTGAAGAATATGTTTTGTAACCCTTGCTCCCTTTTTCTCGTGACCGTAGAATGTGGCTCCCTCTGAAGTCAGCTCCCTTGCCTGGGGTTTGGAGATATCGTGAAAAAGAGAAGCCAAACGGATGACCAAATCCACAGACGCGTTGTCAACTGTCTCCAGCGAATGCTCGAAAACGTCATACTTGTGATAACCGCCTGGTTGCTCCACCCCAACACAGGCTTCTAACTCTGGAAGAATCTCTTTCAACAGTCCGGTTTTATGCATCAGCCTGAACCCGATTGAGGGACGCTTTGCCCTGGTCAAAAGCTTGTTCATCTCTTCCTGAATTCTCTCAGGAGAAATGGTTTTAATCAGACCTGCATTCTCCACCAGGCTTTTATAAGTATCTTTTTCTATCTCAAATTCAAACCTTGCCGCAAACTGAACCCCTCTTAGCATCCTCAAAGGATCATCCTTGAAAGAATCCGGATTGGTAATCCGGATGAGCCTGTTTTTTATATCCTTTTCCCCGTCAAGAGGGTCAATCAGCTTTTTAGATTTGAGATCGTATGCCATCGCATTGATGGTGAAATCTCTTCTATACAAATCGTCTTCCACTTTGAGATTATGGTCAAACTCCACTTTGAAATCCTTATGCCCTACTCCCGTGCTGTATTCTTTACGGGGTAGAGCGATGTCAAAAGTCTTCTGCTCTTCAATCTCTGAATATTTCCTGAAAGGAGAGAATTTTATCACGCCGAAAGATTTCCCCACCAGATCGACTTTGCCGAATTTTGAAAGAAGAGAGATCAGCTCATCCATCGGGATACCGCAGACTAAATAGTCAGTTTCCTGATCCTTCAGAACCGGGGAGATAATCCTATCCCTCACCACCCCACCCACCTCATACATCTTCCCCTTCTTGAGGATTTCATTTATGATTATATTTTTTAATCTTGACATATCTGTTTATTCTATACTCTGAACTGAATTGGGTTCGATAAATCGAACCCCTACAACCGTCTTCTGTAGGGGCTTGATTTATCAAGCCCCTTTTTGATAACGAAGCAATGAAAAAGCCTTGCCCTACACTCCCACGACCTATCACCTACCACCTATAACCTATCAGGGCGGTTCCACCTTCGGCGGATCGCCCCTACAGTTTTTATCCGTTATCCGTCATCCGTCATTATTTTTTATTTTCCTTCTTCCGTCTTCTATTTTCCTTTTTCTTTATTGGAGCAGATTTATCTTCACCTTGTTATCAGAAATTTCTATAGTTCCCTCTTTTGCACAGGTGAACTTCCAGGTATTTCCGTTCACTTCCATTTTCTTAAACCTGACCTGAGTTCTTTCTGTTAGTGTAACTGGCTGCTCGTCCAGTGTAATTGAATCAAATTCCGGCACGAAGAAGGCAACCTTTTTTACCCTGGCATCCCAGTTGTTCTGTTCATATACTCCAATATCGTGCAACTGCAGATTAAGGAGGCTATTTTTAAGGACATAGACGTTGTAATGGTTGCGCAGTTCACGGGTACCCTTGTCTACAACCCAGTTTTTGGCATAGGAAGACCGGGAACGGCTGAGACCATTGGTATTAAGCTCTATCTCTATGCGGTACCCGGGCTGGGCTTCAAATGATTCCAATTCTTTATTAAACCCGTCGAGATATTCCTGGATCAACTTATCAGTTGAAGCTAAAACCCGTTCATAACCGTATTCCTTTTTTGCCTTTTTCACCAATTTTTCCACCTGACTTTTCTTGACCCCTAAGTATTCGCTGAAAAGCTGGGCAAAGCTGAATTCGTATCCTGCCTGCTGTACCTTCTTTTTCCAGTTGATCTTGAAGTAATCTAACAAAAAACCCTGCGCAGCTCCAACCGGATAGATCCGGTTGCGAGGCATATCCTCAGGCGAAACTGAACTGTCAGTGATCCGCGCCTGAAAATCTGCCAGAAGATACTCAGGCATCAGAATAGGAGAGAAATCTTCAGACAGAGGGTTAGTCAGCCCGGCAAGTGATGATTTATATTCCAACTCCTTAACCAGGGCAATACTTCTCAGCTCAGTATACTTTGCAGTTCCCTCGTTTATCTCCTGCCCTTGTTCATATTTTGCTACAAAAGGGTCTCCTTTTTGCCAGCGGTAACTTCTTACTGCAACGAACTGCTTGACAAACCCTGAACACTTCTTCATTTCCCCTTTTTCCGAGGCTCTGAGTGCATCCATCAACAGCCGCATCTCCAGATAAGCAAGAGCCGTATTCTGGCTATCCTGAATCGGGTATTTCTCCTCTCGCTCCCAGGGTATCTCGCCAAATGCGCTTCCCTGATACTGGTGAAAAGCCTCGTGGACGATAAAGGCAAAAAGCTCCACATCAGATTTCCCTGTAAGGGGAACTGCTGCCACCTTCAGAGTATCAATCGGAAAATCGAAAACTAACTGTCCAGCCAGGTCCTTGTACTGTCCGGAATGAAATAGAACTTGAGTTCCTAAATCCGGCCAATCTTTCGGGTAAGAGGTGAAATCATCGGTTTCTTTCGAGTAGTTGAATAACAGCGCCCATCTATCCGGTATATAAACTATAAAGGGCCTCTGAGCCAGATTATAACCGGGCCAGACCGAATCCGGGAACTGCTTAAACAACTGGATGACCCCCTCGCAGATCTTCAGAGCGGTATAATCAGCTTCAGAAAGTTTTTCGGTTTTTAGATCTTCTGCGAAAAGAGGAGGACTAATAATCAAAACCAACAAAACAGGGAACAAGAATGACCTGACAACTGTTTTCATAGTTCTTTGATCCTTCAGGAGTTCCCGGTAGGGGCGTATTGCAATACGCCCCTACACTTTAGTGTTTGCCAATCCGCCTGAGCAGATCAGGGTTCGATAAATCGAACCCCTACATTTTTTTGTAGGGGCTTGATTTCTCAAGCCCTCTTGTGTAAAAAAAAAGCAAGGCTAAAGCATTGCCCTACATCTTGGGCGAGGCAACCTCGCCCCTACAGTTTTTATCCGTTATCCGTCATCAGTTCTTGCTTTTTTTATTTTCCTTCTTCCTTTTTCCATTTTCCTTTTAACCAATATATGCCGATGGAAATAAGCTTCACCCATAAGCTTTTTTTGTTTTTATCCGTCATTCGAAATTCGTCATCCGTCATTATTTTTTATTTAGTTATCCTCGTCCCCGCTTTTCTTTTCACCGATTCATGAACCTTAGCGATTGACGTGATAATTACTTCTTTTCCCCCTGCTTCCAGGAACTGAATTGCAGACTCGATTTTAGGTCCCATACTTCCTTCTGGGAAATGTCCTTCTTTCAAATATTCTCTTGCCTGCTCCAATGTGATTTTGTCCAAATCCTTCTGATAAGGCGTGTCGTAATTCAATGCCACTTTTTCCACCTCAGTTAATATAAGGAGTAATTCCGCACCTATATCCCTGGCTAAGACCGCTGAGGCTCTATCTTTGTCAATAACTCCATCCAGCCCTTCCAGAGTTCCATCTTCTTTTCTGCAGACCGGAACCCCGCCACCACCTGCGGCTATGACTATCACTCCATTTTCGACTAAAACTTTGATAGAATCTTTCTCTACTATCTCCAGTGGAATAGGCGAAGGAACTACCCTTCTCCACCCTCTATTTGAATCCTTTTTTACAATCCAGCCTCTCTCTTTAGTAAAATTCTCAGCCTCCTCTTCGGAATAGAACTGCCCGATGAATTTCGAAGGATTTTTTATGGAGGGATCATCCTTATTCACGACTACCTGAGTGACAACTGTCACTACTTCTCTTGTGATATTTTCCTGCTTCAATTTATTCCTCAGACATTGTTCAATCATATATCCCATTCCGCCTTCAGTATCCGCCACGCAGATCTGAACAGGAAGATATGGTGCTTTGCCACGGGCTAATTCGACTCTGTAAATGACGTTTCCGACCTGGGGACCGTTTCCGTGAGTGATGGCTAAATTGTAGCCATCCTTGATCAGTTCAGCCACACCAGAGAGACTCTGGGTTGTATTCCTGAACTGATGAGGAATAGTATCCTCTTCCTCCTGCCGGGTGATGGCATTCCCCCCCAGAGCCACAACTGCCGTCTTCTTTTTCATCTTTTCTCTTATAGTTTGTTTATCGTAGTGCGAACCTTTTAGGGTCGCATTGCCAGGCCAAAAGCCTCGCGCTACTCCTACCATCTATAGCCTCACTCCTCGCCGGGTGCCATCCCCCTACGGGGGATGTGTTCTGCAATAGCAAGTTATTGCACTCCACATATCCAAATTATGTTTTCCACACCCTCAAAACAAGTTTGAGGGTACCACCCATTGTTTGGAGATGAGCTTGTAGCGCGACCCTTTCAGGGTCACATTGCGAGGCTAAAAGCCTCGCGCTACTTCCTATCACCTATAACCTATTACCTATATTCTCGCTACTCGCCCCTCGCTACTTTTTTATAAACTCCCTCAGCACATCTTTTAAATCCGGCTTACCTATCTCCTGCAGTTCGTATCTAACCCTTACTGAAGGTTTATTGATTTTGAGAACTCTGCGCAGATCTATCGGCGTGGCAATTATCACCGAATCACATTTCACCGAGTTTATGATCCTCTGCAGCTCGCTGATCTGTTTTTTGCTGTAACCCATGGCAGGGAGCAAAGCGCCGATATGGGAATATTTCCTGTAGGTTTCTTTGAGAGAGCCGATAGCATAAGGTCTGGGATCGATTATTTCTTTTGCCCCGAATTTTTCTGCAGCCACTATACCTGCCCCATAGGTCATTCCACCGTGGGTTAAAGTCGGACCATCCTCTATTACTAAAACCTCTTTATCTTTTATCAACTCAGGCTTGTCTATGAATATGGGGGAGGCTGCCTCGATTATCACCGCCTTAGGATTTGCCTCTTTTATGTTTCCCCTGACCTCTTCGATATTCTCCAACCCGGCAGAATCGACCTTGTTTATTATCAGAACGTCCGCGGAGATCAGGTTTGCTTCTCCAGGGAAATAAGTTATCTCATCCCCAGGTCGTAGCGGATCAAGCACGGTAATGTGCAGGTCCGGATGATAGAACGGAAGATCATTATTACCACCATCCCAGACCAGGATCTCTGATTCTTTTTCTGCTTCTTTTAAAATTACCTTATAGTCCACGCCTGCATAAACTATGTTCCCTCTTTCGATGTGCGGTTCGTACTCTTCTCTTTCCTCTATGGTGCATTTATACTTATCCATGTCAGAAAGCTTTGCATACCTCTGGCAAATCTGTTCGGACAAATTCCCGTAGGGCATCGGATGCCGTATGACTGTGGCTTTTTTGCCGAATTCTTTTAGGACTTCACAGACTTTGCGAGTGGTCTGGCTTTTGCCGCTTCCGGTTCGGGCAGCACAAACTGCAATTACCGGCAATTTCGATTTCAGCATGGTCCCTTTCTTACCCAGAAGCCTGAAATCTGCACCTGCGGATAAGACTAAAGCTGCCCGGTGCATAACGTATTCGTAGGAGACGTCAGAGTAAGAGAAAACCGCCTCATCGATCTTCGCTTTTTTTATGATCTGTATGAGGTCTTCTTCTGCCCAGATCGGAATACCTTTCGGATATAGTTTTCCAGCTAACTTCGGAGGATACTTCCTATCTTCGATATCCGGTATCTGGGTAGCAGTAAAAGCCACCACTTCATACTGAGGATTATCCCGGTAAACTAAATTGAAATTGTGAAAATCCCTGCCTGCAGCTCCCATTATGAGCACTCTTCTTTTCTGCATAAACTCCCTTATTTAAAGTTTTAAGGGGTGGGCAACTGTTACCCACCCGCTTGTTTGGTAAAAAGACAAATCAAAAATGACTTCACTTAAGCGTCGATCTGCGCCTTTTGCAGTCTGCCGCTGAAGTCCACATAAATCGATTTCCATTCAGAGAAAACGTCAATCCCTGCAACGCCTGCTTCCCTGTGCCCGTTTCCAGTCTGGTTTGTTCCGCCAAACGGCAGATGGACTTCTGCTCCAATAGTTGATGCATTTACGTAGAATATGCCGGTGTAAACGTCCCTCATCGCCACAAAGGCTTTGTTCACGTCCTGGGTGTAGATCGAAGCCGAAAGTCCGTAGATTGTGCCGTTGCAGATTTCGATTGCCTGCTCCAAACTATCGCAGGGAATGACGGAGACCACCGGGCCGAAGATTTCCTCCTGGGCAATTCTCATTTTCGGGTCTACGTCCCCGAAAATGGTAGGCTCGTGGAAAAATCCGTATTGATAATTGCCAGAGGTCAGCCCGTTCCCGCCGCAGAGCAATTTTGCTCCTTCATCTTTTCCTATCTTGACATAGCTCATCACCGTATTAAGCTGATCTTCGTTTATAGACGGTCCCATCTCCACTGAAGGGTCTAATCCGTTCCCTACTTTCAGGGCTTTGGCTCTTGCCACGAATCTATCTATGAATTCATTGTAGACTTTCTTGTGAACAATCACTCTTGAGGTAGCAGTGCATCTCTGCCCAGTCGTGCCGAACCCTCCCCAGAGCGCGCCCTCAACTGCTAAATCGATTTTCCCATCCTCCATCACCATAATCGCATTCTTTCCACCCATCTCTAAATGCACGTGCCTGAAATCAGCAACGCAGACCTCAGAGACTTTTCTTCCAACTTCAGTCGAGCCGGTAAAGGATACCACTTTTATGTCTTTGGACTTCATCAAAGGTATACCCACGTCCGAACCAGAACCGGTAACTATGTTGATGACTCCTTTTGGAATACCTGCCTCCTCGCAGATTTTCACCAGATTATATGCTGACATAGGAGTATCTGTCGCCGGTTTGAAAACAATTGTGTTTCCAAGGACTAAAGCCGGCATAAGCTTCCACGAGGGTATAGCCATCGGAAAGTTCCAGGGAGTAATAAGAGCGCATACGCCAAGCGGCTGACGCACGCACATCTGGAACTTATTGGGCAGTTCCGATGGAGTGGTGAAGCCAAACTGCCTTCTCCCTTCACCTGCCATATAATAACTCATATCTATTGCTTCCTGCACATCACCTCTGGTCTCCTTCAGGACCTTTCCCATCTCCTGAGTCATTTGCCTGGCAAAGTCCTCTTTCCTTTTTATCAGCATTTCTCCAATTCTGAAAACAATTTCCGCCCTTTTAGGTGCGGGAACCAGTCTCCACTTGCGAAATGCCTCTTTGGCTGCATCCACCGCCCTTTTGACATCTTCTTCATTCGATTTCTGAAAAATCCCTAAAACCTCTCTGGTATCAGCCGGGTTCCTGTTCTCAAATGTCTTCTTAGTAACAGATTCTACCCATTCACCATTGATGTAATTTTTGTAAACCTTAGCTTCTGCCATAATACCTCCTCGAAATTTAGAAATTTACAAAAATATAATATAGGCTTTTTTTCAACTACTGTCAAATGATTTTAAGCTTAACCGTCGG
>Ga0315277_10007933_pt1 | contig 13691 bp, 9 predicted proteins | sample YL17G05_15_MG_FD_203695 | JGI IMG/M metagenome (GOLD analysis project Ga0315277, IMG submission 203695) | Sediment microbial communities from Yellowstone Lake, YNP, Wyoming, USA - YL17G05_15 | ecosystem: Environmental > Aquatic > Freshwater > Lake > Sediment | place: USA: Wyoming | collected...
TATGGATCGCTTAGCCCACAATGCTCATCAGATCGTCATCAAAGGTGAATCGTTCAGAAAGAAAAAGACCCCTCAACCCAAAAACGCTTGACTCCTAAAAACTGACTCAGTACCATATCGCTCACTCGACTTTCGGGTGGGGAATACCTTGACCCTCAATCTGGGGAATCAAGTGGCCCTTGACAAGCAGACACTGAAAAAGACAAAAAAGTACCAAAAACCCACCCGGGGCCATTTGGCACTATAGACGCTGAGTTTTTTGCCAATGTGCGATTTGAGATGATTGGAAAGGTCGCAAGTACTTCAGAAAGCCCCAATAGGCAAGAGGTGTTTCGCTCAAAGCGCCAATTCAAACGATTTTTCAGAGGTTGCAACTGCCGAAAGTAGCCGGCCCCCCGCTACAAAGATGAAGCGCCCGGCCTTGTGCTGGGCGTCTTCATTTTTGTTGGATCAGGCAGGTGTGAATGCAAGCGGAGCGTTTTTTGCGACGTCCCGTCATGCTTTCGGACGGGATCCTGTCCCCGCTATCCCGCTAGAAAGCAGCAGTTGCGCTCTTTGAATCCCGCCTATGAGCGGAATCCAAAAGGAGCGAGACGCAAGCAACGCGCAAGAAACGGAAGCGCCCCCTTGTAGAGCGCTGACGTTTCTTTAATGAAGGCCTAAGTGTTGTGTCTCGTTCAAGCGCATCGCTTGTGCAACGTCCCGACGTTTTCGGTCGAGATCCCATATGCCTCGCCGCTTTCTCGGCGACTCCCGTCCTGCGATCACTCCACTCGAGCGCCAGGAAGGAGGTGTGGTTTGCAGGATTGTACCATTGAGTCGATCGGAGGGTTACACTCGTCCGAGGGAAGGTAGTTGTCCCTATCTTATTCAAGTCTTCCTTCGCGTGTACAAGGTGCTTATTCCGTACCGACCGACCGTTCCGCAGATCACTAGATCTTCCGCAAGACTCGCCCCTGCAGGTGCAGAATGAAGAAGAACTGGGACGCCTGGGATGAATGCGGTCACCGCTCAAACGAGCCTGGCAAACCTCCGATTCGATCTTGGGAAATCAACCCCGAGTGCAAACCATGCAGCAGCGCCAAACAGTGTGGCAGTAGCAAGAGTCAGCCAACTGAAATGTAGTGCGGCAAGAGAGGCTTCTGTCGTGACACAGGTGACCATGGCCCCGGCTACGATTGTGAGGAGCGCGATCCATTGGTAGAAACGCAAGCCCGCTATGGTTAGTGTTTGAGGCTCCCCACGGTATGCTTCCTCGACAAACCTTCCAAGTCCCGTCAAGATCAGATACAGTCCGGCGATCAGCGAAAGCGGTGCATGAACGAACCAAAGCCGCGTTAATACAACGGCAATGACAACATTCCAAAGAATCGAGTAAACGGGAGTAGGATGGATTGGCACACCTCCGAGCCCTGCGAGACGGCACACACGGGTCTGAGGGTGTCGATACGTGATCCCGAGCTCAGCCGGTGCTTGGCGACCGTGACAACACCCTTGAACGAGACAACGTAATCTCCCAAACGATTGGACCCACGGTCCGGCAACGCTGTACGCTGCCAGGAGGAGCCAAGGATCGGTTCCAAAGACTGGCTGGGCCAAGACCGATCCCAAAATGATGCCCAGGACTCCACCGTAAAACCCATATGGTCGCAGAAGGCTCGGCGATCCTTCCACGAATTGTGCCCATAGGGCGGCCAAAATGAGAGCAGAAAACGCGCCAAGGAGGATTGAGAGAGCGTGCTCAGATCCGACCAGCAAGCCCACGACGGCGAACGCCACAAACGACCCGATTCCGGCATAGAGTCCGTGATTAATGATTCGCAGGGATCTCCAGTGCCACTCCGCCCATGAGTTCGCCACGTGCTCTGCAAGACTCCGTACTGATTTCCATATGCTGTGGATCTGGCTGAGCGCATAAAACACGATCACGCCGCCCACAATGTCGACCACAGCATGCATACCTGTCGTTATGCAGCTCAGCGAAATCACTCCTCCTAGGGCCCACCAGGCATATCTCGCGCGGGGCATCCGTTTCGCAAAGACCGACATCGTCAACAATATCCAGATCACGAGGTACGAAGGAAACGCATTTGCCGGTGTATCGAGTCCGCGTTCCAAGACCAGCAATTCTCCAAGAATTCCCTTCGGTGTGAACGGACGCGGTGGTGCAATCAACGGGATCGTCGCAAATAAAAGAGGCATCAAGAGTGTTGCCACGAGGCCTGCTATCGCAAAATCTCGAAGTACCCGTTTCGAGGAAGCGACAGCTGGTGCAAGGGCGACGAAGAAATACGTGCTGAAGTATAGTGGCTCAGTCCATTCCAGCACAGGTAATTCCATTTCGAACGGAAGGTAAGCGACGACGGCATCAGGAGCGATCCCAAGAGCTGCTAATGCCTCGTAGAGGATCAGCCAAGGAAGAAGGACCAACACGTAGACCGAGACGCGGTCCTCGATGGAGGGAAGCACGTCTTCATTCGCGGGTATGTGAAGCAATGGCCTCGGTAGCGGACTGCCAAAGCGCTTTTGCAGGTCAATGGTTTCGTAACCGAGGACTAGAGCCGCACAACTCATGATGACAACAGGGGAGACAAGCCATACACCGCTTGACGATCTAAAAAGTATCGCAAAACCGATGCAGAGTATCGAGAAGCCAACATAGATTGGATTCCGCAAGAACCGATAGATCCCCTGTGTTACATAGTACGGAGGTGGAAACGGATTCATCGGCACGCCTTTTCCGTAGACGGTAAGGGAGAAGATACCCGAGACCATAAGAAAAACACCAAGGATAGTTCCTGCGAGACCCAGTAACGGTGCATCGATCGCTGGGAAAGCAACATTTTGTTCGGCACCTATTGCCCAGGCGACTAAGAGGAGAGGGATAATGAGGGCAGTCAGAACGCCATACAGAATCTTCGCGAGATTTTGATGCGCGGCAGCCATGATCGGTGTTCCTTCATCTGTTTACCAGTTTCATTCTCAGTGAATAGATTACCAGGGCAAGTGTAAGAAGCACAAGCCCATATGTGAGCGCGCCAAGTACCGGAAAGAGGAGAGAATAATCGGTGAACGCGGAGACCATGCTTGTCTGCGAGGGAAAGAAGGCCGGCAGGTGCCGAATCAGTGCTTTGTTCTGAGCGTCTGCATAGTAGATCGGATTCTGCAACCAGCCAACATCGATGTTCGCTAGCAGGGCGATGAACAGAATTCCCTCGAGCTCACGGCGAAAGACTGCCCCGACAAGCAAGCCATAGCAGCCATAGACAAAGCCCCCTAAGGCAAATCCACACATGACAAAGCCAACGTGTCTGGGCTGGAAGAACGGAAGCAAGAGGGCCGCAACATAGATCGCTACAAGCGTGATCAGCACGAGCAAGACACCGAGTCTCGCAATGACGAGTTCACTCGGTCGATAGCCGCAGAGGACAAGGCGTCGGTTGACTTCGGTATTTTGCTGTATCACGATCAAAGCAACGAACGAGGACAACAGGCCAACAGAGGCAAGACCGATGAAAATGAGGGACTCGTTTCTTTCGCTTACTTCGATAACAGTTTCCTCCGAGACAGAAGCCAACTTGAACGCGACCGTCCGCTCGGTCGTCGTTAGGAGCACGACCGTATAGAAAAGCGAGGGGATGAGAAAGAACAGCATCACGGCAACACGACGCCGGAGCAGCTCCTTCATCAATAAGAATCCTGACGTAAGAATGTTTCCTAGACGCATTGGACCACGCCGTCTTTGAGTTCCAACAGTCGGTTGAATTTGCTGCGGTCATAGACAAAATGACTCACCATGAGGATGCCTTTCCCCTGAGACCGCAGCTCGTCTGCATATTCCCAGAAGCACAGGTATGTTTCCCAGTCGAAACTTGCATACGGCTCATCGAGAATGAGGAGATCCGGCAAACACAGCAGCGCGATGCTGAGGTTCAGCTTCTGTTTGGTCCCCCCGCTCAAGTCGGAGACAAGCGAATCCTCGTCTTTCTTGAAGCGAAAGCGATCGAGCAAATAGTCTACTATTGTGACCCAGCTTTCGCTCCCTTGATGTGAACCGGCTCCATAAGCGGTCGCGAAGTATCGGAAGTTTTCTCGAACCGTGAGTCGTTCAAATGTTAGGGTGTCTTGAGGACAATAACCGGTTCGTGCGTTGACCGTCACCGCACCGCTCGTTGGGCGTAGCAGGCCCACGAGGATTTTCAGTAACGTGCTCTTCCCAGAACCGTTTTCTCCAACAATTCCCACAAGCTCACCTCCCCTGAGCTGCAGACCGACAGATCTCAGAACCTGTCGTCGGCCGAACCTTTTTGAGATACCCACAGCCTCGAGAAGATTCTTCTCCTTCATTCCCACCATTTGCGCTGATGACTTCATGGTTGTCTTGCCTTTGTGGCTGGCCTTCTGCGTTTGTCTTCGCATGACGAGAGCGGGAATCGCTCAGCGGCTACAGCAGAGCATACTCATCTATCATCGGGATCTGGCGTTTCGTCGTGCATTTCCGTTCGGATTCGAGCACGATATCTGCGTGTGATAAGAATTTGGTGCTGCGCGGGTTTCTTGTGAGAAGTTTGAGAAGAGAACGTGCGAGCGAGGACTTAATCTCCTGCTGATCGATGAACGCGCTCTCTTGCACCGGCAGCGCGTGCTGGACCGTCATGCGAATTCGAACCGCATTGCTTTCCCCGACTACTTCGTAGACATCGGGACAGCTGCTCGCCGACCCATCATGTCCAGGCTTTCCTGAGTCAAGGATCGAAAGCCGGTTGATATCTGTCATGACGCCGCCGTTTCTGACGTAGAGTTTCGACCACGTGTGCTCTTTGTGGAAATCCGCAGCGTGGATATAGACGGCGTCGATATCAGTATCATGCAATCGTCCCCAGTACAGAGTACGGACGGGAACGACGAAAGGCAAATATGAGGACTCCAGATAGTCCACGTAGCCGTTCGAATCCTCGACCTGAATTGTCACTCCCCCCAACGTGATCCTGCCTGACACCTGATACCTCAAGCCAATTGGCTTCCAGAGGATACGAGGCTTGCCGCCGGTATTGATGACAACCGGGCTTACGGGGGATTCGCCGAGCGACACATAGCGCAAGTTTACAGAACAATCACCTCGCGCGAATGTAATCGAGCACTGATCCTCAGCGATGACTATCGCACCGCCTGGTAGCTGAATCAAATGGCGCGAGCGCTGATCTGTCCGCTCGACGTGTTTGAGCGCAAAAGATCGCGTGAGAGCTGAGCCCCTTTCTGGTCCCGCATGATGAACAGTGAGTGAGCCCATGATCTGACCGAGTACTTTCACATACGCGAAATAGACAAAGACGTACTTTCGGTCAGGCGTGAGAAAATCGAAATACCATTTTTTCAGAGTGTACATAGCGGCTCCGGAGGATGCACAGAGTTTATCCATGAGAAATTCGTAATTGAACTGTTCGGGCCGAAGAGCTGGAATCTCCAGATGCTGCAGCCGGGAAAATCGTGGAAACGATTGCTGGCACAACGTCAATCCTTCCCATCTCAGACCTCTTCAAGGTGTTCGTAGACCGTACTTGCGAATGCTGCGTCTCCACCGTCTTCGACGCTGTGCTGGCCGGGAGGGCTGATCCAATCCGCCAGGCACACCGGCGCAAGCTTGCCGTTGCGTATCGTTGCGTCGGGACAATGATAGCAAATCTCCACGCATTGCTTCTCAGCGTTGAATTGCGGAGCCGACTGAAGAACAATATAGTGAAACCGAAGGTCCTGGAGCAGGGCTGAATTCTTCATGACACGAAGAAACTCAGGAAATCTGGCAGGTTTCAGCATGAGCTCCAGGGCGGTTGTGATCAGGAGCCATATCTTGAACAAAGAAGCCCTCATCGTTGCGGCAAACATATGTCTTCCTGTCATCCATCTGTACGCACGTCTGAAGAACCTTGTGAGGGTGGGAGAAATTGAGACAGTGGCGCTTGTGTTCAGATTCATATAGTAAAAGTATATGAGCCAACGTATCTCCCGGTCATCGAGGTTTGACGGGAGGTACGATGACGGCTCGATTCTGAGCTTGTTGGTAATACACCTATAGACGGCCTTGAGCTCGGGCATTCGCGTCGGTGGGGAATCGGAGCGCAAGACGCGGCTTGTTTCGCGAGCCAGGGTCGCCAGAATCCCATCGAAGTATCGGAAGTGCGCGTACCGTTTCATCAACGCGGGGATAACGTCCTTGTTCTCTTCATAGAGTGTAATTGAAAGCGCAAAGTAGAGCTTGCGTCGCTCGAACTTTGCGAAGAGCGCCTCGCACATTGCGTCCATTTCTTTCTGATCAGCCCCCTGGCCGCAATCGACGTGAAGCACAATACGGTCAAGCCCTGCCTGCACAAGTCGGTCCAAAAGAGCATTCTGATCGTCTTTGTATAGAACGAGTCCGTTGGTGAGAATCTGGCATACAAGCTTCTTGCTCTTGACGTAAGCGACGATTTGGGGTAGACATGGATGGAGCGTCGGTTCACCGCCAAGGATGGAAATTGTCTCAAGGTTTCGTTTCGTCAACACCTGGTCCACTTCGGCCGCTACCTGGTCGAAAGACTTCACGATGTCGCGATAACGATTGTAGCAGAGCGCGCACCGCCTGTTGCACGTATAATTCGGTTCGATGACAGCGTGCGGGACCTCTCGGGCTGAGACCTTCATGGGTCTCAGATCGATACCGTTTAGCATTTCCGTGACCTTCATTGCAGTCGCTCCTTCTTGTTTCTGTGAGATAGTTAAGAAGAAATGCGCACTGAGTTGTCACGAAAATGTAAACAACATGTCACTTTCTCAGCTGAATCGTTTGTGGGGCTTGGTTCTCAGGCGACGGCGGCCCCGGGGGAATCCTTCCTGTCCCAGACGACGAAGAGTTGATCGACTTTGCCGGGGAGCGTAGTCGCCGAAGGATGCTGCGTCTTGAGCTCGATCGCGCAGCGACGGGGCAGAGAAGGCGGCGAAGCTGATCAACCAGATTCTGAACGGAACTCTGTAAAATTCAGGACTCAGTTGAAATGAAAAAGGTTCTCTACGTCAGCGGATCGGTCGGTCTGGGGCACGTAATGCGAGACTTGGCGATAGCCGCAGAATTGCGCAGGCTGAATCCTGATCTGGAAGTGTCCTGGTTTATGGGAGCTTTTCTGGAGAGAATAGTCATCTGAGGTCTTCTGAAACAGTGATGCAGAGCAAGATTCGCCACGATTGGACTCAAGTTTTGCAGGATTACCAACGAAACCGCGATGTTCGATTGGCGGGCTCGCTATTCCAACGCCAATTCAAAGAGCCGATTCAAGGCTGCAACTGCCGTAAGTAGCCGGCCCCCGCTACTCTCTCTAAAGAAGAATCCCCGCCTGACCGACGTCCGGCACGAAGTCAGTCGGGCAGGCTCATCGGTGAACACCCCGTTTCGCCTTCGGCTCACGGGACAGGTCGGTGGGGATTCTTTGTTTTACTCAGCAATTCTTCAATCGGACCGTATCTTTTACCTCAGAACCTCGCAGAAGAACTCTGCCATTTGCCTTTCAGCCTGAACTGCAGTAGTATTGCAGAGTAGAATTCGCCCGCCGTTCCGGTTGGAGGGAGGTCCTTCCAACGGTCTATTACAACTTGTGACATTTCGAGACAAAGAATTGACTCACCGTTGTTGATTTCTTGCTATACTGGCCCTCACTAAGGCCCAAGTGGACGACATGGGTTCGCCACGGACAATAAGAGTATTCCTGCACCGTCGCATTTTTCTCGTCTTTCTTTTCTCTATTGCGCTCCCAGGAGTGTACATAGGCTATGTCGGCTTGCGCTCTCTTGTTCAGGAACAAGAACTGCAGCGTGGCGTTCTAGTGCAAAGCCTGAGGCGGACCTTAGAATTCGAGATCGATAAACTTGAACGAAAACTGGAACAATCGGAAGCGGACGTTGCAGGAAATCTCGTTGCTTCCAAGTCCCCCCTCGATCTGCCGGCTCTTGCCAAGTTCGCTGCATCCCATCCATGGATCGAAGAAGTCTTCGTATTTGACTCTCTATTGAATCTTCGCGGGCCTCTCCCGTTTGCCTCTAAACGTCCGCCAGGGTGGACTCCACTTATCAGAGAAGAACCCCTTCGAAATAGGGTAGCCGCGGCCGCACGGTTTGAAGTACAGGGGAACTACAATGCGGCGTTTTCTTCCTACCAAGAGCTTCTGCGCGAAGATCTGTCGCCTAAAAGCAAGATTGTGTTGAACACCTATCTTGCCCGCGCTGCTGCGGCAATTGGAGATCAGGAGGTTGCCCGAAGAGTTTATGATGCAATCATCCAAGCGGACTCGACATTCACCACTACTCAACCAATACCATACGCGGCGTTCGCCTGGCTTGAAATCGTCGAAGACCTGGTAAGGCAGAAAAAGACAAATGAAGCTGTGCAGAAGTCACTCCAATTCTATCAGCGTCTGCTCGAATTCTATTCTCATTTTTCTTCAGACCAGCACCGTTATTTTCTCCAAAAGATTCATTCTGACATTTCGTCGCTTACAGCGTCTACGATGCTCACCAGCGACGTCAGGGGTGCTCTCAGTGAGCTTGAAGAAAGAGAGCGCTTGTTGACAAGGGTATTCTCCCGAACGGGCAGGATCCAATCATGGCTTGAAACTCAGCAAAAAGTGCTCTACGCGGAGAATTCCCTGAGCAAAATCCACCATCATTCCTTGATCATCGAGGGGGAATTCAGTCCAGTGTCGTTGGTGTTCATCAACAACGCTGCAAACGCAAAACGATGCGTGGTGTTTGTAGTTCACCCGGAAGAACTTGAAAACAAGTTCCTTCTGCCTGCGCTACAGTCGGGCGACTGGGCTAAGGATTTCTTCATTGCTGTGCGAAGAGATTGTTTAGGCGTGGTTAGCCAACAGGAGTTGGTCAGCTCAAAGATGCACAAAACGGCTGTTTTGTTTCCCTCTTGGGAAATTACCGTTTCCTCCCCAAAAGCATCGACGGTCGAAATCCTTGGCATGCATGCTCCTCTTCTTTCGATCGGGTTCGCGTCCCTGGTCATAGGCATCATTAGCCTGGGAATGTTCATCATCTATCGTGATATTCGCCGCGAAGAAGAGCTCTCGGAGATGAAATCTGAGTTCATTTCCAACGTCTCCCACGAACTGAAAACACCTATTGCCGCCATTCGGATGCTTGCCGACAACTTGCGCGAAAGTCGGATTGAGAGTGAGGCCAGACGGATGGAGTACTACCAATTGATTTCCAAAGAAGGTGCTCGTTTGAGTCATCTTATCGAGAATATCCTGGACTTCTCGCGTATTGAAGAAAGGAGAAAAGCATTTCGACCGGAGAGACATGATCTATCACAAATCGTGAGCGATACGGTCTGCCAGTTCAAATCGTTGGTGGAGGAACGGGCTCAGACAATCAGTATTGATGTCACACGGGCTCTCCCAGAAGTTCTGGTTGATCCGGATGCCATTGCCCTCGCAGTGTTCAACCTCCTGGATAACGCTGTGAAATACTCGGAACGGGACGCTCCGATCTGTGTAAGAGTACGCCGGAGCGACAATTCCCTCTGCATTGAAGTCGAAGATCACGGCATGGGAATCTCGAAGACGGAGCAGGGGAAGATCTTCGAGAAGTTCTATCGGGTTCATGATAATGAAGGGAAGAAAATCCCTGGAAGTGGAATCGGCCTGACTCTTGTCAGGGAAATTGCCCAGGCCCACAACGGCCAGGCGAACGTGCAGAGCCAGTTGGGAGTAGGGAGTACATTCCAAATATTGTTGCCCATAGGTGGATAAAGTATGCCAACTATTCTTTTGGTTGAAGACGAGTACCCGATGCGAGTTGCCCTCGAGGATGCTTTCAAGCACTACGGCTATGAAGTCGTAAGCGCATCCGATGGAGAAACGGGATTGAAATTGGTCGAAGAAAAGAAGCCGGATTTGGTCGTTCTTGATGTCATGCTTCCGCATATGGATGGGTTCGAAGTGTGCAAGCAATTGCGTCAACGTGGATTCATGAGGCCGATCCTGATGCTTACCGCCCGAAGTCAGGAGGTTGACAAGGTCATCGGGCTAGAACTTGGCGCTGACGACTATGTAACGAAACCATTCGGTGATCGAGAACTACTTGCGCGGGTGAAGGCACTCTTGCGACGAGCCTCCCACGAACCGTCGGAACTTGTGAACTATCGCTTTGGCACTGTGGATGTTGACTTCGCTCATTTCACAGCAGCAAAGAGCGGCCGTTCGCTCCGCCTTACTTCGACCGAATTCTCTCTCCTTCACCTTCTGATATCGCAGAAAGGAAAGGTGCTCACACGAGAGGAGCTGCTCAATAAGGTCTGGGGCTACGAGTTTTTCCCGCAATCCCGCACAGTAGACAACCACATCCTGCGTCTCCGCCAGAAGCTGGAAGACGATCCAAATCACCCCAGGCATATCCTCACCATTCACGGTCTGGGGTACAAGTTTGTCGATTGAGACTTTGTTACAATCTGTTACACTCCTTTACGTCAAGAGGACACATGCGATACGTCTCCTTCTTATCATATCAGCAAAAAGGAGGTAGCGAGTCATGAAAACCAGAATCTGCATATCGTTCGTCACTGCGATCCTCTTGATCTCAGCACTTGCATCTTCTCAACAAACCCAAAAAGCAGAGAGTCTCTATCAAGAAGCCCTTATGCAAATGGAGGGCAGAGGCAATTACAGTAAAGCCTTGGAAATCTTCAGCCAGATCATAAAGGATTTTCCAGGGAGCAGACAAACATGTGCACGGTCACAGTTTCAGATTGGAGTGTGCTACGAAAAGCTTGGCAGAAGCGAGGCTCAAAAGGCATACGAACGAGTGATCAAGGACTTTGCAGATCAGCGCGAGGTAGTTGTCGAGGCACGCAGCCGGTTGCACGCGCTGGAAAGTGCTTCACAATCCAAGAAGGTGCCCGAGTTGACATTGAGAAAGCTCGAGTATGCCCAGCTGAATACGCCGTTTGCCCGCCTCTCTCCGGATGGAAAGAAGATGGCCTATGTTGTATACATTGGAGGATCACCGAAGCGCATCGATATCCTTGATCTCAACTCGGGAACAGTAAGAGCACTCGTTGATAGCGTCGCGGGTGGCCAGCCCTCCTTGGTGTGGTCTCCGAGGAGCGATAAGATCGCGTACACGTTCCGCGGCAAGGAGCTGCATGTTCGCGATATCGACGGCACAGACTCACGCGTGCTTCTGAAAGACACTGTAAATCAGATCTATCCAAGTGACTGGTCAAGAGACGGAAAGAAAATATTGTGTTTTTTTGAGGGAGATGACTGGACTTTACGAATCGGGACTGTCACTTCCGACGGTCAAGCCCAGTTCCTGGCATCGGGCAACTCAATCGAGTTCCGTAGCGAACCTAAACTTTCTCCCGACGGCGGGTATGTAGCCTGCTCCCTCGGCGAACAAGGGGGCAATACAGACATCTATGTTTGGACTTTGGATGGCAGTCGCAAAGTGCGAGTGACTGAGCATGCTGGACGCGACGAGAATCCTGTCTGGTCACCCGATGGAAAGTACCTCGCGTTTTTGAGCGATCGAAACCAGAGTGTCGATCTCTGGGGAGTGCAGATGCAGGGTGGCGCGACGGTTGGCGCCCCATTTGTCATCAAGCGGGACCTTGGTTGGCGCACCCGGATCAACGATTTCACAGCAAGCGGAAAGCTCTGTCTGCTTATGCTGGGAGGGGCCGAGCCGAGCAATCTGTTCACGGTCCCCGTAGATCAGGAGAGCGGAAGTCTGGGTGGTACCATAGCCCCAATTTCTGTCTACCCCACTGATCATTTCTTCCCTCGTTATTCTCCCAATGGGAAAATGCAAGCCTATTTGTCACGAAGAGGTCAAATGGGCTGGCCCAAATTGTTTGTGATGGACGAAAAGGGATCTGAGAGAGAATTGCCTCTGCGGGGTCACTACGCAGTGAACGTTGCCTGGCATCCAGGGAATCGGTCTTTGTTCTTTGCCGGCTGGGACAAAACCTACAAGGCAGGTATCTATGAGGTCTCAATGGAGAAGGACGAGATCAGATCTGTTTACAGCGGTGAGAGGGTTGATCTGAAGACCTTCAAAGGCGCCCTGCTTAACATCAATCTGCTGCCAGATGCCAAGAAGATGATGTTCTTCAGGTTGCTGGAAAAAGGGGATGTGGAGGTTCTCACATGCGAGCCTGACGGGCAACATCCGTCTGTTGTCCTTTCTCGGGTAAACATGCCTGTGTGGGGCTCACCTTCTCCGACTGGGGGAAACATATGTTATCGAACTGGAGATAGCCTGATGCTTGTCTCTGTGTCAAATGGGGCTTCAAAGCTGATCGGCTCTTCCACGCTCGCTCTCGAAGCAACCTGGGCACCTCATGGTGAGAGCCTCATGTTCAGGGAAGGTTCTGGGCTAAGAATCTTTTCTCTGAAAGAAAACGCCAGCCGCACTGTTTATCAAGCCCCAGCTGGAAAGACGATTGGCGGTATGGAAGTGTATGGTACGGCATGGTCTCCAAATGGAAGCCGTGTCATGTTCACAGAGAGAGACACTTCCGCGTCATCAACTTCTTCGCAGAAACTCCTACTCTTGAGTCTAGGTGATGGATCGCTCAAGACAGTCGGAGGGGCACCAGAGGGCTACCGTTTCAGTGAGTTACGATGGTCTCCGGACGGAAGTAAGGTAGTGGCAACTGGCACGAGCATAAGCAGCGCACGTACTCCAGGATACGAATATTGGGTGATGGAGAATTTTCTACCGAAGGAGGTTCAAGAAAAGAAGTGAAGGGAGGAAAGAATAGCTGTGTGATTTACTGAAATCGTTGTACCAAACTGGAATCAAACAGGATAAGTGAGCGGAATACGGTGTCCACCAGACTGTGGTTGAGGTGCCTTGGTATTTTGGAGAGAATCGTCATCTCAGGTCCTCTGAGACAGGGATAGAGCTCAAATCCGACGACGCAGGGTCAAGTCTTGGTGGGTTGCCAATGAAATCAGGATGCTTGATTGGCCCCACTATCCCAGCGCCATTTCAAAGAGTCGATGAAAGGTTGTAACTGCCGTGAGGTGTGGGACCCCGCTACGGAACAGGCCGAATTTGAAAAGATTCGGCCTCTTTTTTTGTTCCTTGTAGTGGGGTAGGACCATCTCGAGTCTCGTAGGCCTGTCCCATTCTTGTCTGAGCTCAGCGTTTCATTCCTCGTAGCATCTCGGAAAAACACCGCAGCTGCTTCTCTTCATGTCAAGCGTTAGAGACAAATACTTTCGCGTGTGGGCCCTTGGTGCTGCCGAGAGGGTGGGGTCTCTACGCGAGTTCTATGAGTGAATCCAAATCTACAAAACAAGGTTAAGGCTTATGCCTCTTAGACATAGGGTCTACTTGCTTTAAAGAAGAATCCCCGCCTGACCGACGTCCGGCACGAAGTCAGTCGGGCAGGCTCATCAGTGAAGATCCCGTTTCGCCTTCGGCTCACGGGACAGGTCGGTGGGGATTCTCTGTTCTACTCAGGAATTCGTCAATCATACCCCATCTTTTACCTCAAAACCTCGCAGAAGATGTTAACGCTCAGTAGAAATGTCAGGGTAAAGCGTGATTTTGGATTTGAGAGATAGAAGGGTTCTTTCGTTTTTGGTGTGTTGTTCTGCGTAGTGGGGGATTATGATACCATGGTTTATGAGCTAAGTCAAGAGCCT
>Ga0315277_10007934_pt1 | contig 13687 bp, 6 predicted proteins | sample YL17G05_15_MG_FD_203695 | JGI IMG/M metagenome (GOLD analysis project Ga0315277, IMG submission 203695) | Sediment microbial communities from Yellowstone Lake, YNP, Wyoming, USA - YL17G05_15 | ecosystem: Environmental > Aquatic > Freshwater > Lake > Sediment | place: USA: Wyoming | collected...
CATGCGGGTGGACGACGCCTCCGGCGGGAGATCCGAGAACGACCAAGACTTTAGCTACGTGGAGACAGCCAACAGGTATGGGTTCAAGCCGTGGGTCGGGTTCTTCCTGAACAACATCGATGGGACCGAAGCCCAGAAGATGAAGCTCCTCACCGACCAGGGGCACATGACCGCCTCGGTCCACGGCTGGAGCGACCAGGACTTCTTCTACTTCGACAACATCGCCCTCAGGAACCTGCCCGATGCCGTCATCGCCGAGAACTTCGCGCTCCAGGATGCCTTCTACTCAACCTGGGGCATTACCCCCTCCAAGCTGATCGTCCCGCACTATTACGCGATCGGCGACAACGTCTTCGACGAACTGGCGGCGCGCGGGGTGGAGTTCCTCGGTCAGCCCCAGCCGGTGGGAGAAGAGTACGTGCCGCCTACACCCGGCCCCAAGCTCATGATAGGGCCGTACCGGAAGTTCGAGGCCCCTTCGGGGGATGACTCGTTCGTTAACACCTACTTCGCGGACTTCTTCCCCATCGCTCCGGGCCACCCTCTGAATGGCCACTTCTTCGACGTGATCACGGAGATCCGGGACCGGCCGGGGTATGAGTGGTTGCCCGACGTGCCCGTGGAAGACGCGATAGCCGACGGAACACACCACTTGAAGATGGCCCTTGATAGCATGGTGCTGCCTACTCTCTTCGCCCATGAGTACAACATCGACCCCGTCACCCCGGCCGACTGGGATGCCATCATGCGGGGCATCACCAGCAGCATCGCCTCTTATGGGCCGGAGTATGTGACCCTGGACGAGGCCGCACGATACGTCCGCGCTGCGACTACCTCAAACCTGAGCGACGCCATATATATCGCCGACACCAACCAGTTGAAGGTGACGTTTAGTGGCTCCGCTGACGTGGACACCAGGTTCTACGTCTTCACCCAATCCGCGGACGGCATCAAGCAGAGGATGATCTCTGCCCCCGCCTTCAGCAACAGCACCACCGTCACTGCCACCTTGGTGGACGACAGCACGCCACCCGTGTCGACCATCACGGATCCGACCGAGAGTCAGCACCTCAGCGGCACGACGTACCTTATCAAGGGTACCGCCACCGACGGCGCCGGCGTGGGCCTGCACCGAGTAGAGGTCTCCACCGATGGGGGCGCCACCTGGAACCCGGCTAATGGCACCGCCAATTGGAGCTATAGCTGGACTCTGCCTCCGGTCGGAACCTTCGTCATCAAGTCTCGAGCGACCGACTCTATGGGGAACGTGGAGACTCCCAGCGTCGGCGTCGGGGTTACGATTGGCGGCGGGCCGCCATCGGCCGCCGCGAATCCTCTGCTGGTGTTGGTGAATGCGGGCTCGTCGAACCCCTTCGGCCGCTATCTGGGCGAGATCCTGCGCGCCGAAGGGTTCAATGAATACCAGATCGAGGAACTGGGTGCCGTCGATGGCACGTACCTGTCCGGCTTTGACACGGTCATTCTGGCCGAGACCGCTCTAAGCGCGAGCCAGATCACCATGCTGACGAACTACGTGAACGCCGGAGGCAATCTCATCGCCATGCGACCGGATCCCCGTCTGGCCGGCCTCCTCGGCTTGAGCCCCGCCGGCGGTAGCATCGCCGAGGGTTACCTGAAGGTGAACACAACCGCGCCCCCTGGCGCCGGCATAGTCGGGGATACCATGCAGTTCCACGGCACCGCCGATCGCTACAGCACGCTGGCGGGCACCACGGTCGTTGCCGATCTGTACGCCAACGCCAGCACGCCCGCAGGCTCTCCAGCCGTGACGATGCACGCCTCTGGCAGCGGGCAGGCCGCCGCCTTCACCTTCGACTTGGCCAGGAGCATTGCCTACATGCGGCAGGGGAATCCGGCCTGGGCCGGTCAGGAGCGGGATGGAACGTCCGGCATCCGCGCCAGTGACATGTTTGACGGCTGGATTGACCCAAGCAAGATGGGTATCCCCCAGGCCGACGAAGAGCAGCGTCTACTGGCCAACTTGGTCTTGCAGTTGAACGGAGCGAAGAAGCCCTTGCCCCGCCTCTGGTACCTGCCGGACCAGGACAAAGCCCTTTTCATCATGACAAAGGACGACGACCTGGCCGATGAGGCGGCCACTAACAGCGATCTGGCAGATGTCGAGTCGTTTGGCGGCAAGGCCACCGTCTATGTCCTACATGCAGTGCCGGACCCAGCGATGGTGCAGTCCTGGCGGGCTCGCGGTCATGAGGTCGCCGTCCACCCCGACGACACCTGGGAAGCAACCGCGCCGACGGTGGCGGGGATGACCCAGGCGATTGAGAGTGATGTGTCGGACTTCGTTGCCCGCTATGGGGGCGCGCCCGTCACGGTGCGGAACCACTGGGTCGTCTGGGTCGGCTGGGCGGACCAAGCCCAGATCGAGGCGGCGCATGGCATCCGCTTGGACCTCAACTACTACCACTGGGGCGGCTCGATGGCGAGCGTAAGCGGCTTCTTCACGGGCAGCGGGTTACCCCAGAAGTTCGTGAACCAACAGGGCAACATCATCGGCGCATACCAACTGCTCACAGAACTGCCCGACGAAACGTGGGGTTCGACCATCCCGCAAGTGGCTGGCAAGTTCTTCGACGACGCCGTCAACAAAGGCTACTATGGCGCCTTCGTGGCCAACTTCCACTCCGGTCGCATGCCTACCCAAGCCATTCAGACCATGCAAGCGGCCGCCAGCAGGGGAGTGCCCATCTGGAGCGCGGCCCAGTTCCTGGACTTCACGGAGACGCGAGATGGGGCCCGCATGCAGAACGTGGCCTGGGCTGATGGTAACCAGCTCTCCTTCCACCTGGCGGCGCCGGCCAGCAGCCAAAACCTGACCCTGATGCTGCCCGCCAAGGATGGGGATGGGGACGGCGTCTTCGCCATAGCCAAGAATGGAGCAAGCCAACCCTTCACCGTCCAGACCATAAAGGGGAGGAACTACGCGCTGGTCACCACCTCTTCAGGCAGCTTCGATTTCGTCGTCGATTATGGTACGGACACTGCAGCGCCTATCATCTCCAATGTGCAGGTGACGGACATCAACGGAACCACGGCTACGGTTGGCTGGGCGACCAATGAGCCTGCCACCAGCAAGGTGGAGTATGGCCTCTCGACAGCCCTGGGGCAGCAAGTCACGGAGCCGGACTTGGTCGCCCAGCACTCGGTGCAGCTTACCGGACTCCAGCCCGAGACCGCCTACTTCTACCGCGTCTCTTCGACCGACAGTGCGGGGAACACCGCCAGCTCTGATACCCTCACGTTCTCCACCAGCGGTCTCACCTGGGTCCAGACCAGCGTCGCCGACTTCCAGGCGGGGACAGCGACGGGCGTAGCTATCAGCGAGGACAGCGGCGGCGAGTTGCGCCTGGCGCCGGCGCTCCAGGATATCTTCACCGCTCCTAGCCTTGACGGCACTCGGTGGGCTTCGGGAGCCTGGGGCTCCGGGGGTGCTGCGACCCTCAGTGTTGGGACACTTGCCGTGGATGGGACCTGGGTCCACTCCACGGGTACGTTCAGCGCAGGAACAAGCTTGGAATCCCGCGTACGGGTTGGCGCCAGCGCCTGGGAGAACTTCGGCCTCGCCACTGACCTGAACGGGAACTCCTCCTCCAGCTGGGCCCTGTTTAGCACGCGCAACACGTCGAACATCCTGTACGCACGTACCATGGTGGACGGCGTCGAGACCGTGACGCCCCTCACAGGCTCCTTCGTGGGCACCGATCACGCCTATCAGATCGTCTGGGAAGCGTCGCGCGTTTCTTACTACATCGACGGCCAGCAGGTAGCCTCCCACGATGTGTCTATCGACGCGCCGATGGCCCTCTGGCTATCCGATTACAACAGCGGCATCGCCGCTTTGACTGTGGATTGGGTCCGGGTGCCCACCTACGTCCCAGGCACCGGCACCTTGATCTCTGCCGTCTTTGATGCTGGAAGTAGCTTCACCCTCCGAACTCTGTCGTGGCAGAGCCAACTGCCCGCCGGCACGGGGCTCGACTTCGAGACGCGCACCTCCACCGACAATGTCACTTGGTCGGCATGGTCCGCTCCGATCACCACGAGCGGCTCAAACATCGCCAGTCCTCCTGGCCGATACCTTCAGTACCGCGTCAATCTGACCAGCACGGGACCGGGAAGCTCGCCGGTGGTGGAGAGCCTACGCATGGAGTACGGCGTAGGAGCGGGGAGCGATCAGACGCCGCCAGTTATCTCGAGCGTGGCGGTCGTCAACCCTGCCAGCGGCTCGGCGAACGTCACCTGGACCACCGATGAGCTCGCCACCAGCCGCGTGGACTACGGGCTCACCCCACTTTTGGGGCAGACTGCTACGGACGCCGCCCTTGTCGCCCAGCACGTGCTTTCCCTGACGGGGCTCCAGGAGGGTGACACCTACTACTACCAGGTCACCTCCGTCGATGCCGCCGGCAACACGGCCACCTCCGCCATCATGACCTTCCACGTGACTCCCCCCGGCTGGACGCAAACGACGGTGGCGGACTTCCAGGCTGGCACCCAAGAAGGCGTGGCGATCACTGACGACGACGGGGACGGAGAGCTTCGGCTATCACTTTCGTTCCGGGACTCGTTCTCGGCCAGCGCCCTTGATCCCGCTCTCTGGACGTCCGTGGCCTGGGCGAGCGGTGGCAAGACCAGCGTCAGCGGTGGCCTCCTTTCGACGGACGGCGTGAGGGTGGGCTCAATCCCACAGTTCCGGGCACCCCAGGTGCTGGAGGCAAAGGTCCGGTTCACAGCCAGCCCCTATCAGCACATCGGCTTCGCCACCGACCTGAACGGTGGCGCCAGCTCTGCCTGGGCTCTCTTCAGCACCTACAACACCACGGATACCTTGTACGCCCGCACCCTGGTGAACAATACGGAGATCCGGACGCCCCTTGGCCCCTTCGTAGGCTCGGACCACATCTATCGCATCGTGTGGCAGCCCGGCCAGGTCTCCTACTTCATTGATGGAGCCCTGGTGGCCACCCATGCTGTAGCCATCAATGTCCCGATGGCCCTCTGGCTGTCCGACTTCAACGTCGCCGCGCCCGCCCTCGTCACCGACTGGGTCCGCGCCTTCTACCACTCGCCAGGGGCAGGCACCTACACCTCGCCAGCCTTTGACGCCGGCGGCACCGTATACCTCCGGACCCTGACCTGGGCTGGCAAGACCCCGGCGGGCACAACCCTGGAGTTCAGGACCCGCACCTCCAGTGACGGCGCCAACTGGTCGGGCTGGTCGTTGCCCGTGACAGCTAGCGGCAGCGACATCTCGAGCCCGCCGGGTCGGTTTGCCCAGTATCAGGCCAACCTGGCCACCTCGGACCCCTTGGTTTCGCCGGTGGTGGAGATGGTGAGCATCCAGATGTCCGCTCAGCCTCCGACCGATGCGACGCCGCCCGTTATCTCTTCCTTGACAGTGACGAACGTGACGGATTCCGAAGCTACGATCAGCTGGACCACCGACGAACCCGCCACGACTAGCGTGGCGTATGGGCTCACCTCAGCCCTGGGCCAGGTCTATCTCAACTCTGACCTGGTGCTCCAGCATTCGGTCGGGCTCACCGGCCTCCTGCCCAACGCTACCTATTACTTCCAGGCCTCTTCAGCGGACGTGCTGGGTAACAGCAGCAGTGCCCCGGTGGCTTCGTTCGAGACAGCCCCGGGCCGCTGGGTGCAGACGGCGGCAGCCGATTTCTCGAGCGGCACCCTGACCAACGTGGCAGTCAGTGAGGACACCGGCGGCGAGCTGCGCCTGGCACCCGTCCTCCAGGATTCCTTCACGGGTTCCGGCCTCGAGAGCGGGACCTGGGGCTCAGGCCTCTGGAGCTCCAGCGGCTCCGTCGCCGTTGCCAACGGGGCCCTGGGCGTCAATGGGAGCTGGGTACGGTCCGCCGGCAGCTTCTCCGCCGTCACCCTCGAGGCCAGCGTCACCATGGGGAGCGCGCCCTACCAGCACTTTGGCTTCGCCACCGACCTCAACGGTGGCGCCAGCACTGCCTGGGCTCTCTTCAGCACCTACAACACCACGAATACCTTGTTCGCCCGCACCCTGGTGAACAACACCGAAATCCGGACGTCTCTACCAGGATCCTTCGTTGGGTCCCCGCACACCTATCGCATCGCCTGGGAATCCGGGAAGATCACCTACTACATCGACGGCGTCGTGGTGGCTACCCACAGTGTTGCCATCGGCGGGCCGATGTTCCTGTACCTGAGCGAATTCAACGCCGGCGGGCCAGCCCTGACCGCGGATTGGGCACGCGTCCAGACGTATCCGAACGGCTCCGGCACGTTCGTGTCCTCCACCTTCGACGCCGGTACCGCCATGACATACCTGGATCTGAACTGGGAGGGCGACACACCAGCGGGCACGGCCCTGGAGTTCCGGACCCGCACCTCCAGCGACGGCTCCACCTGGTCGGCTTGGTCTGACCCCGTCGCCACGAGTGGTGGTCCCATCACCAGCCCAAGCGGTCGCTACATCCAGTATCAGGTCACCCTCACCAGCGCCGATCCCCGGGCGACGTCGCTGGTGAGCAGCGTTACCATCCGCTTCGGGGCTCCGACCGGGCCGTAGAGGACGATGTGGCTGACAAGTTCCAGACGGGCGAGCTGAACCGAGACGGGGCCCTGCGGGTCGCTTTCATCATGGAGCAGACCCTGGGGCATGTGACCCACTATCGGAATCTGCAACGGGCCGTCTCCAACGACGCGAGCGTGGAGCCGTGCTGGGTCCCTATTGCCTTCCCGCCGCGGGGGGTCGTGTCCTCACTGCCGCTGGTCCGGCACAACTGGACTCTACGCGGTAGCCTGGAAGCGTACCGAGCGCTGCGACGCCTGGATGCCGCTCGTCGCTTCAACGCGCTGTTCCTTCATACGCAGAGCATCTCCCTCTTCTCGGCGTCCATCATGCGGCGTGTGCCGACGGTGATCTCGCTGGATGCCACGCCCCTCAACTACGACTCGGTGGGCGACCACTATGGCCATCGCCACCGCGGAGGCTGGGTGGAGCGATGGAAGTTGGGGGTAACGCAGCGGGCCTTCGCGGCGGCCGCGGCCTTCACTACCTGGTCCCAGTGGGCCAAGGACTCACTGGTCCGCTCCTACGCCGTGGAGGCGGAGAAGATCCACGTGGTGCCGCCAGGCACGGATCTGACCCGCTTCCCCTTCGGAGCGCTGCCCCGAAGTGTGGATGAGGGCCGTCTCGTGCGGATCCTCTTTGTGGGCGGCGATTTCGAACGTAAGGGCGGCCAGGCTCTCCTGGACTGCTTCCTACGGGGGTTTCAGGACCGGTGTAAGCTGCACCTCGTCACGCGGGCAGGCGTGCCCGCTTCCCGTAACATGCACGTCTACAACGATGTCGAGCCCAACTCGGAAACGCTGCTCCGCCTGTATCGAGAGGCGGACTTCTTCGTTATGCCGACGCTGGGAGACTGCCTGGCGGTCGTCTTGGGCGAGGCGATGGCGGCTGGATTACCCATCATCACCACCAGCGTCGGCGCCCACCGGGAGGCCGTCATTGACGGCGAGTCCGGATTTGTGATCCCGCCGGGCGACCAGACAGCTTTGCATGGAGCCATCGCCCAACTCGTGGAGAACCCGCAGCTTCGACTCGCCATGGGGCGACGAGGGCGACAGATCGCTGAGGAGCGGTTCGCCAGCCAAAAGAACGGTCAACGGATTGTGGATCTCCTGAGAGAGGTGTCCACTGCAGGCCCTGCCCATCGCGAGGAGAAGGGGCAATGAGCAGGCTCGCGAATGTCGTGGTGACTGGGGGCGCAGGCTTCCTCGGCAGCCACCTGGTAGATGCCCTCGTGGCCAGGGGCCACACGGTGACCGTGTTCGACAACCTCCATCGGGGTCGGGCAGCGAACCTGCGCCAGCACCTGGCCAATGGTCACCTGCGGTTCGTGCACGGCGACATCCGCGACAGCCGTCAGGTGGCAGAGGCCATGGCCGGGGCGGACTGGGTCTATCACCTGGCTGCCCAGTCCAACGTGATGGGTGCCGCGCAGGACGTGGACTACTCTTTCTCCACCAATGTCGTCGGCACCTTCAACATCCTCCGGGCCGCCGCCAAAGCCGGCACGTCTCGGGTCGTCTTTAGCTCCTCGCGGGAGGCCTACGGGGAGGCCCAGTACCTGCCCGTGGATGAGAAGCACCCGCTGCAGCCCAAGAACCCCTACGGCGCCAGCAAGGTGGCGGCTGAAATGTATTGCGCGACTTTCCAGCACGTATTCGGCCTGCCAACCGTCGTTCTTCGCTTCACCAACATCTACGGGCCCCGCGATTTCGACCGGGTGATCCCGATCTGGCTGGAGCGGGCAACAGCAGGACAAGACCTGGAAGTCTTCGGAGGCGATCAGGTGATCGACTTCTTGTGGGTCGGCACCGCCGTCGAGGCGCTGCTGCGCGCCGCCGAAGCCGACGTCTGCGGAGAGCCCCTAAACGTGGGCAGCGGCAGCGGCACACCCATTGGTGATCTGGCGGCCAGAATCCTGCGCCTGAGCGGCGCATCGTCGCGGGTGCGGGTCCTAGCGCCCCGCGGTGTGGAGGTCGTTCAGTTCGTGGCCGACGTAGGCCAGATGAAAGCCAAGCTAGGCTTTGAGCCGCCCGCGGACCCCCTGTGCCACTTGGAAGAGATGGTGGCCGCTCCCGCCTGTGGCGCCATTGCCGTTTGAGGTTTCGTCCCATGTCTGGGCGCCACCATCTGCTGGCCATAACCGCCACTCTGGACCCAGGACTGCCGGGGCTTATCCAACGAGGGCTGCACCCGCGCAAAGACTACCTGGAGCTCGCCAGAGCGCTAGATGCCGACATCATCGATCTGGCGGCCGTGGACCGAAGCGTTAGGACGCGAGTCCTGCGAAGGCTCGTCGGGCCGGCTGTGGCCCAGGCGGACCTCGCCGCTCGCCTGGCCGATCAGTACGAGGCGGTGTTCGCCGATGGGGAGCACATCGGCTTGCCGTTGTCCCTTATGCTGCGGCGGCGTCGTCAGCGCCCCCGACTAGTGATGATAGGCCACTTCCTCTCACCCCTGAAGAAAGTGCTATTCCTCCGGTTGTTTCGGATGCACGGGGACATTGACGCCATTATTCTGCATTCGCCGCTTCAGCAGCGTATCGCCCAGGAGCGCCTGGGACTGCCAGCATCCAAGCTACATTTGGTGCCCTATCAGGTAGACTCTGACTTCTGGCGGCCAATCCACCAGGAGCCGCGAAACCTTATCTGTAGCGCTGGCCTGGAGTTCAGAGACTACCCCACGCTCATGAAAGCAGCCGAGGGCTTGGATGTGGAGGTGATCATTGCGGCCGCGAGCTACTGGTCCAGGCGTCGAGACATGACCAAGGGGAGGAGTCTGCCTCCGAATGTGCGAGTCAATCAGTCGCTCGACTACCTCGCGCTGCGAGATCTGTACGCCCAGTCCCGCTTTGTCGTCATTCCCCTCTGCGACGTGGAGTTTCAAGCCGGGATCACTACCATCCTGGAGGCCATGTCCATGGCCAAGGCCGTGATTGTCACTCAGACCCGCGGGCGGGCGGATGGCGTCCGCGGCCCTCTGGTAGACGACAGCGGAGGGCCACTCATGGTCGGGGACGGCCTTCTACCGTCGGACTTGGAAGGAGCAATGGGCATCTTCGTGCCGCCGGGCTCGCCAGCGGCCCTCCGCCAGGCGATCCGCTATCTCCTCGACCACCCCCAGATGGCATCAGCCATGGGGGCCAACGGCCGGAAGGCCGTGCTAGAGGGGATGAATATCGACCACTTCGTCTATCGGGTCCAGCAGATCGTTCGCGGTGACCCTATTCAGGACGCGATGCCGGTGGCACCCGGGAGAGGAGACACTTGATAGGCGTGCTGGAGGTCTTCCTCTGGGTCTTGATAGCGCCTCTCCTGGGCCTGTCGCTGTACCTGCTCCTGCTGACGCTGGCAGCGCCGTTTGGCCAGCGACGGGGCAGCGTTCCCAGGTGCGAGCCCAGGATGCGACTCGCCGTGCTTATCCCGGCTCACAACGAGGAGCTGCTCATCGGGAGGCTGCTGAGAAGCCTTGAGGGGCTGGACTACCCCCGCTCGCTCTACGACGTCTTCGTGGTGGCCGACAACTGCGAGGACATGACGGCGGCCACCGTCCGTCGGCACAGGACCAAGGTCTATGAGCGATTCGATGAGAAGGACGTGGGCAAGGGCTTCGCCCTGCGCTGGCTCCTTCAGCGGATGGGGGCGCGCCGTCGCCTCTATGACGGCTTCATCATCTTCGACGCCGATTCGCTGGTATCGGAGAACTTTCTCCAGGCGATGAACGACCGGCTTTGCTCGGGGAGTATGGCCATTCAGGGGTACTATACGGCCTACAATCCCGGCCAATCGCCGGGGGCGAGCCTGCGCTTCCTAACGTTGGCCCTGGTGCACTATCTGCGGCCGCTGGGGAAGCAAGCGCTGGGCGCCTCGTGCGGTCTCAAGGGCAACGGGATGTGCCTGGCCAGATCGGTCGTCGAACGCTTCGGCTGGGAAGCTTTCTCCCTGGCCGAGGACGTCGAGCATCACCTGCGGCTAGTCTCGGCGGGCCTCAGGGTAGACTTCGCACCGGAGGCGATGGTATGGGCGCAGATGCCTGCCGGTCTTCGGCAGGCCCAGAGTCAGAACCTGCGATGGGAGACGGGGCGTCTCCAGGCGGCGCGGCAATACGTCCTGCCACTCCTCTGGCGGGGACTCAGGACGCGAAGTATCGCCCAGGTCGATGGAGCCGTGGAGCAACTCGTGCCGCCGCTATCTGTGCTGCTCCTCGTCTCACTGCTCGCACTGGTGTCGGCGGCGTTCGTAGGCTCCGTGCCTCTCGCGGCGAGCGCGGCGGCGGCTCTCCTGAGCCAGGGACTGTACATGGCGGCAGGTTTGTGGATGGCCCGAGCGCCGCTCGATGTCTGTCTCTCGCTGATCTACGTGCCGGCCTACGTGGTCTGGAAGGTGGGGCTGTATGCCCGCGTACTGGCGGGCGGCGGCCCGGCGCGATGGGCCCGGACCGCTCGCACCAAACCGCGCTAGACGAGCTTACAGGCTTGACTCATTGTTGTGGCTGACAGAGGGTCTGGGGCGCCTCGTGATGGCGGCCTCCTGAGAACTGGGCCCATCGCCCTCGTGGGAGAAGCCTGAGCAACTCCCGCTCGACGCTACGGGCAAAGTGAAGATGAAGCGGGAACCGCCGTCCACCTGGCTCTCCACCCAGATGCGCCCTCCCTGTGCCTCCACCAGAGCCCTGGCGATGTAGAGGCCCAGGCCTTGTCCCCGCTCCTGGCGGCCTTCCCGGTCGCGGAGGCGGAAGAACTGCTCAAAGACCTTGTCCCGGTACCTGGCGGGGATTCCGGGACCCTGGTCACTAACCCGCACGGCCAGATGATTGGCTCCGTTGCTTCTCACCTCGACGTGGATGGGGCTGCCGCCCGGCGAGTACTTCGCAGCGTTGTAGAGCAGGTTGCGAATGACTATGGCCACCTTGGCCGGGTCTACCCACGCCGGGGGAAGGCCCTCCCCCACGTCGACGCGGAACGCGTGGTCGTTGTGCAGTTCAGCGAACTCGACGACTTGCTCACGGACCAACTCGCCCAGGGCCGCAGGGGTGGGACGCAGCAGCACGCTGCCACTTCCAAGCTGCGCCGCCTGGAGGACATCTTCTAGGAGCGCGGCGAGCCGTCCGGCTTGACGATGGATCACATGCAGCATGCGCCGCCGCTCCTCTTCGTTCATGTCCTCGGCCAGGGCCAACTCCGCCGACATGGACAGGCTGGCCAGAGGGCAGCGCAACTCGTGAGAGACGAGCGACATCAGGTTCAACCCTTCCAGAGGCGTGACACCCGCAGGCGGGCCCGTCTGGACTCCAACACTGCTCAGGGATGGGCCATGGCTCGAAGCCACCTGGTGGCCGCCCGCCGACGGCTGAGGCCAGCCCGTTCGCACGGCCGCGCTGGCCCTTCGATCAGGCTGTGGGCCGAGTGCGGTCGATGCCTGAGGTCCATTCTTGAGACTCGAGGCGCCATGGCCCTGAGAACCGGGTTTGCGAGCCAGGGATCTCCCGATCGGCAGGCTCGCGTCGCATAGGAGCCAGATGGGAACCAGCAGCAGGGACGACGGCGCAACACCCAGGCCTGTCGCTACCGCAATCGACAGGATGGCCGCGAAGGTCAATGGAGCCACCGTGGACAGGGGCTCTCTGGGCTCCCCGATCCGCCGTCGAGGGTCATAGATCTGGAGGCTCGCCAGGAAGACCAGCGAGGACCCGGTGTAGAGGAGCGCGACGGTGACACCGTCTCCCAGAGGAGGGGCAGCACGTCCGGTCAGCCAGGATCCCAGAAGGAGCAACGCGGTCCCGACGATGGTTCCAAAGCCAAGATCCAAGACATCTGCGGCCCGGGCCGCCACGTGCTGAGGCACGCGGAAAGCGGCCGTCGTCCTGCGCTGGTTCTCCGCAGCCACACCCAACGGCTCCGCTTGGCTGGTTGTGGACCGCTTCCGGGGACTCCCAGGCATAACCCCTGTCCTGCTCATTGCGCCGTCGAGGCCGTCACCGCCCCTCCAACTTCATCACGTCTCCTCTGCCAGCGCACTGCCACGATCTTTGCGAGACCAGCCTGAGGAGCACCGGCATATCCTCGAGCAGATAGCGGCGCCACAGGCGCCGGGGCTCGTGCTTCAAACGAAAGAGCCACTCCAGGCTGGCACGTTGCGCCCACGCCGGAGCTCTGGGGATGATGCCGGCGATGTAGTTGAACGTGCCCCCCACGCCGATAGCCACCGGCACTCCCAGCTCTTTCTTATGCTGCTGGATCCAGAAGTCTTGCTTGGGACAGCCGAAGGCGACGAAGAGGATGTCCGGACGGCACCGGCGGATGAGAGACACCATTCGGTCATCTTCTTCGGGGGAGAAGGGCCCCACAGGCGGTGCATAGACACCTCCGATGCGGGCGCCGGGATAACGCCTCGTCAGGGCCGCCGCCGCCATCTCTGCCACTCCGGGAGCGGCGCCAAGGAGGAAAAGAGAGTGGCCCTTCTCCGCTGACAGCCCGGCGCTCATCTCCATGAGATCCGGACCGGTCACCCGCTCGACGAGCGGATCCCCGCGAACGCGGGCTGCCCACAGCAGTGGTATGCCATCGGCCACCGCCAGGTCGGCCTGGTTGATGAGCTCTCGGAAACAAGGGTTCTGAAGGCTTATGCGCAGGAAATCCAGGTTGACTGTAACGATCTGATGGGGCGTGCCCGAGGCCACAGACTCATCGATGCGCCGACGGGTCGAGGAAATACCCACCCTATCGATGAGCACACCCAGAATCGGAACCCGCTGCCGTTCCTGCGGCCCATGGGGCTCCTGTGCTGAGCGGCTACCGTTACCCGCGACTCTCAGGCGAGAATCACGGAGTCCGCGCCGTCGGCCGGCCCAAACATCTGTCCTGGCGATTCCGCCTATGTGCTGCAGGTCTGGAGGGCACAGAGGACTGTGCTTTGTTCTGCGTCGCCTACCCGTTCCCACCTGTAGATTCCCGCCTCCGCACGACTTAGACTTGCCCTCAAGATCAGGACCTTGGCCCTGATGCGGGACATTCGGACCAGCAAGCTGGAGACCGCCTCGTCTGTACCTAGTTCCGACTCTGCCTCGATGACGATCACCTGCGGATCG
>Ga0315277_10007935_pt1 | contig 13686 bp, 23 predicted proteins | sample YL17G05_15_MG_FD_203695 | JGI IMG/M metagenome (GOLD analysis project Ga0315277, IMG submission 203695) | Sediment microbial communities from Yellowstone Lake, YNP, Wyoming, USA - YL17G05_15 | ecosystem: Environmental > Aquatic > Freshwater > Lake > Sediment | place: USA: Wyoming | collected...
CACTGCATGGGGACGACAGTCTACTCTATAAGTTCAATACCGAAGAGCTTGCTAAAGCAAAAGACAACATCCATAGCAGAATAGCACAAGTACAAGATACTAGCGAAACTATCCAGAAGCTAAATGAATATGCAATCAAGACGATCGCGATGGCAGTAGAGCGAAATGCTTTGCTTGGGATAGCGGTAGACAAACTTGACTATATTGCCAGTGGCAATGTCAGCAAGAGTCATGCAGTATCCATAGCCAAATCTGGACTGGATGAAATCAAGGCGAAGATGGAGGAATATGAAACTATCAAAGACAACAACTCAGATGGCACTCCTAGCACTCCAGCAGTTGTGGAGTCAAGCGGTCCTGGGGTATAGTTCCTACCCTGCCATAAGCCAGCAGGAATATATCAAGCAGATACTCAAAGCGCAAGAAGAATTAGAGGCGCTAGAGAAGGAGCAAAAGGATGACTGATGACCTAAATGAAACAGAATTGCCACCTGATAACTGGATGCGTATTCTTCACGAGATGGATCGCAAAAGGCTTGAGATGTTCACCATCAACATGATGGGGTATCTAAGTACCTTTCCTCCCCATGATAAACAAACACCTCAGGAAATATTTGACCTCGTATACGAGGTTGGTAAAGAAGATTGGGAAATGATGCAACAGATCGTAAAGGAAATAGAGACACCAGAACACCTACTCTTCTCCAGACGTATGAGAGTATCAGAACTAGCAGTAGCATGGTGCGAAGAGCACAGTGCTAGGCTAGACCCATTTGGTATCATATGTGCGCTCTCATCCCTGGAATGGCTGGACGTGCAGAAAGTCCTAAGAGACACCAATGATAAGGAGCAGACATGATAAAGATAGTTGTTACCCTAACAGAAAAGCACAAGGACGAGATCAGTATTCACACTGCCACTCAGCAGTTTGGTGAGTGTACTGAAGGCGAAGCAAAGGTAGCCGAAGAAATTGTGGAAGCTATCAACGACCTCAAAGAAGAAGAAGAAATGGAGGAAGATGAGTGCCTAGACACCTAAACCTACCCGAATGGGATATACAAATCATTGAGAAGAGGAATAAGTTATATATAATTGTAGCTGTAGGACCAGACGATGATATATTCGCTGGAGCTACTGTAGCCACAAATGAGGAGGAAGCCCTTAGCTTTGTTCCTGACGATGACAGAAAAGGTATGACACAATACATTGTCTTTGACCTGATCTCCATCGTAAGCCAAGCAAGAACACTAGAGATAGCCGAGTTTATCATGCGTCATGGTACTATCAAAGATATCTAAGTATTGACAGGGCTTTCAATCAGGGTAAAATAGACTAGACCAGGGCTAGTGATAAGTGCAGGAAAAATATCACCACTCACATAAGGGTGACGTTATCGCCAGCCCAGGATTAGGAGAAGATATGCAAACAAGATTCCCAAAGAAAACTAAGCTAGATAACAAAGACATGGTGATACTACAGATGCTAAAGAATGGCAATCCAAGCATCGTAGAAATGGCACAGGCTATCTTGGTACATTCTACTGGTACTGTGTATAATCGCCTGGAATTCATGCAAGAACAAGGGCTAGTTATTCAACCAGCAAAGCTCAAGGCTAGAAGCAGAAAGATTACAAGTGCTGGTCTAGCTAAGCTCAAGGAGGAAGGTTTAGGATGAGAGAATATAGATTCGATATAGAGCTAGAAGCTCTACATGACAGGATAAATGCAGAGCACAATATCCTGAAGGGACAGTATGTTCCCATAAACCATGAAACGCTCAGACCATTAGTGATCCTAATGGAAAACTTCTTGTCTCGCATACGAGACAGCAAAGCACGAAGAGAAATGCGGTTGGAAATCTTATCACTTTGGACTGACAAAAGGATACTTACCTCCTATGACATCACTGTATATCAATGTTCCACCATCCTTAGCTTCCTCGAATATGACTACCAAGTTCAAACAATTGGAGAGAGAGCGAAGAGATTTCTTAGTGACTCACAGGCAAAAGTTGAAGGCTCAGGTCTACTCTCAAAGGAGTTATCAGAGTCTTTTCGATCAGACATCCCATCTATATAATGCAGGACATCAAGTTACTTGTCCAGCGTGTAAGAAGCCAGCCGAAGAAGGCTCGATGCATGAATGGCTTATCACTAGAGGAGATGTAGAAGGTGTACCTTTTGAGTGGCAGATGCAGATATATGTACCTTGGAACGTGGTCATTTGTCATGAAGGCAAGTGCCATCAGTTACTACAACATGGTAATGAAGGCAAGATATTATGTCTCGAAGACGTACTAAGCTACCACTCAAAGAAAACCATTATGTCTTGGCTGATAATCATTAGCGAAGGCATAAGCATAGCTGAAGAAAAAGCAAAGTGGCTACAACCATATAGGGTAGCATAATGGAAACTCTTGGAGTAATAGGTGGCGGTGGTGCAATTGCATTGATATTTATAATAATAATAATTGTAGACCAAATCATGTTTCGAGAGAAGAAAAAGAAGGATAAATAAAAGTGACTGAAGTATTTAGCTTTACTCCTGAAGAAATGGAGCTAATACGCTCGGAAGCCAAGAAGAAGTTGTTCAATAGACGTAATAGTTGGATGACCAACATATCAGAAGAAAAAATGCTAAGGCAACAGCTATGTGGACAACTAGGCAATGCTGGATTATCAAAACTTCTTTGCGGTACTTTAGAGATGTACATTGAAGATAGGCGTAGAGCTAACATGGATAAATATCAAGGCGATCATGGCATGGATGTACCTGATATGCCGATAGATATAAAAACTAGTTGGGCTAGTTGTGGATGGGACTATGATTATCAATTGTGGGTCCCTGGTTGGGACTACAAACCTAGAATAAACTATGTTTTAGGTTTAGTCCCAAGGGATAACTTTACCAGTGTTCATATTATAGGATGGAAACGTGGTACTAACCTAAGACCTGATCCATGTCAAGGTAACGAAGGACGTATGGGTATTTCTTGGAAAAATCTAAATCCACTAGAGACACTAACACAGAAGTATGGAAGGAATAAATGAGCAATATACTATTTGTAGGTGAGGGAACAGTAACAGATGAAATACGCTGCAAGTTGCCAGCAGCACATATCGCCAAGCTAGGTCATGTGGTCAACTATCTACGCCTTGACTACAGAGGGGATCAGCCAGTACCAGACGACCCATTCGATGCTGTTGTCTTCAGCAGACCGCACCACGACTCGTTGATGCTCACCTACAAAAGGATGGGAGTACCTGTAATCGTAGACATGGACGATGACTTCAGGGCTATACCTGAGTTCCACCCAGGCTACAAGTTTGTGGGTCTTGGTGATCCATTCTATCTATCCAAGCTGGAGAACTGTCTATACTTAGCAGATGCGCTCATCACTGCTACTGATGTGCTAAAGGAGAGATTCAACGAGCATAATAAAAACATAACTGTTATCCCGAATGGCTGGTCTGCGGATAACTTTGGCTGGCTTGTCAAACGAACCATCAACAAGGATAGGTTCGTCATTGGTTGGGGTGGCACAATTACTCACCGATCAGATTTTAGGCAATGTATCTCTCCAATCAAAGCGATACTCAAGAAGTACCCACACGTTATGATTAGTATTGCTGGCGATCTTGAAATCTATAAGCACTTCGTAAACGTGCCAGATAATCAAAAGCTATTCATGCCAATGATTCCATATCAGTTCTATCCTACGCTGCTATCCACATGGGACATACTTCTAGCCCCACTTGAGGACACTCACTTCAATCGTGGTAAGTCAGACATCAAACTGGTAGATGCTTGTGCTAAAGGAATACCATTTGTTGCATCTGATATGCCAGTATATAGTAACTGGTCTGGTGGTGGAACTACAGTCATTGGAGAAGAGGGATGGTACAATGCAATAACCCAATTTATTGAGGACTCATCTCTATGTGAAACGATCGGCAAGCAGGGTAAGGTAGCAGCAAAGCTGCGTGAGATGACTCGTCTAGCAAAGCAATGGAATAAAGTTATCGAGGAGGCTATCAATGCCAAAGAAAAAGGAAAGCCATATAGCAAGCGTTCAGGAGCACCCAATCGACTCGCCATTCCTATCGAAGGAGCCAGTGAAGTTGGTGATAACAAACGTACCAGTGGAAGACATGGCACTGGAGATACAAAGTCACAGACACCAAAGAAAGCAACCAAGAAAGCAAACAAATGAACATCCTATACGTGTACGCTGATAATGAAGCTGAATGGAATTGCTCTCAGTGGCGTAGTATCAATCCATCTCTAGCTATAAATAGAGCACTTACTGAACATAAGTCTGAAGCCATTGCTATTCAAGGCTTTATGGAAAGGGACAAGGAGGCTCAAAGACTAGCTGAATGGGCTGATGTTATTGTTATTGAACGCCTCGTAATCGCCAATACTATTGTCAGGATACTTGAGTTCATGGCACTTGGTAAGATCATTATTTGTGATGTAGATGATGCTTATCACTATATGCCGAAAAGTGTAAATGCGTATAAGTTCTGGCACGAAGGCTTTATTTCTGTTCCAGATGAGCAAGGCAAACCTAAGGAAATAAAGATGGGAATACTACCAATCGAACAGCTTGAATGGGGAATGAAATACGTACATGCTGTCACTAGCCCATCACTAAAGTTGGTAGACGATTGGAAGAAATATAACTCCAGTACAGTCTTAGTCCCTAACTATATGCCAACAAGCCTTTACCTACCATTCAAGCGTATTGTCTCGCATACGAGAGAAGAGCGAGAGAAGCACTTTGTAATAGGTTGGGGTGGTAGCTGGACACATCTTGAAAGCTGGAAGAACTCAGGAATTATTGAGGCATTGAAGACAATCTGCAAGAAATATCCACAAGTTATTATACGCATAGCTGGTGGGGATGAGCGCCTTATGCCAGCACTCGGTATCCCAGGAAGAGTATATACATCGGGATGGATGCCCTTTGAAAAGTGGCCCGCTGCACTAGCAGATTATGATTTAGGTCTTATACCACTGTCAGGACAGTATGATGATCGGCGCTCTTGGATAAAGTCCCTTGAGTACACTCTGATGGGTATCCCTTGGATAGGTAGTAAATGTACTCCAACAGAAGAGCTTGCAGCCTATGGCACTAGGGTAAAGAATATCCCTACAGCATGGGTGAAAGCAATCGAGCAAGTCATAGAAGACTATGATACTGCTAAAGCACAGGTAGACTCTGGCATAGAATTTGCACTTGCTCAGGATATTGAGAAGAATGTTCCCAATATCATCAATATATATCAGTCGATCATAAACAAAGTAAAGGAGAAATAAAATGAAGCATTCGATTCGAGTCATTGGAAGAACTGGTGACACCCCATTTGAGTATGATCCTCAAGTGGATGTAGAGTTCAAGCAAGCCACAGATAAGTTCCATGAGCTTCACAGAAATGGCTTCAGCATGTTTGCTGTAGACCCTGAAACAAAAGAGACTGAGCTTATCCACGATCTCTTCAAGACTACCCCACAGGTCGTAGCTGTTCCTCAAATCTCTGGAGGCTAGTGGCTGCTATAGTAGCAAGACCTCGGAACTACAATGCACAAGAGTTACGTGCATTCTTTATGTCCCATCAGGCACGCCTTTGGGAGATTACTATTGCATCAGCAGGAATAAATGTTCGTCAAGTATTTGCTGACAGAGAATCAGCTATGCTAGTATGCGATATGCTTGTAGAAAGTGGCTATGATATTGAGCAAACCGAAGTACTTAGTCTTGAATCAATAAATGATTTCCCTTATGATCGTCCACCACCTACAGTACCAAGAAACTGTAAAGTGGTAATCCACTTTCGGGGCAATGGTAATCTCTGGATAGCTAACTGGCGACCAAATATTTCTGATCCAGCTTCAAGAGTCCACGAAGTTACCCATACCACAGAGGCTATACCTGACTTCAATCCTTCAATAGGCATGGAAGAGATGAATACTCTTCGTAGACGACTTATGGATTTTGAATCACAAGCCTTTGCGATACCACAAGAGATGATGACTCCGCACACCATCACTGCTGGAAGTGCCTTTGCAGCAACAATGGACAACGATGTTCGTAGACGATTCGTTGATGGTGATTGGGGTCCACGACCAACATATCCACTTCCTCCATCCAATGAAGTACAGGAGCATAAGGATTGGGAGGCTCGTAAAGAAGCAGCTAAAAAGGCTCTAAGCCTATTCATATCATGTCTTACTGAACAAGAGAAGAAGGAGTTCGAGTCTCAAGGTACGATCACTATCTGGAATAAGCTAGGTGTATTCAGGATTGAGGTTACTAAGTCAGAAAGCGTTACTGGACAGAAAATGCCACCAACCTACAATGTTCATGCTAACGATCAGACGTATTGCTTGAATGTAGGTACTCAGAGAGATAACAGTTCTAACTCTGCTTGCAACTTTCCTTACTACGATCATATCCTAGCTCAAATGCTATTGCTAAAAACCGATCCTATAAAGTTTATAAATGTAGCCAATAAGAAATAGAGGTAACTATGGAAACTGTGCTGGATGTTTGGGAAGGAAGTCTGGATATTGATGAACAGGTCATATACAATGGTGGCATAGTCGGACTTATCATCCGACTCAATCACATGAGTGGTGGTCATCACATGGATGCTAACTTCACTACTCAGTGGTTACAGTCAGTGAATTTCTTGAGAGCACCATACTTTGTATATAATCCTTGGGTAGATGGTAAGACAAACTTCAATTGGCTTATGGCTAATCTACCAAAGAATGATGTGACCCTAGTAGCTGCTGATGTAGAGGTTGCTTATCCTGAGTATTCGCCTGAAGTATATGCAGATCAGGTACAGACATTCACAGACCTCACAAAAGCACAAGTCCATTTGATAATCTATACTGGTCAATGGTTCTTGCCCTTCCTAAGCCACTGGCCGACCAATGTTGAATACTGGTGGGCTAGATATCCAGATAGACTTTACCCTACTCCTTCTGAAGCATGGAGCTATGAGAAATTGGAAGTAGAGACTGAGCGCTATGGTTTCTATCCAGACCCACAAAAGAAAAGCCCTGGTCCTATAGAAGTGTGGCAGTGCTCTGGCGATCGTATCAAGCTACCTGGGTGTCAGGGAAGGGCAGTGGATGTGAACCTAATCAACAAGACTCCAGCAGCAACAAGAGCATGGTGGGGTGTGTCTACTCCTCCTGTGCTCACTCTTGACCAACGTGTAACAATCATAGAACAAAAGTTACTCAATCATGGATGGTAAAGGAGATAATATGGAAGGTCTAACTGTAGGGAGAATGGTTCACTATGTATCTTATGGAACACCAGGAGGCGAGTATCAAAGCCTACATCGAGCAGCAGTTGTGACTCAGGTAGAAGATGTAGAACAGGGATTAGTAAGTCTATGTGTACTAAATCCTATGGGAATGCTCTTCATTGTGCATTGTGTTTATTGTGATGATACTACTATGCCTGGGACATGGCACTGGATCGAGAGAGCCTGATGACATCACGATTAGTTATACTTATCAATGACACCCATCCAGCTAATCCTAGCGACTGGCAGCTTGACTTTACCTTTAGTGTATCGGGTAGAGAGATGGACAAGAAAGAGTTCACAATGGCTGTATGGATGGGTGCTCTCTTGAACAATGTAGGGAATGAAACATTCCAGAAATTAGTCCAGCCCTATGTAGATAAGTATTGGGACCAAGTGGTTCATTCTGTAGACCCCAATGGCATGCTATCGAAGCCAGTAGGACCACTACTATAATGGCAACAGAGCCTTGCAGGAAGTACCTAATATCAAGCAGCAGTGTATATAACACTCCCTGTGCTTATACACTGTGAGTCGTTTCTCGAAAGGGATATTGGAATGACTATCGCTATAGCTTGTAAAAATGGCAGGAAACAATTACTGCGACTGCAATGGCTTGGAAGAAACAATGGTTGGGTGGCGTTGTGGTAGGAACACAAGGGTAAACCATTCGGAGCTTTATTAGAGCAAGTTCGAGCCTTGACTAATAAGACATACGTTACTCCCCGACTCCCTCCTGTGTGGCAATGGCTGTAATCAGGATATCAGGTGATACTATCTTCCAAATCCTGACCACCTAACCTACATATCAACTTCATAAAGTTACAAAAGGAGAATGAATGAAAACACTTACTATCTTTATTATTGCCTGTGTCCTTGCCCTTATTGGTATCGGGCTTCTCTCTATGGTACAAACCGCTCGTGCAGATCAGGAGATACATGCCAAAGGATTATCTAGTCATGGCTGTGACGATACTGAATGGCACTTTGTAATTACAGGGATAGACGATCCTGCTACAGCACCACAATCTATTACTGTAGTATGGCAAAATGGTGGCAGTGAAGTTGTGCCCCTGGATGGAGTTCAGGGCAAGAATGCAGACTACACTACGACTAGTAATCTCGATAGCCCTGTGGTAGATGCCTATACGACTATCTTTGATGGATGGGATGGACAATTCAACCTATCTCATGGTCCTTGCTTTGATGCTACTCCAACACCGCCCACTCCACCTACGCCTACAAACACCCCCATTACGCCTACTCCAACGTATACTAACACTCCTGTAACTCCTACTAATACCCCTACTTCTACAAGTACAGCTACAGACGTGCCACCTACGCCGACAAATACTGTGACAAAAACCCCGACAGGAACACCGACAGATGACCCGAATACCCCGACACCTACTTCGACAGGAACGCAACCGACACAAACGCCTACAAAGACAGCTACATCAACACCTACGAAAACTGAGACAGCAACGTCTACAGCGACAGCAACAGCAACGAAACCACCAACCATAACCCCTACGACTGATCCACGTACATCAACACCAACAGGTACTTTAGAAACTACCCCTACAATTACACCTTACCCCTCCGAAACTGTGGTAGTGACTCCTCATCCCACTAATACACCTTTCCCACCTGTGCCAGCAGATGCAAATGACCAAGTAGCATACCCTGGCGCTGAGATGGGTGCTCTTACTATTAGTGGTGTGGACTATAAGCTATGGCTAGGCACAAATGCAGATGATGGCTCATTACTCCTGCCTTCCAGCAAGAAAGGCGCTGCCCTATATCTCAAGACAATCTGGATACACCGAGCATGGCGATCTGGTTGGGTTACACTAGACATAGGCGACACTATCAAATTTACTAGTGTTGTTGGAATAGTGAAAGAGTTTGAGGTCATTGGAAAAGTATACATTGACTATGGTATATACCCAAAGACTGAAACTTATGGCAATGTCTTCCAGTATATTGCAACCTGTTACTCCAACGATCAAGGACAATGGATTGGTGTAGAACTATTCAAACTACAGGAAAATAGATAAAATGAATGATGACGATCTGGAAATCTATCACGTTTATCCTCTGCAAGATTTAGAAGAGCACGATACAGAAAGTAGCAAATGTCCTTGTAAACCAAGACTAGAGATAAGTGGTGGTGTGATGATTGTCATTCATAATTCGTGGGACAAGCGTGAAAGAATAGAACTCCATAAACAGATACATGGAAATAGGATTCAATAGGATGGTGCAGTATGGCTCTTATAGCAATGGCAGTATGGGATACAGAAGAAAATGGTAGAAGCAAGTTTACAAAAGATACCCTGAATAGCCTAGGGCAGACCATTAGCGTATACGATGGCAAGCATAGGATAGTAGTTGTTGACAATGGCTCGTGTCAAGAAACTAAAGCACTACTATCTATAGTCAGCTACTCGAATTGGTGTCAGGTTATTACCTTGCCAGAAAACATTGGTACTGCTAAGGCAATCAATAAGGCATGGCAATTACGTAAGCCAGGAGAAAACTGCGTCAAGATGGACAACGATGTCGTTATTCACCAGCCAGTTTTCGGAGAAGATGACAACCCCATTGACCAAGATAGCTGGATAGATATTCTTGAGGAATGCATAAAGCGTGAGCCTACAATCGGTATCATAGGACTCAAGCGCAAGGACTGTATTGAGACACCCTGGAATACTATGGAGTGGTATCGTTCTGAGCTTGTTATGCTACCTCATGAGCCAGGGCAGAGATGGCTAATCGTAGAGAAGGTTCATCATGTTATGGGTACATGCCAGATGTACAGCAGCGCATGTCTCGATAAACTTGGCTACCTATATCAGATGGGTGAGCTTTATGGCTTTGATGATGCCCTAGCCTCAGTGCGTGCTAACGTAGCAGGATTTATAACTGTACACTATCCCCATATCGTCATTGACCATATAGACCCAGGTGGTGACGCTTACTATGAGTGGAAGAAACAATCAAGTGGCTTAGCAATGAAGCGCTTCAACGTAGAAGCGCAAGCCTATAGGCTAGGCTACAAACCAGTCTATTGTGGACCAGAAGGAGAATAGAATGCAAAGATTCGAGTATCGAATAGTAGAGTTCTGTAACTTTACCCCCATTGGATTACAGGAAAGGCTAGATGAGCTATCCTCTAATGGATGGATTATCAACGACATAACCAACAAGATGATTGTCATGGAAAGAGATGTTACTAAAGTAATAACATCAGGAAGCCCACCTCCACCCATGACTAAAGACCCAGGTCCAAAAGTTACTCGCCCTGGTGGAGTTGAAACCAAGACAGTTGGTCAACTTATTGATGAATTGACGATCGTAAACATCCGAATCTGGATGCTCATTGATAAAGTTATGGCTGGAACTGCCACCTTGGAAGAGTCAAGAAGTGTACAAGGTAACAATGCCAAACGCAATGAGTACGTGCGTGCTATTGATAGGCTACTAAGTCAAGCAGATATTGGAGGTAAACTCTATGGCTAAAATACAATTCACCTTTGAAGTACTTGTTGAGGTTCAAACGCTAGGCGAGCTTACTTCTGAATCAGTTGTCAAGGCAGAAGACGCAGCTATCAAGAAAATAGTTGAGGCTAAATCGCATTTCGATCTGAGCTTTCGTACTGCTGGCTGGAAAATCATCCCAACAGAAGAGGTAAAACGCAGTGACAGCTAAATATGGTGTGGTTATAGTAAACGCTGGTATCCCTGAATGGCAAGACTTTACTGAGCCAGCCTACAGATCGCTAGGAATCACTACTCGAATAGACTACGATCTTGTGCTTGTAGATAATGGTGGACATGGCAGAGGACAAGTAAACTTCCCTGAAATGGTCCCATACGCTGAGGCTGTGAACAAGGGTGCTGAGGCACTAAAGAACGAGAAGCTAGTGATCCTAAATAATGACATCATAGTAAGGAGCGATCTCTTCTCTGCTATAGAGAAATGGAGTCCAGGTTCTCCTTACTGTGGTGCAGTCTGCCTTTCTAAAGAAGGCGTAGAATATATCGAAGGCTGGTGCATCGTCATTGATAGGGATTTATGGGAGCATCTTGGTGGATTTGACACTGAATACAAGAACTCGTGGGAAGATGTAGACCTAGCCTGGAGGCTATCAAGAATAGGAATAAAGCCAGTTGTTATACCTGTACCCATTCGTCATATATGGGGTGCTACAAGAGCTAGATACCCAGGCTCGAATAAATGGGATGAAGTAAATCGCCAGCGACTACTGTCTCGTATGCGAGAAAGAGAGGCTGCATGAAACTAGTTGCCAATGTAATTGTACATAACGAAGCTATCTATCTACCTGTAATAATCCCTTCCTTACAGATGTTCGCAGATAGGATTATCTTTGTTGACCAAGCATCTACAGATAATAGTGTAGAGCTAATCCAAGCCAACTTACGCCCACAAGACAAAATCCTTTATAACTACGACAATATCCTAGACCTATCCATCTCACGAAACAAGATGATGGAGTACTGCAACGATGGAGATTGGATATTCAAGTGGGATGCTGACGAGCTACCAAGCGATCAGATGATTGATGGACTGCACGATCTTATATCAAAGCGTGATGAAGTTGGTTGGGGTGTACCCTGCTATCACATAATGAAAGAGCCTAACCAGTGTCTACCAATAGAGTTTGGCTTCCATCACATGTGCCTGTATAAAAAGACCTCAAAGACAGTATGGATGGATGCTGTGCATTCCCATATTGAAGGGATCGAAGGACCAACAGGCAATATTCCTGTAGACACTGGTATATCCATTATTCACTTCAGCTACTTTGCAGAGAAACGCTTCAGGAAGAAGGCTGAGTTCTACGCTAAGCTGCCAGGATCAGGCTTCACTAATCCAATGCATCTAATACAAAGACTTAGCCTAACTCCCATGACACTACCATCCTATGTGTCCTATCGTGCTCCTACTGAATGGCTTGAGAAACTGAGGACTGCACCATGAGCTTTACAATTGGAAAAGACTGTCAGATACACCCTACAGCAGTCATCAATGTATGGGATGGCTACTTAGGTGATCGCAGCATCGTGAACGAAGGTGCTATCATCGAAGGCGCACATGTGGAGATTGGTAAAGAAGCCTGGATACATAGACGAGCTTGGATTGGTGGAGGAAGTGCCTTTGATACTCAGTCCAAACTAATCGCTGGTGACTTTCTACACATGGGAGTAGACTCACATATCAATATCGCAAGAGAAGTGCATATAGGACATGAATGTGGTCTAGGATTTGCTACGAGGATCCTCACACATGGCTCTTACGAATCAGAGCTAGATGGCTTTCCTGTTTCCTTTGGAAATGTATACATTGGAGATAGAGTATGGCTTCCTAATGCATGGGTAAATCCAGGCGTTATGATTGGCAATAATGTTGTCGTGGCAGCTATGAGCTTGGTGAACAGAGATTTACCAGATGGTTGTTTAGCTGGTGGCATACCAGCCAAAGTCCTGAAGGAGCATGAGTACCCAAAGACTCTTACGCTAGATGAAAAGCAAGAGATACTCATGAATATACTTGCACAAACACGAAAGTGGACCAATACAGCCGACTATCCTCCTCGCACTACAGTTGACCCAACCTCAATAACTATTGTAGATAGGGATACACTTACATTCTTTGTTACCGATCTTCGTGTAATCAAAGGCTCTGTTACCAGCTTTACAGAAGCACTAAAGAACCAGCTACGTAGGCATGGTATTCGTTTTAGATATACCGCTGTAAATGGAGAGTACAAAGCATGGTAGACAACACCACAAAGATACTTGTAATAGCCCCACATGCAGACGATGAATCATTTGGGTGTGGCGGTACGATCGCTAAGTGGGCTTACAAAGGTGCATACACACACTTAGTAGTCATGGCTATAGGAGAGGGCTGTCCAGATGAAATACGCTATGAAGAGTGCATGAATGCTTCATATATACTGGGAATCAAGCAAGTTACAGTTTTATTCAATACCTATGAGGCTAAGCTAGACACCCTAGCACAGAAAAGTATTGTTACTGAGCTTGATCGAGTAATAGACGAACACCCATATAGCTATATCTTTATTCCTTATCCATCTCACCATAAAGACCATAAGATTACACACGAGGCAAGCCTAGCTGCTCTACGTCTAGGTGCTCATGTTCACATTCCCAACATACTTATGTATGAATATACCTATCCTGACTACAGTACCCCAGGCGGTAAGTTCTATGTTGATATTACTGGCACTTGCCACAAAAAGATACAGGCAATCTCAACTTACAAGTCTCGAATAAGGCAGTTCCCACATCCCTGCTCTCCATTAGCA
>Ga0315277_10007936_pt1 | contig 13686 bp, 9 predicted proteins | sample YL17G05_15_MG_FD_203695 | JGI IMG/M metagenome (GOLD analysis project Ga0315277, IMG submission 203695) | Sediment microbial communities from Yellowstone Lake, YNP, Wyoming, USA - YL17G05_15 | ecosystem: Environmental > Aquatic > Freshwater > Lake > Sediment | place: USA: Wyoming | collected...
GTTCTCAGCTTTCGACATATTATCCCTCCACGGCTGCCAGCTCCTGCTCCACCATCGCCTGTTCCCGTCTCTGGTGCTCCGGCACGTCTCGAGGCCAAGAACATATCAAGAGCCCTGCTGTGCGGGCCAGTTCCTCCAACAGACACCCCCCCTCCGAGGGCTGCGGAGCTGTCGGGTAGGGCAATGGGACACGTTCCGGAGCGAGGCCACCGGTGTAGAGATCTTCGTGTGTGAGGGCAAGCACTAGTCTGAGGAAACGAGACGCTTGCTGTCGTTGACCCACAGTGCGCGCCGCTCGCGCGGCACGCATTGTCGACTGTCGCTCTTCCGCGAGACGCCTCGCAACGAGGTTCCCACGGAGCGTTAGCCAATAGGGCGCTCCTTTGCCGGTTCTGTCGCGCCGCACCAGACCCGCCTTCTCCAACCGTGCACCAAGATGAGAGACCTCGGAATGGTCAGAAATCGACGTCCTCGCCAGTACGTCCTTAGCCCGCAATGCCACACCCTCCCGGAGGGCGAGGAGGAACTCTGCGGCGTGCGCGCTCCGTGCGGCAGCCAGGTCGGCAACCGACGGGTTGTCCTCGCGAAGCGCTCGCAGGATCCCATGGAAGCCGGCGACTTTGCCGACCACCAGGGGCTTATTGAGCCTGGCGCCGTAAAGCAGGCTCCGCCAAGGGCGAAGAAAAGCCGTCAAGCTGTCTTCCACATCCTGCAGGCGGCCTGCGTCTGTTGACTGGATCGCTTCAACAACGCATTGCTGCAACCTGTTCATCGCTTGGTTTACTGCATCCCTGTCGTTGCTGTCTATTGCCAACTGAAGTTGCTCGTCGGCGGTCATCTGACACCTCCTCGCAGGTAGTTGTTAGTTGTCGAATACATGAAAGGTATTTTAAGTATACCCCAATATTTCCTCCTTGCATATCGGCAAAACTACCTGCTTTCTGTATCCAGTCCTTGTCGCCAATCGCACACCACGCACGCCGGGCCGCGGGGCTCACCCTCCGGAAAAGCCAGCTTCCTGTCTCCCACCGGGCGGTAGAAACGGAATCTGCTCTCGCTGCTCTTGCACTCGCGCGGGTTGTTGGCTATCGCGCCGATAGCCCCTCCAAGATCCCCGATATCCTGCAGACGCCTGTCGAACTTCCCACGGAGACCAGGCGTGCATGCCGGCACAAGAAACCAGCGGCACGCCAGCGCGCAGAGGTCGCCCAGCATTTCAGGCTGCACGAAGTCAAGGCACACCATGACCGCGATGCCGCCAATCGGCGTGCAAGCCAATAACTGCGGGTGGTTTACTGCAATCCATTCGCGGTGGCGGCCCGTTGGTAGTTCGCCCTCGGCCTGTTCCAGTGTCAAGTGGAACGGTTCGCGCTTCCCCTGCCGCCAGAGCACGTTCCCCTGGCCATCAAGCACTGTCGCAACGTTATCCTTGCGCTCATCTGCCCGTGATCTGCGTGCGTGATATGAGCCAGCCGCTATCAGGCGGAGGCTGGTGAACTCACCCGCGCTCGCGACCCGACGTATGGCGTCCGTCACCCCAGGTGAACCGCTCAGCTCCGGCAGCAGGGCGATAGCCGTCCCTGCTCTATCGGCTTCTCTCAGCGCCTCTACTATGCTGCGTCTATACGTCTCGCTCTCCCTTGCCTCGACCCAGAATACCCCGACGGCACTCGATGCCTCGCCAGGGCCGCGAAGCGGAAACTCGCTGTCATACCTGGCGACGGGCAGGATCACCGCGGTCTTCGGTACCTGGTCTTGACGAAAGTCGAGCCACAGGGGCTCACGTGAGATGATGCGAATCCTGCTCTCCGGACCATCAAAGAAAGCCAGAGAGCCAAGGCAGTTCGCAGCGCTGCGCGTGACCTGTCCCGGCGCTGGCAGCCTGAGTCCCTCAGGAACGAGAGGGTAGAACGGGGATGGCATTTTGGGGAAGACCTTGCTCATGCCGCTTCTCTGGTTCTGGTTGAGGGCGTGGAGATCGCACTCGCTGAACTGCCGCAGGAGCGCGGGCACCTTCGTGGAGATTGCCTGGTCAATGGCCTGCAGCAGATACCATGCCGCTGCAGGACAGGCCCATGTAACCGCAGGGAGTTCCCGCTGCAGAGTCTGGAACGCTTCCGTAATCCCCGCGCAGGTCGAAGCCCCGTCATACCTTATGCTCTCCAGCGTCGTGCCCCGACCCTCGAATACCGACCTTAACCACTCGCACAGTTCCTCACTGTGCCGCTCGAGCAGATGAAGCACATCACGGTCGTTGTGAACTTGGATATCGACGTCAGCAAAGCGCCAGCCGGCCTCCTCGCGATCTCTGCATGCGTCGTAAAGGACAGCGGCGGAATCGAATACATTCGTAGCCCTTTTCAGGTACCACAATGCTTTCTCAAGGTCCACGTGGGGTTCCCTCCTCGCTAGGCCGCCTGCTAACCTCTGTCTGGTGAACCGTTAGACACCACGCTGGCATGTTCCTCCTCTTGTGTCCGTCAACCGCTGATCGCCCGCGTCGGCGCTTCAGGATCGACCTCCGGGAGAGTGAGAAGCCGGCCCGCCGGGCCCCTCCCTAACAGCGAAGCGTCCGCGCACGGACGCAAACGTCGCGCCAGCACACGGCTTCGAGGAAGCATAGCGAGTAGGTGGCTCCGCAAGAACCTTGAACCTCCCCGCTCCATGCCGACAACGCAACGCGGCGGTGAACCACTGACGGCTTGTGCAGCGCCACGCACCCCGCCCCTCGGCTTACCCTCAAACCCGACGGAGGACATTCGCCGGCCGGCAGCAAAGGTGTTAATGTCGTGACGGCTGGAGGCCGATGGCATCTATCGCCCGTTGAGACCCCCCGGCCGGATCAGCCAATCTGTGCAATACGCCAAGGAGTGCCGCATCAGCATGAGATCATTCGCTTTTCTCCTTCTCACGGTTCTGCCTGCCGCAGCCGCCGTTTCCGCCGGGTCCGGGAGTACGGTCTGGCTCGCGTCGCTCGACCTCAGCAAGGTCAAGCAGGGCTGGGGCAAGCCGCAGGTCGATAAGGCCGTGACCGAGGTGCCCATGTCCATCGCAGGCCGCAAGTTCGAGCACGGGCTCGGCACGCACGCGTCCAGCGTGATCTACATCGACACCAAGGGCGGATGCGAGCGGTTTTTGGCATGCGTCGGCGTGGATGACAACGCGAAGGACCCGCGCGGCTCCGTCGTTTTCAAAGTTATCGGTGATGGCAAGATGCTCTTCAGAAGCCCCGTGATGAAGACGGGCGACCAGCCGCTGCAGGTGGACGTGAATCTGAAGGGCGTGAAGACCCTCGTGCTGCTCGCGGAGCCGACAGGGGACGGAATCGCCTTCGACCACGCAGATTGGGCTGAAGCCAGGTTCGAGATCACCGGTGACCGGCCCGAGACTATGGACAGACCTCGCGAGGACCCCATCATACTTACACCCAAACCCTCCCCGAAGCCGCGCATCAACGGGCCGAAGGTATTCGGAGTCCGCCCGGGATCGCCGTTCATCTTCACTATCCCGGCTGCCGGCGACCGGCCGATGGTCTTCTCAGCCGAGAACCTGCCGGAGGGACTTGGTCTCGATGCCGCAGCGGGAAAGATCTCAGGGAGCCTCACCAAGCGAGGCGAGTACCACGTCACCCTCAAGGCCAGGAACGCGCTCGGAGTCGCCTCGAGACCGCTGCGCATAGTGGTCGGCGATGCCATCGCTCTCACGCCTCCCATGGGCTGGAACAGTTGGTACTGCTATATGAACGAGGTGACCGAGAAGGACATCCGCGACGCCGCGGATGCAATGGTATCGAGCGGCATGATCAACCACGGCTACTGTTACGTTGACGTGGACGACTGCTGGATGGTCTACCCAGGCTCCGACGATCCGGTCCTGGGCGGCGAGCCGCGGAGTCCCGACGGCGCCCTCCGGCCGAACAAGCGCTTCACGGACATGAAGGCCATGGCCGACTACATCCACTCGAAGGGCCTGAAGGCCGGCCTCTACATCTCCCCAGGCCCGCGGACCTGCGGCGGCTTCGAAGGAAGCTGGGGGCATGAGGAGCTGGATGCCAAGACCTTTGCCGAGTGGGGCTACGACCTCCTCAAGTACGACTTCTGCTCCTACGGCTCGGTCTGGAAAGGCGACAGCCTCGAAGAGCACAAGAAGCCCTACAAGCTCATGGGAGACCTGCTGCGGAAGCAGAACCGTGACATCGTCTTCAACCTCTGCCAGTACGGCATGGCGAACGTCTGGGAATGGGGAGCCGAGGTCGGCGGGAACAGCTGGCGCACCACGGGCGACCTCGGCGCGACGAACGACCTCTGGGCCAACGTCTGCGCCATCGGCTTCAGCCAGAACGGCCTCGAGAAATGGGCCGGCCCCGGCCACTGGAACGATCCCGACTATCTCCTCATCGGCTGGATTCACTGGGACGGCGCCATCCGGCCCACGCCGCTCACACCGAACGAGCAGTATACCCACGTCTCCCTCTGGTCCCTCCTTGCCGCGCCGCTCATCCTGAGCGGAGACATGAGGCATCTGGACGACTTCACGCTGAGCTTGCTTACGAACGACGAGGTGATCGAAGTGAACCAGGACCCGCTCGGCAAGCAGGCTCGCCGCGTCGCGCAGGATGACGAGCTTGAGGTGTGGGCAAAGGATATGGAGGATGGCTCGAACGCTGTCGGCCTCTTCAACCGGGGCGAGCTTGAGAGCGTGGTCACAGCGAAGTGGTCCGACCTGGGCCTCGCGGGCAAGCGGATAGTCCGCGATCTCTGGCGCCAGAAGGACCTGGGCGTGTTCGAGGGCAGATTCGAGACGAAGGTGCCCCGCCACGGCGTCGTCCTCGTCCGCATCAGAGCCGCAGAGCAGCGCCAGGAACACTAACGGTCTCGCTGTTCCGGGACATCCTTCTCTCCAAACCCGCCTTTCCAGCGTAAACCAGGCCGCGCACACGCGAGCCAGCCCCCAAGCACCAGCAGCGGATTAGGTGCGGCTTGAAAGACTGAAGATGGAGAAGGATCTGCGTTTTCCTCCCAAAGGACTTGACAGTTCACCGCCAGCCTGCTATAACTGCTGATAGTCGGGCACATTGGTGAGAAATGTGTCGGGTGACGAATCAGAACGACAGGTGGTGCGCAGCGGACATCTCGGGCCAGGTGAATGTGAAGTACGCGTGAGGTAAGGAGGCTGCATTGTGGGAAGACGATCGTTCCGTCCGGTAGCAGTTCTCTATCTAGCAGCAGTACTGACTATGCTCGCGTCCGCATGCTCTTCTGCGGACGCCGCCGCCGACATGAAGCGCGGCGCCGACCTATTCTGGTCCGAGAGATATGACGAGGCAATCTCGGCATTCACGTCCGCTGCGGCCGCGGACGGGGCAGTCTCGCCATCGGCCTTGAGGATGCTGGGGGTCTGCCACCTATACAAAGGCGACCCGGCCAAGGCGATGGAGGTATTCAACAAGCTCCTTGCCGGCTTTCCCACAAGCGAGGCGGCCGCGGACGCGCCTTCTTTCATCGCGCTCTGCTACGAGCACCAGGGCAAGGCCGAGGACGTCATCGCCCAGTATAGGAAGCATGTCCTCGATTATCCCGACAACGTCTGGACACCCGATGTGATGGTCCACCTATCGGACCGGCTTACAGACAAGGGGGCGTACGACGAGGCCCTGGCATTCCTGGGCAAGGTCATCAACGAGCACCCCAAGCTTGCGCAGCATGCTCGTGCCCACCTTGCTGAAGCCTACTTGGCCCAGGGGAAGTACGATCAGGCTATAGCGGTTGCAAAGGAGCGGCTGGAAGCGGCGGAGGCAGCGTGGCCGGGGGAGAAGGCTGCGGTGAAGGATCCAAGATACCAGCTTGCCGAGTGCTACCGCCGCGCGGACCGCGGGGCCGAGGCCATAGCGGGATACCAGACGCTGATCGCAGACTATCCCCAGGACGCAGTCGCTGTGGAAGCGGAATACCAGATCGCCTGGACGACGCTGAACGGCTTGAGGGATGCATCTCGTGCAAAGTCGCTGTTCGAAGCGTTTGTTGCCGCCCATCCCGACTACGCCAACATGGCCGAAGCCAAATCCCACCAGGCATTCTGCAGCGTCATGCTGGGTGACCACGCCACCGCCAGGGATATGTACAAGGCGCTGATGGAGGCCAATGCCTCCGACCCGTCCTGGAAGAGAACCTTTAAGCTTTCGCTTGACAGCTGCCAGATAGAGCTGAAGGAGTATGCGGAGGCGCGGCAGACTCTGTCCGAGATTATGGCGGAGTATCCCGACACCGTGGACGCCCAAGCTGCCGCCGAGTGGTACCTGACGATACGCGACAAGTAGGCGGAGGGAGGATAAGCGAGATGAGAGCGCGAATTGCTGTTCTGATAACTTCTCTTGCCATAGGCGGCCTGCTTGCCTGCGCCCTGCCGGTATCAGGCGGCATAGCTTGCCAGCAGAAGATCAACTGCAATGCCTCGCCAATCTGGCACTACTATGGCAAAACGCCGATCGAGAACGATATCTACCGCTGCATAAACACCACGGTCAACTTCTCGGTGTCCACCGACCAGAACGACAACGATACGTGCGTAGATGATTCCGAGATCTGCCTCGACGGCCCAATCAGCTACACCTGGAGCGGAGTAACCGACACGCACACGTCGAGCGCAACTGGGTCGTGGTCGCAGTGCGGGGACCACACCGTGACCTGCACAATGACAGACCCCGGCAACTACGTGAAGGACAAGACTGAAACGGCAACCTGGACGGTGCACGTATGCAGGTTGACGGTGTCAACCTTCCTTCCGGACCCCGACCCTCACCTATACTACGGATGCGGGGACACTTCCCTCATGCTTATATGCAGCCTCTGCCAGGGCTGCCCCACAGGAACGGAGCCGGGTTGGAACGTCACAGGCCCGCTGTCTCTTGGAGAACACGGCTTCAGCGAAACCTTCGGCTACTATGCCTTCATCCATGCCGCGGCACCGGCGGCCTGTGAGCAGACCGGGACAGCAACCGCCACACTGAACGGATGCACGTCACAGCCGTTCACGATTACAGTGAAGAAGCACGGCACATACACCATGAGTCCACCGAGCTTCCCACAGCAGGTCGTCTACCACGGGGAGGTCACCTTTGACCAGATAGGTGAGCCCCCACCCAAAGGATGCTCATCCAGTAGCCCGGTATTCGGGATAATCAACCCCGTCGAATACACGGTCAGCATCAGTGAGTGCCCGGTACCTGGTCCAATGGACTTCTACGAGGAGCTGACCCCGGGTTCTGGTTGCAGCTGCCCCCCCACAGATGCATGGCACAACCCACTGAACGGAGGCGAATATGGCGACTACTCGGTAACCGATTCCATTGGGCTTCTCACCTGCGACTGCAACGACATTGAGTGGGCCATCGGCGAGGACTGTAAGACGGTACAGGTCGTGAAGCTTGGGGAATGTGTGATTGGTACGAAGTGCCAGTACGTGCATCGCTATAGCCTCTCAGGCACATGTGACGCTGCAGTGCAGGAGGTCTCCGTGACAGATATCTCGTACCCAAGCGAGTGCATCTGCGAGCAAAAATGATGGAGGAGTGAGATGAACACTAGAACCAGATTGGACACGCGCATTCTTCTCTTCGGGCTGGGCACGTTTTGCTGCCTAGCCGTCGTCCTGCCCGCGTCGGCGGTGCCCTCCGCTGCACTTCAGGCCACTCTGGCCACCCGCATGCCAGCGGTCTCCCTCAGCGGCCGCCCCCTGCAGTCCGGAGTATTGGAGGTGATCCGACAGCTGCGGAACGCTGGAAGGAAGGCACCTGTGTGCACCGGCATCGAGTTCGACAGCGCCGCGCCAAGCCCCAAGATCGCCGCAGATGTCCCCGCCGGCACGCTGCAGGAACAGCTTGACAAGATCGCTGAGACTACGGCCTATACCTGGCAGGCGAACGGGGATTTCCTTCACTTCGTGCCGAAGGCCAAAGCGGAGGACCCCAACTATGCTCTGAATCTCCGCATCCCCGGCACGTTGGTCATCAGCCGCGATGGCAACAGGTATACGTCGATAAAGGAATGGCTGAATGCCCACAGGATCGGATCCGCAAGGTCCATCAGGCGTATGACGTTCAAGAAGCGCGACCCATCAACAGGAACATCGAAGGCTGCCGAGCCGACTCGAGCGTACGGACCTGCGTTGATACCCGATCCGTTCAGCCTCGAGAATGCGACCCTCAGAGAGCACTTCGCTGCACACGAGGCCATGTTCGGGAATGACTTCTTCATGGTTCAGGTCACCATGGCGCCGGCTCGCGATGGAACCGACCCGCCATGGACTTCCTTGCTCACCTGGGGAGAAAACACGAAAGCATTCGCTGCCCGGTAGCAGACCCTTCAACCCATGCGGTGGAGGCGGGCCGCCCCGCCCCCACCGCGCGAACATTTTCCGCCGAGTTGTTGTCTAACCAGTTGACAGCTGGGGTAGGCGCGGGTTATGGCGCCGGCGATGCGTGAGCGGCGTGAATGGTGTGAGGCGACCAAGGGCAAGTACCCGCCGGGCCGCAAGTCGCCGGTTCCGACACCAGACCGGTCAGAGAAGGCACCGCTATAGCTCGGCGCGCAGTGACCGCATGCCTGGTGCCGGCTGGCCCGCTTCGGGCTGGTTCTGGCAGAATGCGGTCGGCCTGGTGGACGGTGTGTCGAACCCCTACGTCTGCCATTCCGGATGCCCATAGTGTCGGGTCGGATCCAGTTGGGGTAAGGAACTCGCGAGACTAAAGGAGATGAAGATGAAAGGAATAGCTTTTCTGTTTGCTGTGGTGGGGGGAATGGCCTTACTGCTCCTCCCATTTGGTGGGAGCGTACGGGCTGATCAGGAGGCCGTGGTCGGTATCAGCGGCGGTTCGGGCGATGGACCCCAGTACAGGTCGATAGACGACCTCCCCGCCAACATTCGGCAGCGGGTCGATGAACTTTACGCCGCCCGTAACCGTAAGTTCACCTCTCTCGACGGAGTGGTGCCGGAATTCTCCGTGGCGGAGGTGAACGTGGCTGAGGCGGTGGCTAAGCTGAGCAATGAGCACAACGTCCTCTGTGGTATTGAGGTGGTTCCGTGGCCCGCCGATCCGAAGAAGCTGTCGGGGTTCACGCTGCAAAAGGTGTCGCTGTGCCTGCGCAACGCCACGCCTCGGCAAATCCTCAACAACCTGGTCCTGCTCGATCCCACTTTCGCCTGGGTTGAGGACCGAGGCATCGCCAACGTTGTGATGCGCCAAGCCCTTGAGAGTCCCACTTACCCCCTGAACATCCGCCTTCCAGCGTTTCATGCAAAGGGCAGGCCGTATAGTACGGTGTTCGTCGGGGAGCCTCCCAGCTTGCTCGGTCTTGCTGAGATCGTGGACAGAATCGCCATCGGCACGGTCGCTGGGTGGCCGCGGGAGTTCGAGCCGCCGGTCACGGTGGACGCGGTCAATGCCACCCCCCGCCAGATCATCAACCAGGTCGCGCGAGAGCTCGGCATGTCTTGGACGGTAGTATGGATGGGCACCGACCCTGACCAGACCGGTCGGCCGTGGGCGCATTTGTTCATGGTCCCTCATATAGAGATCGCTGGGCCTCTCCGCAGTGGCAGTAACACACTGCCGCAGAAGTGAGGCCGGCGACGTCCGACTCCTGATGGGCCGGGAAATCCATTCCCGGCCCCGCCCTTCCAAACCTGCAGTCCTGCCCCGCGTCCTCAAGCCGCTGCCGCTCACAGCGCGCGAACATTTTCCGCCGGCTTGTTGTCTAAGTAGTTGACAGCTGGGGTAGGCGCGGGTTATGGCGCGGGCGATTGTAGTGTCTGTAACTGGACCAACACTGAGGACTACGAGCCGGGGAAGGAATACCGGGTCAAGGTGTTCGTGGACGACACGCCGGGCGATGGACCGGTCGGTGACGCGGGTGCTCAGGGATGCCTCTCCGTCAACAAAGGCCTCGATGTGGTTGTCGCAGACGAATACCTGGAGGCTGACGCTGTTCTTTCCGGGCAAGGCGTACTCGTTTTCGTTGAGCGTCTCGCCGTCAGGACTTCAAAGCCCGCCGAAGTCGGACGACGATGATCTGTTCTCGCGGGCCAGCCGCAGGAACCGAGGCGGGATGATTCCCTTCCGGGAATCTGAGTGTGCAGACTCTTACTTCAAGGCCAATTCGAGTTGAATCTCCTGGCCCAGAGGCAGTGATAATCTGCGGCTTTTCGGATCATCGGTATTTTGAACCCCCGCCTCGCCCTGCTTGACCGTCAGATTCTTAATCTCGGCTGGCGCATGCAGCGTGATGTCCTGTTTTTTCGAGGACTTCAGTAAAACCTGGATTGTCTGGGCGTCCCAGTGCAGGCGCTTGATTTCGATCTGACCGCGGCATAACACGCCTTCGATGGTTCCGGAAGACCAGGCGCCAGGCCGCGCAGGCAGCAGTCGGATCTCGCCGAGTTCCGATGCCACGAGCATCTTGATGAGCACGGCCGGCATGCCGCCGCTGATATCCATATTGAACAGATTCCCGGCATTGTGAGTGGAGGCCAGATTGTTGTACCAGTAGCGGTTGATGAGAGGAACCAGGCAGCGATACGCCATCTCCGCATCTCCAAGACTGGTGGCCGTTTGTCCCAACTGCACAAGCCCGAAGGACATGAACCCGTCCTGCCTTTTCCAATTGGTCCAGTGGCGATCGAGTTTGAGCTCGATGAGACGTTTAAAGGCGGCCTGAAGCTTGCTGCTTTTTGCGATTTCTTCCGGCATGCCGTCGAAAAGCGCATAAAGCTGTGAGGAGTGGCGGTGGTCGTAATTATCCTCCAATTGGGGCGTCAGCCATTCCTTGATGGCCCCGTCCTCGTTGATCATGTATTCCGGCATTTTGGCAAGCATCTTTTCCCAGACGGGAATCTTGTCCTGGTTGACGTTCAGTTCCCGAGAGGCGGCGATCGTATTCCACAAGAGTTCCTTGGCCGCCGCCACATCCATGGTAGCGTTCAGTGTGAGCTGGGACCTGGTGTTTATCGGGTCATTCTCCGGAGACTGCGTCGGGCTGAACACGTATTTTCCGTCCGGGCCTTCGTATAGATAGTCTTGGAAGAACACCGCGGCTTTTTCCATGAACGGCAGTGCATGCTTGGCCAGGAACGTCCGGTCGCCGGTGTACAGGTAATAATCGTAGAAGAAATGCGCCGCCCACGGTGCTCCGGCGACCCAGAACTGGCCCGGGAAATCCAGGCAGAAAGCGTTGTTATAGCCATTGGTGGTTGACCTGGAGGGAAGGACTATTCCCCTTGCCCCGAAGATCCGCTGTGCGTTGACCTCCAGATACGGGATCAACCATTCCATGTAGGCCGTATAGGCCAGCATGAGTTCGGGTGTATTCCCCATAAGCATGCTTGCGATTGCCGAGGGCACGTTCCCGTTGTGGGTAAAATCACTGGCCCAGGGAGGATCATAGGTCCCGGCCCAGACGCCCTGCAGAGTCGGCGGCAGGTCGCTCGTGCTCGAAATGATGTTATAGCGGCCGGCATCGAAGACCTTTTCGATAAGCGCCCTTGATGGCTGGGCATCGCTCGTTTTGGCCAGCAACTGTTCCGAGGTCAACTTGCGGTCTGCTCCGCCCCCCAGGTCCAGCCGCATCCGGCCGAAGAGCTCGCCGTGGATTCTCTCATGTCGCTTGAGCAGGGCCGCGTAGTCCGTCGGCATCCTGGCCAGCCTGGCTTTCATCTGATCGATCTTGGTTTTTTCGAATTCGTCAAGCATGGCGATATCGACGATGACCAGCACCTCGTCCGCGTTCTTTACCGCCAGTGCCTGGCCATCGACCACCGACGTTCCGTTCCGGGCAATGACTCGGGCCACCCCTTCACAGCCCTGAATGCTGCCGGGATACGCGTTGACGAATCCGTTCCGGTAGGTCAGGCTGGATTGATCAGCAGTCATGGCGACGTTGTTGATGTTAGCCTTGAACCTTTCATTGCCGGGCTCCCGGGGCTGGAGCTCGAGCCGGCAGTTCACCGTTCCCCGGCCCGGTCCTGTGATTAGCAGTACAGCGACGCCGTCGGCCCTGGAGACGAACAACTTGCGTTCGAATACGCCCCGGCTGTCGGCCCAATGAACGGTTGTTTCACCGGTTTTGAAATTCGTGGATCGCATGTAATCCACGACGTTGCCTTTCTCTTCCATCTTGATCCTGAGATCGAAGGCCGGCATGAGAGGATCGGGGTAGAGAAAGTCTTTCTGCTCGGAGAGATCCATGGCCAACTGACTCGCCTGATCGTACAGCCCGCGTTCGATCAACCGTCGAATCTCGAACAATCTTGTGGCTGTCGAAGGCGGCAGCAGCGGGGGCCGCTCAGGCACTAACATGCGCTTATGGCTGAACACGATGATCTCGTCGATCGGACGGCTCAGCACGCTGGCCCCGATGGTGCCGTTCCCGCTCAGGAGACCCTGTTCCCACGTTTCTGCCGGCTCGGAACTGATGAAACCCCTTTCGGGAACAGGCAATTTCCGGAACGCCTCGGCGGCAAGATTGGTCTGGGTTTTCATTCCATTCTCCTTCTTGTTATGTTGAGTCGCCTCCGGCACGGGGCCGGCAAGGGAAGTCTGGGCAGGCTTGTCCTCCGCGGGGTCCAGCCGGGCCAGCGGGCCTTTCGTGTCGGCGGCGTGACTGGTCTGAAACCAACTGTAGCTGCGCGAATTGTGCTCGGTGACGCCGAGCCGCAGGCCCTGCTTGAGCGATTCCAATGTGGGCTCGAACTTGCCCGCGGGTTGGGCGACTGCGGCCTGATGCCCTGCGTTCGGATCATTCGTCTGCGCACTTGCACATGCGCAAAGAATCAGCAATGCCGTTCCCATCGCACAGAGGGTGGACTTCATATTCGTTGCCTTTCCGGAGATCTCCTGCCAAGTGGTCCCATGGAGACCAAGGCAGTCGTGCTCCTGCGTATGACCATGGCCGCGAAATAGCAGGCCCGCATAGATGGAGTTCATCGTTCAGTCTTTGGCCGCCTCTGTCACCTCCCATCCGTTGCGGCGGCCAATATCACGGATCGGGCGAGGCCGCTTGCCGCCGCCTGTATCCGGCATGCTCCGCAATGCTCTCCTGAAGTCCATGCTTGTCGTCTACTTTCCTTCCTCATTCCTAAAGTAGTGGAGGAATGGCTTCCTGATCGTTGCCCGTCCGCCTGCTATCTCAATCGCCACTTTATGACCTGCCCCCCGAAAACTGATCCAGTGTATATGTTACTATACGACTGGACGGAAGTAAATAGGAGGCGGCATTGTCGAAGAAGGGATACACAGCGGAGCAGATCATCAACAGGCTTCGGGAGGCGGAGGTGCTCTTGAGCCAGGGGCAGACGACGGCAGCGGCATGCCGGCAGCTGGGAATAACCGACCAGACCTACTACCGGTGGCGGAAGCAGTATGGCGGGATGAAGGTCGGGCAGGCCAGACGGCTGAAGGAGCTTGAGACAGAGAACTCCCGATGTGCAATCCACCTTCGCGTATACCGACTGGGACGCCACCAAGAGCATAACTCACAACAAGTCTGGCGACCTGTATAAGATGACGTATACGAGAGACGGTGTTGGCAACCCACTCCAGATAGGATTCTCCGGCAGCCGCTTCTACCCGGAGTATACAGGCGCGGACAAGGTCAGGTACGAGTATGACGAGACAAGCAGGCTGAAGAAGGAGAA
>Ga0315277_10007937_pt1 | contig 13685 bp, 7 predicted proteins | sample YL17G05_15_MG_FD_203695 | JGI IMG/M metagenome (GOLD analysis project Ga0315277, IMG submission 203695) | Sediment microbial communities from Yellowstone Lake, YNP, Wyoming, USA - YL17G05_15 | ecosystem: Environmental > Aquatic > Freshwater > Lake > Sediment | place: USA: Wyoming | collected...
TCATACAGCGGTGCCTGAAAGCGCCGGGCGAACAGCGGCTGAAAACTCTCGGGGGTAAGCCAGTTCGACCCACCCCCAAGCGGGTGCCCGGCAAGCGGGTACCCCGCCGCCGCAGTTGCGGGGCCGGGACGAAGCGCACGACCCGCAAGCGGGTACCCCGCCGCCGAGACGTTCACTTGGCAGGGAGCAAGCAGCGACCAGGCCAGCACCGCCAGTGAGCCGGCCAGCATGGCCAGCGAGATCACGGGCAGCCAGAAACGCAATCGGCGGATCGGCATCGGCTTCTCACCAGGTGAATTGATGGATATCGAGTGACTCGCTGGGGGTCAGCTCGGCGACCCGCAGCTCGTGCCAGGCCCGACCCGCAAGCGGGTACCCCGGCTCCTCCGCGGTAAGCCACAGGCAGTAGCAACTGGACTTCTCGGTCAACCAGCCCTTCAGCCGGTACTTCTGCTGCTGACGAAGTGCCAGGCAATCGAGCAGCTCGTCCAGCCCAAGCGAAGGGTCTTCGCTGCGGAGCCTGAGCAGCCGATTGGCCGTCACCGGACCGGCAGCCTCTCGGGCCACGAACTCCAACACGCGATTGCTGCACCTGCTGTAGTGAACCCGGCCCTCTCCCCAGCAAGTCACGTCCCCTACGGCGGGCGCCAGCCACTGGGCCGGGTGTTCTCGGGTCGGCAGCTCGTCGAGCCGGTAGACCTGGCCCCAGCTCTCAAACGGTGGCACGGTCACGTTTCGCACGTGGTCCGGGTGCGGACGCAGCCTGACGGCCACTCTGCTCTGTCCGAGCCAATCCAGGGCCTCGCAAACCTTGTCCGAGCCGCCGCCCAGATACAGCCGGTTGAGGTTGAGTTTTCTGCTCTCATCGTCCAGCACGACCTGAAACTCCCACTGGCCCAGCCGGACCGTCTCCACGATCGGAAACAAGTTCTCCTTGTCTAACAGCGTGGCGAACAGGATGAATCCGACAAAAACCGCCAACACCAGGATCAAGATCGGCTCCAGCACGGATGCCAGTCGATTGCAGAGGCTGTTGACCTGGCGATCGTAGGTGGCGGCCAGGCGGTCCAACATGTCCTCCAACCGCCCGGATGCCTGGCCTACGGAAAAAACGTGGACCACCACGGGGGGGAATACGCCGGTCTGCTCCAGGGCCCCACCGATGTCCCTCCCCGCGGTAACCTCGCGGCTGCTTTCCAGCAGTGCCTCGCGAAACACGCAGTTGCCGCTGGTCCCGGCGGCGATCTCGGCCGCCCGAAGGTAGACGATGCCGCTGCGCATCAGCGTGGCGATCGTGGCGGCCAACCTGGCGATGGCTTGGCGGCGGGCCAAGGAACCGATGAGTGGCAGCCGCAACAGCAGCCGGTGCCAAACACGGCGCCCGCCGGCCGTGCGCAATAGCAGCAGCACGGCGATCGCCAGCCCGACGCCGCCGGCAAGCAGCAGCAGGCCGTGCGCAAGCAGGAAGTCGCTGAGGCCCTTCAGCACCCGGGTCGGCCAGGGCAGCGTCCGCCCGGCCTCGACGAGGTTCGTCAACAGCATCGGTACCACGACCGTCATCAGGAATACCGTCACGCCCAACGCCGTGGCAAACACGACGGCCGGATAGAGCAGTGCGCCAATGACGCGGTCTTTCAGTTGCAGTGAGCGTTCCTGGAAGTCGGCCAACTGGTCGAGGACCTGCTCGAGGTTTCCCGTATTCTCGCCCACCTCGACCATGCGGACCGTCAGCTCGTCGAAGACGCCCGCCTGCTCGCCCATCGCCTCGGCCAGACCGGCGCCGCCCGCAATCCGGTCGCTCAGCAGCAAGATGCTGGCCTGGAAGTGGCCGCGGTGCTGGCGGGCCAGCGTGTGGAGGGCCTGGGGCAGGTCCACGCCCACAGACAGCAAGGTCGCCAGCTCGCGGAGCATCGTAGCCATGCGGGCGGCGTGGTACCCGCTTGCGGGTCCCCGCCTCCGCAGCAGCCACCCGACCGCCGAGCGGCGCGGCGACTGCTGCGGGCGAACCTCCTCGACCAGCAACCCCCGCGCCCGCAGCTTGTCCCGGGCCTGCCGCGGCGAGTCGGCCGAAATGGTGCCCGTCAGCGCCGTGTGCCGACGATCCAACACTCTGTACGCAAAGACCGGCATGGACGTGCATCGCTGATCGTGGTGTGGATACGAGTTTGTCCCCCAGGGCCCAGCAGCCTTCAGTCGCGGGTCGTCACCCGCAAGACCTCCTCCACCGTGGTCGTACCGGCCGTGGCCTTCTTGAGCCCGTCCTCGCGCAGCAGGGTCATCCCTTCCGCGACCGCCGCCGTGCGGATCTGCGAGGCGTTGGCCCGTGATTGGATCAACTCGCGAATCGGGTCGCTCACGCGGAGGATTTCGAAGATGCCGACCCGGTCGCGATAGCCCGTTTCCCGGCAGGCCGGGCAGCCTCGGCCGCGATAAAGCATCCGACCGTCCAGCTTCCGGGGATCAAAGCCAAGCTGGAGCAACTCTTCTTCGCTCACCGGGGAGGCAGCCTTGCAGTGCGGACAGATCCTGCGGATCAGGCGCTGCGCGATGACCGCGATCACGGAGCTGGCCGCCAGGTAGGGCTCGATGCCCAGGTCCAGGAGGCGCGTGATGGCGCTGGCCGCGTCGTTGGTGTGCAGGGTCGAAAACACCAGGTGGCCGGTCAGGGCCGATTGGATCGCCATCACGGCCGTTTCCTGGTCCCGGATTTCGCCGACCATGATGATGTCCGGGTCCTGCCGCAGCACGTTGCGCAGCCCGCTGGCGAAGGTCAACCCCTTCTTCACGTTCACCTGGGTCTGGCTGATCCCCTCGAGCTGGTATTCGATCGGATCTTCCAGCGTCAACACGTTGAGGTCCTTGGCGTTGATCTCCTGGAGTGCCGCGTAGAGCGTGGTGCTCTTGCCGGCGCCCGTAGGTCCGGTAGCCAACAGCATGCCGTGGTCCCGTTTGATCAGGGTGCGGAACTGCCGCAGACTCTCTGAGGACATGCCCAGCTCGTCCAGCGTGTACAGCCGGGCGCTCTTGTCCAGAAACCGCACCACCACGCGTTCACCGAAGCAGGTCGGCAGGGACGCGATCCGCAGGTCGATCAGCCGGTCGCCGAACTGCACCGTGGCCCGGCCGTCCTGCGGGAGGCGCTTCTCCGCAATGTTCATCCGCCCCAAAACCTTCACCCGGCTGACCACTTCCTCCTGATAACTCTTGGGGATCTGCAACGTGTCGAACAGCACCCCGTCAATCCGCTGCCGCACAACCACCGACTCTTCCTGCGGCTGCACGTGCACGTCGGAGGCGCGGGCCTTGACGGCCTCAAAGAGGATCGAATTGACCAGGCGGATGATCGGGGAGCCACCACGGCTGTCCAACAGGTCCTCCCGCCGGGCGAACGCCCCAAGATCCTCCACGGTGTCCTTCTGATCGAGCACCTCCACCAGCGAAGCCGACTGCCCGTCCCGCTGTTGATACGCCTGGTTGACGGCCGCCAGGATCTGGTCCTCGGGGGCCAGCACGGGCTGCACCACCCGCCTGAGGTGCCGGCCGATGGCGTCCAGTTGCGGCCAATTCTCCACACTGATAAAAGCGATTGCAGAGTGAACCCATGCTTGATGGTCACGGCAAGGACGGGGTGGGCTTAGCGCCGCGAGGCACAATAGATAGAGTGAGGGGAAGCATAACGGGCGCGCCCGGCAGGCAGGTCGTATACTACGTGGCAAGATACCACCCTTAATGGTTATCGGTGAACCACAAGCAATGGCACTGCGATGAAGGCAAGGGGCCTCGATGACCCTCGCTCCGGTCGCGGCAATATCTGGCTAAGGTGTCGGGACTGCGAGGACGACGACTCGGTGCTTGGAGGGGCTGCGAGGGGAAAGTCAAGCCACAAAACAAGGGCGCACCTGCGCTAGGCGATCGCTTGGGTCTTGGGAGAATAATAGATGCAGATTCTTCCCCTCAACTGGTTGGACTACTTGGGTGTTGGTCTTTACCTAGCCATGATGGGCCTTGTCGCCGCGTTGACACGAGGGACGCCCACCTTTTTTGACTTTGCGCTTGCGAAGAAGCGATTGCCAGCCTCACTGATATTTGCCAGCCTCACCGCAACCTACATTGGCCCGGGATTCACGATGGGTGCGGCAGAGAAAGGCTTTCTAACTGGGTTCTACAGTTTTCTTCTCTTCCTGCCCTTTGCCGTGCAGACGTTACTTGTGGGCTACTTTCTCGCTCCACGTCTAGCCGTAATGCCTGGATGCCTTTCGATTGGGGATGTGTTCGGATTGCGGTATAATCGTGCGGGCCATCTTCTCGCAGGAGTCAGTTCCGTCGGTATCTGTGTGATGTTCACCGCCTTTCTTGCCAAGGTGGCCGGTGAGATGCTAGTTCGATTTACTGGCCTCCCATTCGAGATCGGCGTCCTAGTTATCACGCTTCTCGCCGTCTCATACACGCTATTCGGAGGCATCAGGGCATCTGTCCTGTCTGACTGTGTGCAGTTCGTGGTGTTCACAATTGTAATCCCACTGGTGTCGCTGCTGGCGGTACTCCACTCCCGCTTTGACGCTCCTGCGCTTATGGAGAGCGCGATGTCCGCAACCCGCAAGGGCTGGGAGACAACTCCGTTTCTTGCTTCCCTTGGCGTTGCCATTTCCTTCCTCCTGGGGGAAACATTGATACCACCCTATGCGAATCTCGCTTTGGCGTCGAGGTCTTCCATTGCATCGAAGCGGTCGTTCCTGATGGGCGGCGTTTTTTGTGTTGTCTGGCTGGCTGTCGTAACAGGAATCGGAATCGCTGGCTCTGCAATCCTGAGTGAGAAAGCGGAAGGCGTGGATGTATTCCTTGGTGTTGGTGCTGTCGTACTCCCTCACGGGCTGTGGGGCGCTCTCTTGGTGGCCATCATCGGAGTCCTCTTGTCGAGCCAGGACTCTGTTTTGAATGCTGGAGCCGTGTCTTTGACGCGCGATCTGTTTGGACCGCTAATGACATTAGATGAAAGAGCGTCGATGATAATCGGTCGAGTTGGAACAGCCCTAATTGGAGTAATTGGCGCGCTCGCGGCTACCCGGCTTCCTGGCATCATCGAAGCTCTCCTGGTAATCTACTCAATCTGGGCACCAACCGTACTGATCCCGCTTGTGTTTGCCATCACCCTCAAGCGCATCGGCCGCCATGCAGGCTGGCTCTCCATCGTTTCGGGCGGGAGCTGCGCAATTCTTTGGCAGACGGTCCTGCGTGATCCCGGCGGAGTGCCAGCGATCATTCCTGGTCTGGCGGCGGGGTTCCTCGGTTTTGCAGCAGGCCATTTGGTCTCGGGCAAGCAATCAGGTGGAGTATGTTGATCTATTTGTTCCTTGTTGTCGCGCCGGTTGTCACGATTGCCAGCGGCCTGTATGTATGCGTCGCGACAGTACGCTACCTATTCTGGAATACTGGCGATGACCAGGAGACAACACGTTGAATCGGTTCCCCGCCTGTACTACCCGGCGGATATGGACCACCTAAAGGAACTCCTTGCCGCTGCCGCGGGCAGTGGCAGGGGTTGTTCTGCGATCGTGGGCGTCATACACGGTGTCAAAGGGGCGGAAGCATTTGACCTATCACTACTCGCGCTTTTGTCGCAGATGGCCGGACTGTGCGCCGATGCGGAAATGGTCGTGGCGTGCGACGATTTCCTGACACCAGCCACCGATGCGCACGGAGTGCTCGACGCCACCGGCATACCGGTGGACCGGCTCGTCGATGTACCCGCGGAGCTGCAAGTCCAGGGGGTGCCGAAGGGGTTCTCATTGCGAAAGCTGTCTGAACCGGCTGCTGCACCACAGACAGGGCAACTTCGCAGCCAAACTCTCGCCATCGAGTGGAAGTCGGCCATCCAAAGGTTGCTGAAATTGCTGGGAGAGAGATTTCAGGCCGTGTTGGTTGTTCACGGACGAGCAGTGGGCAGGCACGTGTACGGAGTGCTCGCGACGGCAATTGAGGCATCCGATATGCCTCCCTTCACCCTCTTGGGCAGCGTCAGCATCCCAGCGCGATTGGAATCGCACCTTCCGGTCGAAGACATCGCGAAATACTGGCAGGTTGGTTTGTGGTCTCGTTCCCCTTTACCCAAGTGGGAGCCGTATGACCATATCAGTCATTTCTTGAATTATGGTTGGCCCGACTTCGAGCGTCGTCAGGCAAAGGCCGCGTGTGTCATCGCCGATGTGCTCAAGACACATGCCGTAGAAGAAGTACATGACGTTGGCTGCGGCTCAGGTGAGATTCTGCACCACTTGCGAGTCGTACTTCTGGACCAACGCAACAGTGTGCCGCGGCTGTATGCATACGACCCATCGGAATGGCAGGCGCGTACAACTGCCGCACGAATGGCTGGCACCGGACTGCAAGTGAAAACCGTCGGGCTCGACCAGGTGAAGTGTTCGACAAAAAAGCACTCGCTTGTGATGATGCTCGGGAATACGCTGGCCCACGTAGGTGCGAAGGCGTTTCGCCAATGGTTGACGGCAAGTGACCGTCCGCAGCCAGAGTATCTGCTCTTTGACTTCGCCGAAAACTGGCGTGAACTGCTTTATCAAGCGGAGCCGGAAGTAATATGTGGACCGCTCAAATTTGTGCCCACCCTTGCCGGGACGGCTGTGGCCCACATGACTACGGCGGGAGGACCGGGCTGGGTGAAACGGGGGATAGTTGTTCAGTTTCTATCTGAAGGCACGACAGGCGAAGAAACAAAGAACGAGAACACACTCGACCCGGATGAGCACCGCCTCTTTACAAAGCAATTTGCCGATCCGCCGGAAACCTACTTCACTATCCTGCGCGCGCACGGTTACGATCGGGAGGGGGAGCCAACTGAATATGTCTCGGGTTGGGGGAAGCACATGCTTTACCTGTATCGTCGGGGCGTTTCGGCGAGCATTGACTGGCTAGAACCAAACGACGACGAAGACTGGCCTCTCAATCAGGTTTGGTACGAGGCACTGTGTGAGACTTGGCAGGCACTATCCGAACCGTCTGGGCCAGCGAAGGTAGAGTTCTTTCCGGCCGCGCTTCTGCCGTTTGGCCAGAAAAGAATTTATGCCCGTTATGTCCCACGCAACCCGCAGGAGCGCGACGGTAAGTTGAAGGACCTTTTCGGCGCAACGATGTGGCTCGTTGATCCTCGTGATCCAACTCTGAGACACGCTGGGGCTCCCAAGATGGAGGATGTGCTGCCCTACGCGCCTAGCATATACCGAGCGACATTGGGAACTGTTCCCGCGAGCGTCATCGAGCACTTCGACAAAACGGCCGACGAGCTTCGTATTGACGTGAATGCCAGCGACCTCGAACTCGCCGACCTTGAACGGCGATGGATAGGGAGCGGAGAGGGAGAAGCCGCTGAAATCTACTACGCGTTGCCAGTCTTCGTTCACGGGCTCCCGTGTTATCTCGCCATTGTCCGCGTCCAGGACGTGACCGGCTTGAAGACCGGCGCACCCGAGGTGTCTAACCGTCTTCGGGATCGCCGCGACGAGTTAGCAGGAGAGCTTGAAAAGATTCTCTCGACCGACAAGTTGCGGTCCATCCTCAAGCGATGGGAAGAGACTATAAAGGGCGACTACGGTCGTTTGCGCACCCTCTTGGATCGCGTTGCACAGTATCCGTGGACGAGTTGGCTCGATGTCTTCCCTGGACAAAGCGCGTTGGGTGACGGGCCGTTTGGGCAAGACTTCCGTGATTTAAGGAAATTGTTTCTGCGCCAGGTCAGTGGTTTACGGCGTCGGTCGGCGCACACAAGGGAAGGGGGAACGGCAAGAGGAAGGCGTGGCCGCATCGAAGCAAAGGAGGCGGCGAAGGAAGGGGCCGCGCTAAAGGACGTAGGCGGACCTGGAGCAACTGATGAGCACTCCGAAGAAAGGCCAGCCAGAAGCGCCGCGCGCGGCTCCGCGCTAGAGGGATGTGTTGCCTACACTGCGACTGACGCCGCGAGGGAAGTTGGCGTAGACCCCAAGACCATAAGGAACTGGATTAGGGGCCTTGTAATTTGGGCCGAACAAGTACCGGGCGGCAGCAAGAAGTACTATTTCAGTCTTGAAGAACTGAAAGCCCAGAAAACCGCGACAACGCAGAAGAAGCAGGCTAGAGCCACGAAGCAGGCCAGACCCTCCCGCAAGCGTCCGTCCGAATCGGCCTCGCCCGAATAACACTCGTCGGCAATCCCTCCCGTATTTTTTCCTGTCCACCGCGCTACCCGGAAAAAACCGGGAAGTAATCCGGTAAAAAACCGGAAATCTCTGCGCGGGCCGGCAATTCTGCTACGCACCGGCGAAAATTCCCGCGGTCGTAGAAACCCGCGGAGTTTTCGCCACGCCCCCTGCTACCGAAACGCCGCCAAGGGCGTGGTCGAATGTTTTCGCTGCCTGATCGGTGTCCTCCGCGAGGATCGCCTGCGTGGCGGCCGGCGGACGCCTGATCCAGCGACATTGGGTTGAAACGAGCGGTTTTCGGCCGAATGTACGAGGCGCGGTTGATTGGGGCTCAAAACACGGCCAGGAGAAAGAACATGCACACGGTTTTCCAAGTCTCGCCCGTTGCCGCGAAGGACGAAGCCGAGTTGCTCGACCGGCTGATTGACTACGCATGGGACGGCCCGATTGCTGTTGCCCGAGAGGGGGAGGCATTGCTCCTTGACTTGGGAGCGCTTGGAGGAGACCTGCCCCGTCTTGGGGAGGTGACCGGCAGGCACGTGCGGGCCACCGAGAAGCGAGCCGGTCTGCCCTGGGTCGCCATCTACAACCCGGACGATGGCGACGGCTAGCTGGTGCGACAGACGGCTGTCATTCCGTGACTTCGGCCGGGTGGGAACAGAGGCGGCGCAACAGGCGGAAACCAAGGGTCAAACTCTCACCGCAGCCTGTGGGTCCGCGTTGAACGCGGCAGGCCGGTGGAAAGTAGCCCTAACCAAAGAAAGGGCGAGGTATGAACACTCGTCGCAGTTTCCTAGTGGATGGCCTGAAGCTGGGCGGAGCCGGCCTGGCCGCCACGTTGATTCCCAGCATCGGGACCGCTCATGCTGCGGCTGGAGCCGCGCCCCCCGGAGCTACGCGAGCGACCCGAGCAGCGATGGCCGCCGGGTGGCTCAACTGGGTCACGGGGGTCTTCGGCCAGTTCCTCCGCTGGCTTGGATGGATCGGCACGGCCATCAGGATCGTCAGGAAGACGATTGACGCGCCGCGGCAGTACGCCCACATGCAGGCAGAATGCAGGGACAGGACCGGGCGGGTCCGGCGGTACTCCTGCTACGTTCGTGGTTGGGCCTGGTGGGTGGTGGCCGAGTAACCCATCTGTTGAGTTGGGCTGGGGGGGGCCGGCGTTGTGCCGGCCCCTCGCTGTTTCTTGTGCCGCACGCTCAAGGGGCGGCCGGCCTGCTCTGCGTCGTCCCGGTGGTCGCCGGCGAACAGGAGAATCCCCCGCCGTCGCCGGAAGAGTGGCGCAAGCTGCCGCTGGCAGAGTTCGTCAGCCAAATCGATCGGCTGACCTCTGGGACGGACCCGGTCTCGGAGCAACTGTGGACCGAGATCCGTAGCCAATCGGCCGAGCGGCTGCTTAGTGCCATAGGCGCGGGCACCCAAGCAGACTATCGCGACCTGGTTAGCCTATACATGTGGGGCAGCCCGAACTTGACGGTACAGCAAAGAGACACGGTCCTGGCAAGTCTCAAGCCGCCGGCCGATCAAGTCAGCGCTTGGACGTTCGACAAGATGCGCTCGGCGCATGAAAGGATGGAGCGGGGAAGCATGCCGCAAGCCACGAGAGACGAGCTGGTTGTCGCATGGCTCAAGGATCGTGACGTTGGCTCCTTTAGTAGTCTTTCCGAGACGGGATGGCTGTTTGAACAGGTTCACCAGATAAAGCGGGACCAGGTGAGCGTTCCCACGTTCTCCGTGCGTTGGACGGGATTTGTGCAGGCCCCTACTGACGGAGCGTACACGTTTTCCATCTGTCCAATCAATCTCGACTTCCAACATCTCGGTGAATTCAGACGGCAGACCACGGTCGTCTGGATCGCGGACCGGCAGGCTCTCGATTCGAGCAAGAACGGCTGGACCTTCAAGGCCGAGCCCGTCTCACTCAAGGGGAACGAGAAGGCGCCGATCCGTGTGGAGCTCTCTTACACGTGTTCCGGTAAGGACATCTCTGATGACCGGCCGGCTATCGCGATACTGATGTGGGAAGGGCCGGGAATGAACACGCGCGTGGTCCCCGGCAGCGCCCTGTCCCTTCCCGAAGGCGGCGGCACCGGGCTGCAAGCGGAGTATCGCTTGGTCGAGAACGGGCAGCAGAAAACTGCTGCCCGCGTCGACCCGAACATCGATCAGATTTGGCACCGCGGCTGTTACCTGGTGCCGAGCCACCCGGAACTCCATTCACGCCTGGCCGACCGACTGTGGGTCCTGGCCACGGACCCCAACGTTCTGGCCGAGTGGGAGAAGACCGGCGCCGCCCGTGACAGCAATTGGCTGGGGGGTGCCTGGTGGTTTTTAGAATCGTTGCCTTCGTCGCGGCACAAGACGCTATTGGCCGAATTGCTGGCCCGCCCCGGTTTGTTGGAATCGGCTTCGCAAAGCCGTGCAAGCGAATTCTATCGGTATTGCCGGGTTGGCGCCCCGGATCAGGCCCTGGAGTTTTTCGGCGCATGGGCCCGGATGCATCCCGACGCGCCGCCCGAGTTCGGACCGGAATTCTACAAGGGCAATCGAGCCCTGTTCCGAGAGGCCTCCGCAAGGATGGTGTGGGAATATCGCCCCCACCTGGACGCCCTCGAAACCCGATACTTGGAGCTTCCCGACGGGCGGTGTTGCCTGCCGGTAGCGTACACGCTCTCCTACGGCCATTGGGCGGAGGGGCGGATTGGGGAGTGGATTGGCAAGCTCAAGGCCCGGTTGGACGACGAGAAGCTGAGCGGCGACCGGCGAGTCAATTGGCTTTTGGCCCGGGCCCAGGCCCAAGAAATCCGCGACAGCCGGCCAGACCGGTACTGCCTGACGTTCGACCGGACCTTGGCCGGCCTAGGGTGGCTCCAAGAGGCCTGCCTGGTGGCCCAGGCGGAGGCGGTGCGACTTCGGGCCTATAAGGAGTTGGCCGTCCGGCAGGCAGCCAGGAGCCGGATCGAGGCGGCCCGCAGCACGCTCAATGCCGCCGCGAAGCGGTGCACCGCGCCGGAATTGGCCGAGACGCTGGCCGCCTGGCGCCAGGAACTTGAGCAACTGGCCGGCTGGTTTGAGAAGCTTCAGCAGGACCTCGCGGCGGCGGCGCGGCAGCACCACATTGACATCCTCCGGGGGCGGCTCCGGCGGGCGCGAGACCGTGACGATCAGGCCGCTGCTGCCCGCTACGAGCAGCTCCTGACCGACGCGGGCGCCAAGATCGATTGACCCGCCGCCATCGGAGCCGCTGAAAACCGAGAACCGACTGCTGACACCAACCCACCACTGATCAATCACCAGGTACCATTCATGGAGATTCTGATCATGATCCGGATCACTTATCGATCACAGCGGACCACTGAAGGGAAGGCCACTGGCCGCGGCGCTGCCTTGGGCCTTGTCCGGCTGCTGCTGAGTGTTTCAATCTGCGCGGCCGCGTCGGGAGTCGCCCGTGGCCAATGCTGTCGCCTCACCGTACACGAGGCCCCCCCACCGTGCGGTCCTTGCGACGCTTGCTGTTGGGCGAAAGACCCGGTATCCGGGAGCCCGCCAAATGGCAGTCTCCCGTCACATACTGGGGGTCCAGTCTACCTCCTATTCGGCGCCGCAGTGGAGAGGGGCCCCGGACTGGAGCTGCCCGGCCCTACGTTTTCCCTCGTGCAGGAGATCACCTACGATAGCAGCACCGCCCGCACTGGGGACACGGTTCTAGATCGCCAATGGGTCAGCCGCATGGGCGACATGAGGCTCTATGAGTGCGGCCTTGAGGGCGGCGACGTTGAACTGTTCGTCGATGCCTTTACGAAGCGTATCTTCAGGAAGTCCGGCGAAACCTACACCGACAAGTGGCCAGACAGCACGCTGAAGCTCGAGAAGTTCACAGACACCAAGCCGTTTTTTTACGGCGACGGCGAAAGAGACTATTTCAGGCTCACCAACACGGTAACAGGTGACATGTACATCTTCTACGACTTCGACGACGAACATACCCCCGGCTACAAACAGGGCAGAGTGCGTTCGAGGACCACCCGCGAGTGGCGAGCTGTAGGCAGACAGGGAGCAATCTACACCTACGATAATGACGGTCGCATCGACCAGATCACCAGCGCGGAGGGGCAGGACTACTTCATCGAGTTCTATTATGAAGATGAACGCATCGCCGAGAGCACCACGAGGATCGAGTTCAAGACCGGCAGCTCGGGGACCACGATCGCGGAGATCGCGTACACGTACTACGTTAAAGGCACGTATCCCGAAAACCTGGGGACCGACCGGGACCTGATCCAGGTCAGGACCTCGTGGCTGGACACCGCCGGCAACTGGATCCACCGCTACACCCAGTTCCGCTATGACGTGAGCTCGGACCCGAACGCAAGATACAGCTTGCGGTTGAAAGCGGTCTTTGAACCGGATGCGATCCAGCGGATCATCGATGCTGATCCCAACGACGACATCACCACGCCGGAGGACATTTTGCACAAAGGTGACGAGTCCAGCATCGGCAACACCTCTTACACGATCAGACAAATGGCCAGCCGCTGGTTCGAATACTACCGCCTAAACGTCAAGACCGACAACAGCGGAAACGGAACCGCGGACGATCCGAAGTGTCTTACGGTCTGGACAGGCGAAAACGGCGAAGACCTGGAGACGAAGTACGGCGGGACCAACGCCGACGAGTCGTTTTTCGTGAAGTCGGAGACCGTCGGCGGCTGCGCCTCCTGTGACAGCGGGACGACGGGCATCAAGCGGGAGTACTTCTACATGCGGATCAACCACGGCGAGTTCCCCGGCGTCAACGACGTCACCCGGCTGGTCGTCGAAGACACCGTCGACTCCAGCGGCCAGCCGGCCTCCCGGAGGGTGTACGGACTTAACAACTTCGGCCGGAAGCTCCGCGAGGTGCTGATCACCGACCCATTGGGGCAGACTCCCCAAGGCGCGAAGTACTGGTGCCAGTCGTGGACGATGGTGGCCGGCACCCAGGCCGGCCAGTACCTGGTCGCGGAGTACCGCACCCCCGCGGCACACAGCGTGACCACCGATGCCCTGGTGAAGAAGTTCCTCGATCCCACCACCGGCACCAACGACGCCGACACGCTCAACGCCGGCGCCGGGCTGATCCACGTCTACGAATATAACAGCGACGGATTCCGCACGGGTGAGAAGGTCAAAGAGGGTTCCGGCGCGACCGCCCAGTACGTCTCGCAGACTGGTTATTACGGCGGCTCCAACGACAACCGCAAGCACCTGGTCACCTCGCGGACGGTGTATCCCCAGACAGGCTCACCCGTCTCCACGTCCTTCACACATTCTTTCTACCCAACCATCGACACCGTCCGAAGGACACTCGTCTCGCTGCCGAGCATCGGGACTACTTCTACTGTCCGAGTTACGACATTTGGCGTCGTGGGAGACAACAATGCTTCACAGTAGGAGGTTTGGGCAACTCCTCAGTTTACCCAATCCTCCGGTTTGTAGCGATGTTGAGCGAACTCG
>Ga0315277_10007938_pt1 | contig 13684 bp, 10 predicted proteins | sample YL17G05_15_MG_FD_203695 | JGI IMG/M metagenome (GOLD analysis project Ga0315277, IMG submission 203695) | Sediment microbial communities from Yellowstone Lake, YNP, Wyoming, USA - YL17G05_15 | ecosystem: Environmental > Aquatic > Freshwater > Lake > Sediment | place: USA: Wyoming | collected...
GGATGACCCAAGCCAAGGCGAGCAGGACGGTGATTCTGAGCAGTAGGTCAAGCCCAGGAGGCGGATTGACCAGAGAGTCAAGCCAGAGCGGGGCCATGTTATTGCCCTCCCTTATAGTTCGGCTTTCTTCCCGCGGGCGCTTTTGTCTTTCCGCTTGCCGGCAATGCGCCGCAGCACGGCCATGTCTTGCTCCGACAGATCCTCAGATTGAATGAGCTGGCCCAGCAAGGCCGCTGAAGATCCGCTGAAGAAAATCTCGGCCAGCCGCCGCGTGATCCCGCGGAAAACGCTCTCGCGCGGCGTCTTGGCTTCGTAGTAATAAGCTTTGCCCACTTTCCTGCGTGCCAGGCGGCCTTTGTCCACCAGGTCTCCCAGTTGCCAGCGCAAAGCGGAGTTCTTGATCTCGAAAGAGAGCTTGGGCTGAATCTCGGAAGGCTTGAGCGGTCCATATTCCCAGAGGACCTGCAGGATTTCCAGTTCGTTGGGGTCTATTGCGGCCATAACGGTTCTCCTTGACGGGTCATGACCTGCAATTTATCTGCGGATCAAAGTTGTGTCAAGCTAAATCTGCAATATTTTTGCAGTCGCAAGGGTCTTGCGAAATCGGCTCTCCGGAGACAAACGGAAAGACCGAACCGCAAAGGCCTCGGAAGAGCGCGAAAAGAAAAACGGACAGGATGAACAGGATGGACAAGATGAGGATTGGAATCCCGTGAATCCTGTAAATCCTGTCGAAAGAGAGGATTATGCTCGGACTTGCTGCGGAGGGTCTTGCGAAATCGGGACATTGGGAAACAAGCGCGGGCGATGTGCGTGGCAACGCCGCTTGCTCCGGGTGGGGTAAGAGACGTTTCCTGAGCACTTGCGTGTCTGGAGAAGAGCGATTTGGCGGGCAGTTGCTGAGGTAAAGACTTTTGCCATCCCCTTGAGAAGCCCGCCGACGTTACGTACTTGATTTCGCAAGAGGCTCGCAGTCCGCAATCCTCAATCCCCAATCCGCAATCCCCAATCCCCAATCCGCAATCCTCAATCCCCAATCCCCAATCCTCAATCCCGCATCATTGGGGCTTCTCTTCCTCGGGGAAGGGATGCGCGGGGTTTGCCGACGGCCTCTCGGGAGCCGTGTTGCGCGGGCTGAACTTAAGCGCCGCGGTATCGGGCGTGATGCCCCGGATACCCACGACTTCTGTGATCGCCTTGGGACTGTTGGGGAGGAAAACCGCCTCGAGCGGGACGGATATCTCCAGCCCCGCGGCGGGCAGCACCTCGCGAGCCGGCCGGACGATGAAGTCGGAGGGCTTGAGGCGTTTGAGGATCTCCTCGGGTCCGCGCACGGAAACCGCGACGTTGTGCGGGGAGTACTCCAGCAGCAGGTCTTCCGGCGGCTCCGGAACCACGATGGGAACGTTTTCCACCGTGGCTACGATCTCCTCGATGGCGACCTGGGCCTTCACGAGGCGGTGGACGTCGGGATACACGAGCTCGACTTCGGGGGGAAGGCGCAAGCCGACGGTGATGTTGAAGGAAGCCTTCTTGCCGGCAAGATCAATCTCCTCGGTGTTGATGCGGACCGGCGCGTCTTCGCTGCCCGTGATCAGTTTGAAAACGGCTGGGGGCGCGGTGAGATAGATGGTCCCGGGATCGTCGGGCTTGATCGGCTCGGCCAGGCGGTAGCCCGGAGCGAGATCCCCCTTGGTGGGAAACTCCAGTTTGGCGGGCCGAGTGACCAGTTTGGCTTTCACCACCACGCCTTCTTTGTCAATCGAGGAGAACTGGATCTTGCGCCGGAGTTCGTCCTCATCCTCGCCGCTGATCCGGACAAGGGAGGTATCGAGATTGATCTGCTTGGAGGGGCGGAAATCCTCGATTCCGCACCAGGTCCACGGAAGCAATTCCTTGGCGAAATCATACTCCACCCAGAACATATCGGGCTGAATCCGCGCCCGGACGCGGTTCGGGACACGAAGGGTGATGTTTACCCTGTCCGGCTCGACGCGGGCGATGACATTGGAGGGAACGTTCGTGAGGCGCAGGGGAACGGGAAAGACCTCGACGGTTTCGTCCCCGCGCTTGGCGATCGTCCAGATGACGAAAGCGATCAGAAGAGAGGCGAGCGCCAGGAAAAGATCGGATCCCAGACGGTTAATGGGTCTGCTCAACGCCCACCTCCTTTTCCGGGACCTTCAGGAGGTCCAGGTGCGTTTCCAGACGCTTCTTGAGGTCTTCGGGCGTCAGGAAACGTTCGAGGGCGCCTTCTGAAGCCAGCGAGATGGTCCCCGTTTCTTCCGAGACCACCACGACGAGGGCGTCGGTTTCCTCCGAAAGCCCGATCGCGGCCCGGTGGCGCGTCCCCAGCTCCTTGCTGATATCCTGGGTGGAGGTCAGGGGAAGGATGCAGGCCGCCGCCACCAGACGGTCTCCCGAGAGGATCATCGCCCCATCGTGCAGAGGGGAGTAGGGCGTGAAGACCGTGCGGATGAGCTCGGCCTGGACCAGGCCGTCTATCTGGGTCCCCGTTTCGGCGTAGGCCCTCAGGGAGTTGCGGCGTTCGATCGCGATCAGGGCGCCCACGTGGCGGGTGGACATCACCCGCACGGCCTTGATCAGTTCGTTGATGTGTTCGCCGCTTTGGGTGAACAGGACACGGAAGATTCTGAGCTGTCCCACCTCGGTGAGCGCGCGTTTGAACTCGTTCTGGAACACGATCATAAAGACCAGCACGATGATGACCCAGATGTTCTCAAAGATGCTGCTGACCGCCGTCAGGCCGATGAACCGGGCAACGAAGTAGATCAGGAAAGAGGCCACCAGGAGCGTGATCATTCCCCGCAGGGCCACCGACGATCGCGTGTCGCGCAGAAGGGAGAAGATATAATAGAAGAAAGCGGCGACCAGCGTGATATCCAGGATATCGGTGGGAGTCATTGAGGTGATCTGTCCGAGGAGATCAGGCATGCGGCCGTTCATCCTTACTCCCACGGCGGGTATTCGTGAGGGATTCTGGGCCTTCGCAACCCTCAGGACTATTTATTCCTATTTGCGCGGGACATTGCCAGTTCTTTTTTTGGATGTTCCCGCCCCCCTGTCGAATTTGCCTGTCGAATTTGCCTTGCGCTGGGAGGCAGGAAGAGGGATAATTCCCGTGGTATGGTGTGTCGCCCGCACCCCGGACCGGACGGTGCCGAGGAGGGGCGTGTGCCCTGTCGTCCCCAGCACCGGCAAGGAACCGGTCACTGCAAAGCCGCGGATGCGGCGCAAGGAGTGAAAAGATGAGTGCTCTACACCCTGTCGCCGGCAAGACCCTGGGGCCGCTGATTCGTATCCTGTTGATGGGAACGGCGGCGTGGCTCCTCTTTCTCTGCGCATCTCCCGCCTCGGCGGAGAAGGCGCCGGACTGGTGGGCCGCCGATGGCATATCAAAGGCCGGCGCGATATCTCCCTCCGCCAACGGCGCCGAGTACCGCGACGTGGAGTGGGACAACTTCTTCTTTCCTCCCCTTCTCCCCACGCAGGGCATACTCGCCAAGCGCGGCGTCTACGAGGGTGACACCCAGACAATCGATTTCGACCTGGTGAATCAGTACCCCTATCAGCGGAATGAAGTCCCCCCCTTTCCGTGTGTCTACATGTACAACCGCCCCGTCGGTATCACCCTCCCCGACAGCCTCACAATAAGCAGCTACACCGTTTGCTTTCTCACGATCTCCCGCCGGCCGGAGACCCCGATGCAGCCCCCGGACCCGACCACCGGCCTCTACCATCCCCGCATTGATTGGAACGGATACCTTCTCCCTCCCCTCATGTACGGGGATTTCACTTGCCCGGCCATAATGAAAGACGCAGATATCACGTCAGGTATTCTCGGCGATGGTTACCCGGTTGCCGGGCAAGACGGGAGGATTCTCAGAAAGGTGTCCACGCTGCCGGCGCGCCACGCCAAGCAGAAGTTCTCGATTGAGTTCACTGTTCCCACCTTCACGGAGATGGGGGTGGTGGGCCAAACAACCGCCACCGAGGTTTACGTGAAGGTCTGGATTGCCCTTCCAAACTACGTTCCGGACCAGACTATTCCTCAGATCTACACGGAATTCTATGGATGCTACATCGGATGGGACTATCTCTTCGAAGGCAATTTCGGGCACGGATGCCTGGGACCCGCCTTCACCGTTTATAGGAAAACGCCCCCCTCGATCGTGATCGACCCCTCGACCATTACCCTCATGAGTGACCAACGGCGCGACATGCCCCGCCTGATCACGAGCGCCATGCAGGCCCGCAGTGCGTCCATTGCCCCTGCCGCCGCCGCCAAGCCCCCCCCCAACAGGCGGGATCAGAGGCCGCAGTTCCGCACCGACGAAGTCATTGTCCAGTTGCGGACCGCGGAGGCGGCCCGCCTGCTCGCCGCGCGCATAGGCGCCACCATGCCGGCGATGCTGGCGACGGAGAGCATGGCCCCGCTGGGCCTGAGCGATCTGCCGCCGGGTTGCACGGGGATAAAACCGTACTTCTCCGGAGACGACAAGGCGCGCCGCATGGTGGAGGCGAAGCTACCCGCCGTCGGGCAGATAATGGCCCAGGGCGCCGCGCTCAGCCCGCAGCAAACCACCCAGGTGGCCGAAACTATTGTGTCCAACACCGAGCCGTATGACTCGATGGCAATGTTCTATGTGGAGCTGGAGAAAGGGGCGGACCCCAGGGCGGTCTGCAAGGCGCTCGAAAAGCGGCCGGACGTGGTCTTCGCGTGCCTCAGCCCCATTTGCTACCCCTTTGAGGCGTCCCAGACGGAATCCTCTCAACTACTGCCGCTGCCGACCGTCAGCCCGTCCGTTGCGCCCGGCATCATGCCGGACGATCCGCTGTATAACAAGCAATGGAACATGGACCGGATGAATATGCCGGCGGCCTGGTCCGTGAGCCGGGACGATCCCCGCACAGACCCCGAAATCCGCGTGTGTGTGGTGGACACCGGGGTCCGGCTTACCCACCAGGACCTCCGGGGGAGGCTGATCTATCCGAAGGACGTCTATGTTGTCCCGGTCTCAGAAGACCCGAGGATTTATGGCCGCGACGCTTATGCCAACGACGATCCGAATGATGACGATATCGAAGGGCACGGCACCGCCTGCGCCGGGCTGGTGGGCGCCATCCGGGGCAACCGCCTTAACGTCGCGGGCGGAGCCCCCGTGAAGATCATTCCGGTCAATACCGACGCGGGCGACATGGGTCTGATGAACTACGAGGACGGGGTGAGATGGGGAGTGGACCACGGCGCGAAGGTTATCTCGATGAGCCTGGGGGGGACTCGCCCACCCACCAGCGCCGAACTGGCCGCGGCCAGCTATGCCAGTGATCATGATGTGGCAGTGTTCGCCGCGGCCGGAAACGACGATGCCAGCGCGGATATGACCTATCCCGCCGCCATTCCGGACTACATCACAGTCGGCGCGGTGGATTTCTTTAACAACCGCGTCCGCACGCCGCTGTGGTGGTGGGGCAGCAACACCGGCCAAACCGTTGACGTCGTTGCGCCGGGTCAAGGCATACCAGGCATCTCGGACCCGGCGATCTACGCGCTCTGGAGTGGCTCCGACACGCAGTCTGTCACGTTCATGAACGGGACCAGCGCGGCCTGCCCCCAGGCTGCCGGCCTGGCCGCCTTGCTCAGGAGCGAGTATCCCGAGCTCTCCGCCAGTACGATACGCCTGATCCTCCTATACACCGCCCGCGACATGGTGGGATTGCCCGTCGAGGATACACCCGGGTGGGATCCCTATTATGGGTGGGGGCTGGTGGATGCGGAGGCCGCTTTCTGGGTCGCCCGGAATCTGACCCCAAACTACTTCACTATTTACAACCGCGGCACCCAGCCGCTCCTCATCACCAAGTTCGAAATGGTGCAGGTCGTGCCTCCGCCTCCGCCTCCGCCGGAGCCGCCGGAGCCGCCGGAGCCGCCGGAGCCGCCGGAGAAGCCGCCGGAAGAACCGGTCAGCGCGGAAGCCGCGGGGGCGATCATGACCTTTCAGAATGGGGCGAGGCCCTTGTTGGCTCCGCCGGAGCCGCCCGGGCCGCCCGGTCCCACGGAGCCGACCATCGTGCTCTATCCCAAGCCTTCGTGGCTTCTCTGGGCGCCGGAGCCGCCATTTGTCATCGCGGGCATGTCCCAGCAAAAGGTTCTGGTGGATCCCGGCTATATCGAGAACTTCACGAAACCGGAGGGCATTCTCCGGATTCAGGTTTACTCGAACGACCCCAAGTACATGGATGTGAAGACTGGAAAAGTGAGCCCTTACCCAGGAGCGCGGAGCCAGGGAGCGGTCAACCTGGTGATCCTGAACCCCACGGCGGCTCAGAGGATTCCGTGGAGCCTCCTGGACTAGGAACTTGCGCGCGATGCTGTTGTTGATAGACAACTACGACTCCTTCACGTTCAACCTTGTCCAATACCTGGGCGAACTGGGAGCGAGCATCGAGGTGGTTCGGAACGACGAGGTGGACCTGAACCGGATCGCGGATGAGAAACCCAGCCACCTCGTGATCTCGCCGGGACCCTGCACACCGGCCGAAGCCGGGTTGTCCAGTCAGGTCATCCGAAGGTTTGCCTCCAGTATCCCGACTCTCGGGGTCTGTCTCGGGCACCAGTGCATCGGGGACGTTTTCGGCGGGGTGGTCGAGCGCTCCCCCGAGATCCTGCATGGCAAAACCTCATGGATCCACCATACCGGGCAGGACCTGTTCGCCGGGGTGGAGAACCCCTTCGAGGCCACGCGTTACCACTCCCTGATCGTCCGGCGTGACGGTTTGCCGTCCTGCCTCGAAGTGACGGCCTGGACGGAAAGCGGGCTCGTGATGGGATTGAAGCATCGGGAGTATCCGGTCTGGGGTGTCCAGTTCCACCCCGAGTCCATCCTCACGGGACCGGGCAAGAAAATCCTGTCGAACTTCCTGGAGAGGGCGGCCTGAGCGGCAGGAAAACGCTCACCGCCGGCGGCAGGGCCGGGAGAGGCCGGGAAAACGGCGCCAGGGGGACCAGGGAGGGGGCAAAAAAAGTGAAAAAAAAGTGATTGCCGGATGCGTTTTTAGATTGACAAGGGTTTGGGACTTGCGGTATAAGAAGGAGGTACAGGTGTTCCCCGACCTCGCAAGTCTAGAGCGGTTATGGTAAAAAGGGTGGGGTACACGTGTCGAAGGCATATCCAAAGAAGGACGGGAGGTGAGGGGGCGGATAATCCATTAGATGTGTAGAACGCCCAGCGGCCTGATATAGGGACCGCGGGAAACATATTCTCTTCTCTGCCTCGAAAGGAGGGACATTATCATGAAGAAAGGGTTAATCCTTGCCCTGTTGGTGGTGGCGATGGTTGCCTTGGTTCTCCCCGTGAGCGCGCGTGCGCCTATCATTAAGTCTCTGCCGACGATTATCATCGGTGACAATGAGGGCGCTAGTGGCGGCAAGGGCATTCTGCGTTTCCCGGATGCTCTGGACCTGTCCCAGGGGGTCGTTGATTGGAACAACGACGAGTCGTACACGTCGGACACGTTCCACGCCTACCTGTATCCGGCGGACGCCACGCCGGCCACCGATGTCGTGGCTTACAATGCGACCCGCATCATCGGCACGCTTACGACGCCGGAGTACACGGCCCTGATGGGAGCCGGCGCCATGCCGGCGGCGGACACCCGGATCACGTCGTACACGAGCCCGAGCAACCAGAACTTTGCGGTCAACCTGTTCGACGCGCGCCGGCACCCGAGCATCACGAGCCCGGCCACTGCCGATCCGGCCACCCAGGGTGAAACTCAGGACACCTACTCGAAAGAGGTGGCGATGAAACTGGTTTGCGGAGTGACCAGTGGCACCACGCTGGTGGCCAGCGCGGCCGATCTGACGGTCAAGAGCCAGTCGAGCCAGAGTGACAGCAAGAGCGGGATATTCACCGAAGTGGTGAGTTACACCTTCTCCGGCTCGAACGACGGCTGGAAGTTCTCGACCTACGCCGGCTTCGACGCCGCGACGCCGACGACTTCCGGCCCCGGCTCTACGGGGATCGGCTTTGTCGTCTCCTCCCCGATTCAACTGACGCTGCCGTGCATGTACAGCCTCTGGACGTCTCCCGCGAACCTTCCGAGCAGCAACGCGGAAGGCGGGAAGGTCTACCGCGCCACGGCTACGCTGGAGAGCACGTCCACGTCGCCCAGTACGGCTGTAGGCTATCGCCTGCGTTACTTCAGCACAGGCTTCGCTCACCAGGGCTTCATGATCGTTAAGGCGACGCCCAGCGTGGCCAATGACGCTGTCAACGTGCCGTACGCGGGACACTCCTTCACTGCGAAGCTGTTCTGGGCTCCCCGCCCGGACCTGGGTGACATGGGTGACGGCGAAGGCCAGACGATGGTTTTGCTTGGTGAGGTGTTGCGCAACTACAAACTGGCGTGGGAGATCATCGGCCTGACGGGTGAGCAGGGCACACTGACGATGGAGTCAATCTATGTTGACTCCTTCGCAAAGCCCGCCGCCACCACGAAGGTGGTTGCTTGGGGCTCCGGCAGCGGCGAGATTCCGTTCAACTCGGACGCGGCCGGCGGTATGCAGACCCGTGACGATCTTACCAACATCGGCTTTGCGAACGGCTCGATCGCGGCTACCGCCGCCAACGGGGTGATAACGCTGACCGGCGCGGAGAAAACCAAGCGCTACGTCGGCATCAAGCCGCACTTCGCGGTTCCCCTCATCAACGTGAAGCCCGTGTCGGACCACCTGTACCGCTTCTCGGCCACCCTGGCATGCGCCAGCCGGACGGCGGTCCCGACCTATCGTATCGTGGTCAACAGCCAGATAGTTCCACCCCTGCCCGCCATTCAGCTCGGCGCGCCGCGCGACATCGGGTGGATTGACTGGTTCTCGTTCTGCAACGCTGCCGGAGCTGGCGGCAAGCAGACGGGCTACATGCTGCCCGGCCAGACGGTTGCCCCGTTCGCTCCCGCGACCGCGGGGTCGGCCATAGACGTCTATATCTATTCCCACAGCATCGCCCCGACGACGACCGGCACCACCATTTTCATCCCCATTCTGAACTCGGTGGACACTGGTGTGTATGGCACAGGCACTGTGTGGCCCGATCCCGTCACAGCGATGACGTGGTCCGCAGCGGGTTGGGAAGACCTGGGTGCTGATTACTAAGATACACGCCTCGTTGGGGTTTTCCCCGGCGGCGCTGTAGTCAAAGGGGTGAGGGCCTGAAAGCCTTCACCCCTCTTTTTGCGCCCGAACAGGGAATCAAAGGCATGCATCCGGATCTCCTTACCATCTTCGGCTTCACGTTTGGCACCTACGGTGTTTGCCTGGCCGCGGGCCTCCTGTGCGCCTCCGCTGTTGCCCTCCGCCGGGCCAAACAGGACGGCATTCCCCCCCAGGACATGATGGACCTCATCTTTTACGCCGTGATCGCCGGGATCGTGGGCAGCCGCCTCGCCTACATCATCAAAGACCTGCTAACCGATCAGTACCTCCTTCAGCATCCCTCCGAGATGATTTTCTCCCGCACCAATTTCGTTTTTCTCGGCGGGATCCTTCTGGGCTTGCCCGTGTGCGCTTTTTTCACCCGCGCGCGCGGCCTCCGTTTCTGGCGCGTGGGGGACGTCCTGGCCGCCGCGCTTCCCCTTGGGCATGCCTTTGGCCGGGTGGGATGTTTCATGGCGGGGTGCTGCTATGGCGCGCCGCTTCCGTCCGACGGCCCCTTTCACTATCTGGCGGTCCATTTCCCCGAATCCGCCCCGGCCGGAAGCGGACCTGTGTGGCCGGTGCAACTCATCGAATCCGCCGGCAATCTCGCCATCTTCCTGTTGCTTCTTGCGCTCTGGCGCCGCAGACGCTTCAACGGCCAGATCGCGCTCTTCTACATCCTGTTTTACGGCCCGCTCCGCTTCAGCCTCGAGTTTCTGAGAGGGGATTATGTGGAGCGCGGCCACTTCGGAGCCCTGTCCACCTCACAGGCCATCACATTGGCGGGCGTGATCTGCGTGCCATTCCTGTGGCGCCACCTCCGGCGGACCCAGCCGATCGCTCAGAAGACGCAGGCCGAGGAAGCGAGTCCGGAAGAGGCTGGGCCGTCTGACGGCGCCCAGGGAGGGCCGACACAGCCGAACAACGGTCCCGCAAGGAAAAGACGGGCGCATAAGAGGGGAACCCGGGGGTAGAAAAACTCAAGTGCTGAGTGCTGAGGACTGAATATTGCGGATTGGGGATTGCGGATTGCGGATTGCGGATTACGGATTGCGGATTGCGGATTGTGGATTACGGATTACGGATTGCGGATTGCGGATTGCGGATTACGGATTGCGGATTACGAATCACGAGTTGATAACTATGTCCACTCAGCACTCAGCCCCCAGTCCTCATCCCTCAGCCCCCAGTCCTCAGCACTCAGCACTCAGCACTCAGCACTTTCTTCTCAGTCCTCACCGCACTGCGGACGTTTTGCTCCCGGGCGGGCTTTGCCTGGCCCTCCTGCTCTTCTACCTCGCCGCCAGCCAACCTATCCCGACCTTCGATACCAGGGTTTTCCTTCATTCCTATGCCAGTTTCCATCACAAGATCCACCCGCACCACCCCTTGTTCGGCTATGTCCTGGCGCCCTGGCTTCTCGCGGGGAGGGCCGCGGGGCTTTCCCTGATGACCGCGGGGATGCTTCAGTCCGCCGCTTTTGCGGCCCTTTCCGCCGCCCTGTTCCATGCATGGCTCCGGCGGCACGGCCTGAGCCGGGCTACCGCGCTCCTGTTCTCCGTGCTGCTGGGCCTCAACGCGAGCGTGATAGACGTCGCAACCACCACCGAGATGTATGCCGCATGCCTTTTTGCGGTGGTCTTATCGCTCTGGGCCTTCGATTCCGTTTCCCGGAACCCCGGGCGGCTCAACGCCTTCTTCCTCTGGATTTGCTGCTTCTCTCTCTTCGCGCTCCACGTCGGGTTCGCCTTCTGGGTAATGGCGCTCTATCTCACCCTTGCCTGGCGGGGCAGGCGGCGGCCGCTAAACGCCCTGGCCTGGATCCTTCAGGCCGCCGCGATCCCGGCCCTGCTGCTCCTTTGGCTGGTTCTGGCCGGGGCCGTAAGCGCCTCGCAGGCCGGCGCCACCAAGGCTTTTTTCGGCCGTTTCTGGATGCAAGGAGAAGATGGCGTTCTCCGAAGGATCGTGGCCGCCCCGCTTTACCAGTTTGCCATGTACGCCGGCTTCATCCTCTTCCCCGCTTGGGTGGGTTGGAAGTGGTTCCGCTCCCGCCTGCCGGGGCTCGCAACGGCGGCATGCCTCGCCACCCTCCTGTTCTTCATGTTCTATGCCTTTTGGGTTGCGGACAGGGGCGTCTTCTACCTTCCCCTGCTGCCATTGTGGGGGCTTTTTGCCGCGTTGGCCGTCCAGAAACTCGCCGGAAAAGCAAATGGCCGCCCCGTGCTCCTCGTAGCCGGCGGGGTGGGCTACTCCGTCTTGTTCATGCTCCTGCCCGCCCTACCGGCCGTCTCGCGAAGCCCCGCGCTTTCCTGGGTGCTCGCCTTCTCTTATCCGGCTTTCTGTGTCTGCACGTATCTCCTGATGGGACATTCCCCCCGGGGCGGCGAGGATCCCCCCCCCGCCCCCACTTCCACGCCCGCGCCCAAGGCCATGGCGGTCTACGCGTGTGTGGCGGTCCTTGTTTCCCTGGCCGTGTACCTGCCACACGTCGTCCAGAAGCGCAAGCCCGATGTGTTGACCCTCTTCTACCGCGCCGTGCAAGCCAACACCCCCGCAAACGCTCGTTATGTCACCCTCCTCTCGGAAATGGAGGGTCTCAGGCCGGCCGTCCAGGCCGAGCGTGAGTGCTTCATCGTGGATCCCAACGAATGGGACGCCGCCAAAGCCAGGCAGCTCACGCAGTGGCTCGTCGAGAGTGCGCAGCCCGGCGGCGCACCGGTCTTCTTCAACCAAGGGGCCTTTGCCCGCCGGGAGGATCTCCTTTGGCGGCTTGAGCCTGGAATCGGAACGCCTCTCGCCGATTGGGCTTTCACCCCGGTTTCCGTTATGGGTGAGAACACGGAAGAGCATGTAAAAGAAGCCACTACCATCTTCCGGGTCCGGAAAAAAGATCCCTGAGGAAGAAGGAGATGTTAGATTGACAATCAACACCGCGGTTCATCCTCTCTTGCGGAGAAAGGTCCCATGCCACCGATAACCCCGTTCAGCCCCGCCGATCTGCCCGCCCTGCGCGTCCTGTTCCGTGGATTTCCCCACAAGGCCCTCCAGCAGCGTTTCCAGTCCTTGAATCCCGATGTTCTCGCGGATCTCTTTCTGGAAGAGGAACGCGCGCGCCTCGAAAAATCCGGCCCCAACCAAGCCCTCCAGTGGATCCTCCGCGAGAACGGCGATCTCACGGCCTTCGCCGGACTCCAGCCCGATCCCTGGCACTCCGGATTCTACCCCTGGCGGTTCGGACGGATCGCTCCCTTCCTTACCTACCGCGCGTCCCAGTCCGCCCGGACCGGCTTCATCCGGGATCTGCTGGCGCAAGCGGCCGCGGCGGGGTACCAGCACCTGATAACACGGGTGGACGGCTCGGAATACGAGGCCCTTCGGGCTCTTGTTGACGAGGGCTTCCACCTCGTGGACTGCTCCGTCAAGATGTCCGCCAGGATCGAGGCGGTGCCGCCGCTGGCGCCGCCCTCGCGCGCCGCTGGAATGTCCATCCGCCCCTATAGGGTCGAGGACCTGCCCGAGATGCGGAGTATCGTCACCTCCTCGCATCCGTGCAACCACTACTACAACGATCCATGGTTGAGCCGCGAGGGGACGGACCGCCTCTTCGCCGCCTGGATCGAGCGCTGCTGCGAGCGGATGCGGTCCGACGTGTTCGTCCTGGACCGCCACGGGCACTCCCGCGGTTTCATCATCTACCTCTACCCGATGCGACTGAACCAGGCGATGGGGACGAAGCTGGTCATCCTGGACCTGGTATGCCTGGACCGCGAGGCGCAGGGCGGGGGACTTGGGCGCTGGTTGATCGCGGAAACCCTGCGCCGCCTGGCGCCGGCTTCTTCGATGGTGGAGCTCCGCACCAGCCAGAACAACTACCCCGCGCTCAACTGCTATGCGGACCTCGGGATGCGGATCCTCTCCACGGATTTCATCCTGCACCGGCACCTGGCGGCCAAGGCAATTTCGTGATCTCCTTCGGCGCCTGGAATATCCCGGCCCACTGCCCTGAATCACCCCGTGCCAGACTTGACTTCCCAAGCTGTCCTGGCGATAATGCGCTCAACCGGCGAGACGGGCATAGCCTCTGCCGGCCAATCACCCACTAGGGATAGCCAGTCCTGCTTTCGACAGAGTACCGATCCGGAGACGGTTGGCTCCCTCAAGAGGATACCCCGCATGTTGAAAGTAGGCCTTTATCAGGCCAGATACCGGCTCTGCGATACGGGCTTTGACTACATCCCGCCGCTGAGCTTGGGGTATCTTGCCGCCTACGCCCGGCAGCGTGTGGAAGGCCTTGAGTTCTTTGCCGAGCGGAACCTGGAGCGCGTGATCGAGCAGCGGCCCGACCTGGTGGGAATCACCTACCTCACCCATTCCTCGCGGAATGCCACGCGGGAAGCCCGCCGCCTCAAAGAGGCCTTGGGATGTCCCATCATCGGCGGTGGGCCTCATATCTCCACTATCCCC
>Ga0315277_10007939_pt1 | contig 13682 bp, 14 predicted proteins | sample YL17G05_15_MG_FD_203695 | JGI IMG/M metagenome (GOLD analysis project Ga0315277, IMG submission 203695) | Sediment microbial communities from Yellowstone Lake, YNP, Wyoming, USA - YL17G05_15 | ecosystem: Environmental > Aquatic > Freshwater > Lake > Sediment | place: USA: Wyoming | collected...
ACCGATTTTACGATCCCAACCTGGGCTGAAAGGAATCCTTGGTGATTCTTGGCGTCTTTGAGCCTTTGCGGTGGCTTTTTATAACCCCACCGCAAAGACGCAAAGGCGCGAAGATTCACAAAGGCTCGTCTGGCGCAGACCGGGCCGCTCAGGCGTCGCTATGCATCCGCGGTTCCTTTGGGGCGTGAGTCCACTAACCGACAGGTTCCAGGCGCAGGTCGCGATCGAGCCTGAATCTCAACAGCGTCTCCGCGGGGACGTGGACATCTTTACCTCGAGTTAAAACTTGCGTACCGGCGCCTGCTCCAGCGCCAACCGCGGCGCCGATGGCCGCGCCCTTGCCGCCACCGGCGATCGCGCCAATCAAAGCACCTAACGAGGCGCCGCCGCCCACCATTTGGCCAGTGCGCCTGTTAGCCCCCAGCCCATCGCGGTTTGTCGCTTCCAGATCGCTCGTCGAAACTCGATAGCGTCTTCCTGCCACCATCACAGAATCGATGTCGAGCACCAACTCCGCGGAATCCGTCCTGGTAGGATCCTCAATCCTGCGAATTACCAGCTCGGCACGGGAACCTTGCGGAATCGCCATAACACCCGAGGCATCATAGATGTCCTGGTTAACGAACGCCACATAACGGTCTCCTTCGTTAGCCCTCCTGGAATCGATGGTTTGGTCGGTTCGGACCGGAAACTCCGTTCCTCTTGGAATGAGCAAGGGACCGTAATGGTCTGGTTCCGGCTGCATGCGCCGTTCGTCCGGCTGCATGCGCCGTTCTGAGAAAGCCGGCCCGCCGAATTCTATGAACTGCACATCTCGAAGCGCAAATCGAAGGCGGGTCCCTCGTTGATCCTGGAAGAGAATTCCGTTAGATACCGTTCCCGAAATAAATACGCCGGTATAGCGTCTTCCATTCCTTAGAGTGATTGTGTCACCAAAAGCGCTTACTGCTATTGGAAGCACTAAGAGCAGACTCAATAATCTAAATCGTTTCCACATATGCTTTGTCCTTTCAACACCCTATTATCAAAAGGAGTCAGCCGCTCCAATTGATGTCTTTTTTTATGCTTCCCACAAGATCATGGTCGGCACCTGAAGCCACACCCTTTATACCTTGTCGGCAATCCATGTGTCAGTTCAGTACGGCTCACACATCTGGTCAATATTGCTCATCCCAATTACGAACGCGTCCGATCCTGGTGAGCAATCATGACCCCCCGCGTGAGCTGTACTGAACTGACACGCGATCTACCCCAAGGTATAAGCACTGTAGCTCGAGTTGCCGGAAAGGAACCGGTGGAGAATTCGGCTCCTTAAGGCAAGCGACTGGAGAATCGCGAGATCGGCAGTCTGATAGTCTTCAGTGAACTGCATGGAATCCGTGGCTTTTTGCAGATTTGAACACAACAGCGAAAGGAAGAGTATGAACAAGAACAATTCCATCGTAGCAGTCTATCCATCGCACGCGGCTGCCGAAGCGGCCGTCAAGGAACTACAGCAATCCGGTGTCGATATGAAGAAACTGTCGATTGTTGGACGCGCCTATCACACTGATGAGCATGTGGTCGGCTACTACGCTGTGGGGACTTTTGTTCGGTTCCGCGTTCTTTTGGATTCCCGGTTTGGGGCCGCTTCTGGTGGCGGGGCCGTTGGTCAGTTGGATCGTCGGGGCGCTGGAAGGCGCCATCGTGGTGGGCGGTCTGAGCGCGATTGGGGCCGGCTTGTACAGCCTGGGCATCCCCAAGGACAGCATATTGCGGTACGAGACGGCGCTCAAGACCGGCAAGTATGTCCTGATTGCCCACGGCTCCATGGATCACAACGCGTCGCTCGCCGCCATCCCACTGCAGACGATCGCCCTAAAATGTCACCCGTCCCATGGTTTCCCCCATGCCTCTTTGGCGGATTGGGGCGGACGGCTCGGCGACATTCAAGGCTGCGCTTTGTGAAAGGCGTACAGGAAAACCACAACACCCAGGCCAGCGAAGGCATAGATGAAGGATGTCAACAATCTCATCGCAGGAATCAAACCTCGCACAACGCCTAATACATCGGCGATCAGACCCGCGATCAACAGGATCGTTACCAGGACCATTCCCACAAGCGCCAGAAATGCCGTATTTTTTAGTGTCATGGTCAGAGTATGAACGCTTTAAGCGCCCTCGACAAGGGACGATGGGCTTTCCCACGGCCCGAAGTGCGGGGGAATCATAACTATGATGTTTACACCGAACCGAATGGAATCCTGAATGAAATGCAGAAGAGGTGATCAGCACCCAAATCTCTTTGCCGTTCTTGCTTAGACGCAGCGTCGTGCTATGGAGACTCGGATCTCGTGACTCGTCCAGCACCTGCCCTCCTGCCGAGCGAGCGGCATTGGGTGCAATCAGAAGTGAGAGTCAATCCTCAAAATGCAAACCGCAAAGGCCTCAAAGACCTCAAAGAAACTACCTCAGATTCTTTGCGGTCTTCGAGGTCTTCGTGGTTCGATTTTCGAGCCAGACCATTCGGAAGCAGATTCCTGACTGGGCTGAGTTGACTCCCACTTCTAATCGCACCCAGCGGCATTCTGGAGATTGCGTATGATCTGCAGCATGCTCGACGCTGGGGTATTGTCTATGTGGCGATACTCGATTTTGATGGCGTGGCCCTCAACCTGCAGTTCCGTGCATTTGCCGTTCTGCGTGACGGGATCGCACCCCATTCGGGTGAGCCACCCGCCTAATTGTTCCCGTCACTTCTTCTGCACTTCATCCAGTATTCCATCCACCTCTTTTGCTCCTTTTTCGTAAAGCTTCGCCTCTTCGGGGGCAAGGTGGTGCAGGAGCTTCAAGAACTCTCCCGCATGGACCAGCTCTTCGTCGGCAATATCCTTCAGCACTGCCATTGCGAACTTGTTGTCAGTGGACTCGGCGAGCTGCATGTACATCTGCACCGCCTCGTACTCTGCGGCCACCATGAAACGAATGGCACGCACCAATTCTTCGTTGGTCAGTTTGCGTTCATTGGCTAGACCGGAAAACGGTGTTCCAAAACCTGGCATGACAGGAATCCTCCAAAATGAAATCAGAATAAGAATGCTCATCCCTCTTTTGCAAAGGCCATCATTTCGCGGCCGAGGTGGATCATTTTCGTTTCTAACACCATTCAAAGAAGGAACAAACGTCTCCTTCACTCTAGCCCTCTCCCCCGGCTGGAAGAGGTAAATCGGGTACCGCTACTTTCTACGGGCTCGCGCAAAAATAAATTTACATTTTGGCGCGAGCCCTGTGTCCATGAACGGTGGTGTGATGATCTCGACCGATCTCGCTTTCTGTCGTGAACCTCCCTGTCGACAGGCGGATTTTTCCACAGTACCCTCTCGGCAGCGCACCTATCCAGCAGCGTTTTTGTTCCTTTTTTTAAATGGGGGTATGCACATGACTCCAGTAACTACCGATGTTACGATCCCAGCCTGGGCTGAAAGGAATCCTTGGTGATTCTTGGCGTCTTTGAGCCTTTGCGGCAGCTTTTTATAACCCCACCGCAAAGACGCGAAGGGCGAAAATCCGCAAAGGCTCGTCTGGCTCAGACCGGACCGTTCAGGCGGTCCTTACTGGAGTCAAATGCATAGCCCCATTTTCAAATTCCACGGCCGGTCCGGTAGTATTCGACCGCGGCGCCGACAAACAATTTGTCCACCGGCGTCCAGCCGAGCTCAGCAACCATGCGGGCAGAAGGAGCATCCTGCCGGGTAAACTCGCCCCGCGAGCAACAAAGAGATCGCGGATCTCTTATAGGCTAACGTCCAAAGTTAAGCTCAAAGCGGATAGTGTCGTGAACGCGATATCGATTATCAACCAGAACCACATGTCCCCCGATGAGAATGTAACGGTAGCCGCGAGGGGCACGGCCGAGACCGCGAATCATCGCAGGGGGTGCCGGGCGGCTCATTCTCTGCATATCCCGATCGAGCACGTAGCCCGGCTGAAGCCGATTTGCGTAGTCGTTGTTCCATCGGCTGTCGTGTCTAAAAACCTCATGGTTTTGGTTCTGGCCGTAATAAGTACGCACGTATTGGCGTTGATTCTCGCGGAATTGGCGATATTGCTTCTTGCTCTGGCCGCGGTTCTCGCCCTTCTCCTGATTCTTGTCATTCAGGTCTCGTGCCGCAGCCGCACCGCATATCAAAGCCAGCAGCGCCGCCGCACAAGCAGTCATCCACCATCGTGTCTTCATAAGCTTCCTCCAAATCGTACTGGGAATTACATTTTGAAACCCTGGGTTGATGCAGGCGCACGCCCCAGGGAATCACAACTGCATGACCTTTATAGATGATTGGGAATCGCCTGTCAGTTCAGTACGGCTCACAGGGTTGGTCAGAATTGCTCATTCCGGCGGGAGAGTGCGCAAAATCCACGCCCGCAGCGTTCCTTTGTTTGTTGATCGGCACGTCCAAAGTATTGAAGGTGGCCTGAATGGCACAGATTGGCCGGCCAAGACAAATCACAAGGTGTCCCCGGGGATTCTGATAGCAACGCGTACCTACTGTACAGGCCGTACTTTTAAAAGGCAAAGTGTTCAGTGCGGCGGATACATCAGCGCACAAAAGCAAGCACGGGCCAAACTTCAATGCCTCGGGAAGTACGGGTTTATCGGTATCGGCGGATTGGCATCACCGAGCCTGAAGATGGACATCAAGACGGCCATCGTCAAGGCCATCAATGATCCGTCGATCAATGTGGCTACTGATGACGAGATGCCGTTTCCCGACAACTTTCCATCCCCGGGCGATGCGAATAAGTTCAACGGAAGCAGCGTCAACAACATTGTGAGCCGTCTGAGCCCTATGGGTGGCGTACACAGACCCGACTGGCAAGGCATGGAGGCACCCCGGCCGTTTCACAGGCTTCGCACGGTGGTTGCCCCTCAATTCCCGGGTAAGCAACTTTGACCAGACGACTGAGCACTATTGAACTGACACGCAAATGTGCCCAGGCTATAAAGAGCGAGAAACATGCGCCTCCAATTCGGCATTGTGATTGGAGGAGCTGAAGAGCGCCGCCATATCCAAGTCGTGGGATGGATCTACGCGAAGGTTGCAGAATGCTGCGCCATTAGGGTTTCAGTTCACAGCATTTCGCAGTGGCACTTACAGTTAAATGGAAGAGACATCAAAGCAGTTAGGAGGGAACGCATGGCAGATCACGAAAAAGGCAGGAAGCTCGGCTGGTTTTTGGCCGGTGCAGCCCTAGGCGGCGCGGTGGCGCTGCTGTATGCTCCCAAGTCGGGGAGAGAGACGCGCGAGTTTATCAAAAAAAAGGCAGGCGAGGGGAAAGAGGTCTTGGCCGAAACCGGCAAGGAAGTTTTGGATAAGGGCCGCGAGATTTACGACAAAGGCAAGCAGATCGCCGACGATGCGGCTGATCTGTTCGAACATGGCCGCCGGCTCGTTCGCGGCTGATAGGCATCTCCCGGCTCTGAAACTTTGTTCCGCGTGGCGCTGTCATCGTTCGCTCATCGCCGATGCCTTGCTTGTTCGTGGAATCCGCACCGAGGACATCATGAGTCCAACTCGCCGCCAGGTTCATACGCTTACTCCGTTCGACATGGCCGTGCTGAACGACCTGGACCGCTTTCATCTCGCCGCCGGCGTCATTGACCGTATGCCCGCCCTTGGCCCGCGCGCTGCCTACGCCAAACAAGCCATCCACGACAAGCTCATCGAGCACAAGCAATATATCGCCGCGCGCTTGTGCGCAAACTGCCCGCGGTCGAGGCGCTCGGCTCGACGACGGTCATCTGCACGGACAAGACCGGCACCTTAACCGCCGGCGAAATGACCGTGCGCGCTCTCTACGTCGACGGCCAAAGCTACGAAGTCACCGGTGAAGGCTACGGGCCGGACGGCGAAGTGCGTTTTGAGGGCAAGAAGGCGGAAGCGCAGCACGCGGCGCCGTTGCTCGAACTGGCTACTATTCTCCTCGGCTGCAACAATGCGCATCTGGTCCAGGAAAACGGGACTTGGAAAGTCATCGGCGATCCCACCGAAGGCGCATTGCTTGCCGCCGGCCCGAAAGCCAGCGGCAACCAGGAATGCATCGAGAAGGAACTGCCCAAGCAACACGAAATCCCATTCGATTCCGACCGCAAACGGAGCACGGCCATCCGCCGGATGCCGGACGGAAAGCTCCGCGCCTTCACCAACGGCGCGCCCGGCGTGCTGATGACCCTCTGCGTGGCCGTGGGTTTCCCGGCGCCGCTGCTGCCGATTCACCTGCTCTGGATTAACCTCGTCACCGACGGCCTGCCCGCGCTCTGCCTGGCCACCGACCCCATCGACCCCGATGTGATGAAGCGCCACCCGCGCCGCCGGTCTGAGCGCATCACGGACCGCAGCTTCCTCCGCACGATGTGCCTCACCGGCTTCCTCACGGCGGGTGTGGCGTTCGCGGTTTACCTCTATGTCCTGAAGAAGGGAAACCCAGAAACGGCCCGCACTTGCGCTTTCGCCGTTCTGGTCTTCGCCGAACTCCTGCGCTCCTTCGGCGGCCGGAGTGAAACCAAGCCCGTCTGGCGCATCCCCTTTTTCACGAACATCAACCTCGCCATAGTGGTTTCCGTTTCTTTCGGCCTTCAGGTGTGGAGTCAGCACAGCGCGACTCTGGGCCGCTTCCTGAAGACGTCATTCATGCCGCTCACCGATTGCCTCTGGCTGCTCGCGGCGGGAACTATTCCGCTGCTGATGCTGGAGATGGTGAAGCTGGTGCGGAACAAAAGACGCTGCGCAACGAAGTCATCGACCTCTACACCAGCACAAGACTTCCCCCGTAAACAGCATCCTCATGGTGACGCACAGCATCAGCGAGGGGGTATTCATGGCGACGCGCCTGGTGGTGATGGGCGCTCACCCGGGCACCATTCGCGCCGTGCTCGACAACCCGCTGCCGGAGACCTTCCGAGGAAGCTGCGTGCCGCAGACGGCGACTCGACAGACCTGAAGCCCCATGCGGCACGCTAGCCGGCACGACCTGGCTGCTGGCCTCGTTCTACGCCCACAGGGCTATGCGAAGAACCCTATTTTCTTCTCTATCGAGCCTTCTCATATTTGTTCAGGTCTCAGGATCGGTTTCTCTTTTCGACACCGGTGGAATGCTTTCAGCGGGCACCTCAGGCCCGAGCAATACCGCGATCCATTGTGTGCCTCTATTGTTCTCGCATGCAAACTTCAGGGTCATGGTGAGCGGTATGCACAAAACCATGCCGGCCGGACCAAGCAGGCTTCCCCAAAAAATCAACGATAAGAAGACAACCAGCATGGACAGTCCAAGCCTCTTCCCCATGAGCCTCGTTTCAATCACATTGTCAAGTATGAAGTTAATGGCCATATATCCTGCTGTTGCCATCACGGCGCTGCCTATCCCTAATTGAATAAAAGCAAGAAGAACCGCGGGAATGGCGGCGACCGTGGAGCCGACATTCGGTACATAGTTGAGCAGAAAGGCCAGAAAACCCCAGAGAATGGGAAAATCTACGCCAAGAATGGACAGCCATATCCCTATCAGAATCCCCGTGGCCAGACTGATGAGAGTCTTGATGACCATATAGCGTTCAATATCACCTACGAACCTTGTGAACTGGGGAAATACCTGCTGAGGATGACCGAGAACAGCACGGAGCTTGACGGGAAAGCTTGAGGCCTCGAACAGGATGAAGGCTACGGTGAGCAAAATCAAGACAATGTTCGAAAGCGCCGAGCCCAACCCCACGAGCAAGCGGGCGGTCAGGCTCATCACCGCCCCTGGATTGACAACTCCGAGCAGAATCTTGCACAGCCCGGGATCGCTGCGAGACTCGCCCCCTCGTGCCCAACGCCTCCGGTTCGCGTAACTGAAAGGTCCACGCCGGCCCTCACGCCGCCGCATCATAGCAGCACCCTTGCACCTGCATAATTCGCGCGCATCCGTGTGCATCTGTGTCACGTTCGAGAGCCGAAAAGATGATTAACGAGGCGCTGTAGTCCCCGCGCCACTGGCCGGGGTGAGCAATTTTGACCTCCCGCGTGAGCTGTACCGAACTGACACGCGATCTACCCTAAGGTATAAGCACTGTAGCTCGAGTTGCCGGAAAAGAAACGTAGGACAATCCGGCTCCTTAAGGGCTCGCGCAAGAATAACTTGGCATTTTGCTGCAGGCCCTCAGGCCCGCTGGCGAGGCGCGAGCGACGAGCATACCCAGGCTGGTATGTAAGGAGCGAGCAACAAAGCCAGCGGGCCTGCGGGCCGCAGCCCAAAGGGGTAGCCCCGTCCAAAGCGGCCGCGATGCTGCCTTCTTTGTTAAACAACCACTCGACGCCGGGAAGACAAGGCCGCTAGTGCTAGCAGGGTTTGTTAAGAGTGCGTGTCATGTTGTCAAAGAAAGATGTGAGAAAAATGAGAATGATAAGCATGTTTCTGGCGTTATGCGGCTTGTCCTGCGGCTTATCGTCCGCACAGGCGCCGCAGGCCGCGAATGCGACGCAGCAGTCGGTTCAAAGCCAACCGGGCAGTTCGATACCTATTTATCGCGTCACCGTGATAGAGCGGACCATGAAGGCGATAAACTACCAACACCGCAGCGGCGCCACAAAGATCGATTTCCGCGGCACCGATCTCCTGCCGATGGCCCACGGCGAGGCCAAAGTGGAGAGCAAAAAGGGCTACATCGAGATCGAAGTGGAATTCGATAAACTGCAGCCGGCCACCAAATACGGGGTTGAATACCTCACCTACGTGCTATGGGCGATCACCCCGGAAGGCCGAACATCCAACCTGGGCGAGATTCTCCTGAGCGGAACCAGCGGCAAGCTAAACGTGACCACCGAGTTGCAGGTCTTCGGCCTTTCTGTGACGGCGGAACCTTACTTCGCGGTGACCATGCCGAGCAACCTGGTCGTGATGGAAAACGTGGTGCGCAAGGACACGAAGGGTAAGATCGAGGAGATAGATGCCAAGTACGAATTGCTGCAGAGAGGCCAGTATGAGCGATTGGCGAATCCCCTGGCGCTGAAAAGCGATCGGAAGGTGCCGCTGGAACTCTACGAGGCGCGCAACGCTGTTCAGATCGCGCGTGCCACCGGCGCGGACCGGTTCGCCTCCGAAACCTTCTCCAAGGCCGAAAACAGCTTGAAGCAGGCCGAGGCGTACCAGGCGCGCAAGGCGGGGCGCAAACCGATAACGATGACCGCGCGGGAGGCCGTGCAGACCGCGGAAGATTCCAGGGCAATCGCGGTGCGGCGTCAGGAGGAAGAGCGTCTTGCGAACGAACGCCAGGCGGGCGCGGACCGCGAAGCGCTGGCCAAAGCAGAGACCGAGACCGAGGCACGCCTGAGGGCGCAAGCAGAAAGCAACCAGAAGATAGAGGCCGACCGAAGAGCGCGTGCCGAGGCTGAACGGAACGCCGCCCAGTCTCAAACCGCGACTATCAAACTCCAGGCAGAGACAGCGCGAGTTGCCGCTCAGACAGAGGCTGATCGTGTCAAACGCGCGAGCGATGCTGAGGCAGATCGTGTCAAACGCGAGAACGATACTGCGCGAGCCGCCGCTCAGGCCAAGGCCGAGCAGGCAACCCGTACGGCAGCGCAAGCCGAGGCTGACAGGACGCTGCTGGCAACTCAGGAAGCCGACCGCCTGCGGCTGAAGGCAGAGGCAGCGCGAGTTGCCGCTCAGACAGAGGCTGATCGTGTCAAACGCGCGAGCGATGCCGAGGCAGATCGTGTCAAACGCGAGAACGAAAGTGCGCGAGCCGCCGCTCAGGCCAAGGCCGAGCAGGCAGCCCGTACGGCAGCACAAGCCGAAGCTGACAGGACGCTCCTCGCCAATCAGGAAGCCGACCGCCTGCGGCTGAAGGGAGAGGCCGAAAAGGCTGAGCTGCGCGCTCAGCTATTGCGCCAGTTTAACTTGATTCTCGAAACTCGCGATACGGCCCGCGGCCTCATCGTGAACATGTCGGATGTTCTTTTTGACACGGCCAAATACACCCTGCTGCCCGGAGCACGTGAGAGGCTGGCCAAAGTGGCCGGTATTCTCCTGGGACACCCGGGCTTAAAGCTGGAGGTCGAAGGCCATACAGATAGTGTGGGTGGTGAGGCGTACAACCAGCACCTCTCTGAACAACGAGCCGGATCGGTGCGCGACTACCTCATCCAACAGGGGATTTCGGGGAAAGACTTGTCTCCTGCCAAAGGGTTTGGCGAGTCACAGCCTGTAGCCACGAACGATACCGCCGCAGGCCGGCAGCGCAATCGGCGCGTAGAACTCATTGTCTCCGGCGAACTCATCGGTAAGTAGATCGCTTTGTCAAATGGGTCCCGGTAAGTAGCGCCGACAATTATCTTGGTTTGCAGAACATACTGACAAGCGCACTGATCGGGGTGGGGCACGGCGCGCCGTGCCCCACCTTCCCAGTTGATACCATACTTCCAGAAGACAAAATTTGTGCCCCGTCTTCCTAAAACCCAGGCGCCACCCGAAGCGGCTCATGCCAGGGAGATACCCTTCGGAGGAGGGGCTCGAATGACCTCGCGGCTGCAGCGCGCCCGCGCCTTCGTGGCCGGCCGCCTGCGATCCGCATGGTTGCGCCGCATCGTGCTCTTTGTGGCCGCTCCCCTGACGCTGCTTTTGCTTCCCCTCTCGGCGGGGTTCATCCGCCATGTCTACTTCGATCGCAGCGGGCTCCCGGACATCGAGCGGTTCATCCGTTTCGAGCCCCCCACGACAGGCAAGGTCTACGACGCCCGGGGCAAGGTGCTGATCGAACTGGCACGAGAGTACCGCCGGGTGGTCTCCTACGACGAGGTGCCCGTTATCCTGCGCCAAGCCGTCCTGGCGGCTGAGGACAAGAATTTCTTCTCCCACTCCGGCGTGGAATACCGGGCGTTGCCGCGGGTGGTCCAAAAGATGGTGGTGCGCTCTCTGGCCGCGTGGCGGAAGGGTGGCGGCGGGTTCCGGCTGCTGTTCCCCCAGGGCGGCTCAACACTCACGCAGCAGCTCGTCCGCGGCTACTTCCTCCAGGACCGGACGAGCCTCGAGGCCGGTGACGCCCTCTTCCGCGAAAGTCTGATCCCGCGGCTCCTCTCCGCGGGCTTGGGGGTACCGGCCACGAACAAGCTCTTCCGGAAGCTGGAGGAGGTGCGCCTGGCGCTCTGGCTCGAAGAGGAGATGCGCCGGCGCTACGGATCGAAGGAGCAAGCCAAGCGCGAGATATTCGCCCGCTCCGCCAGCTTTCTCTACCTGGGCAACGGCCGCTACGGCTTTGCAGCCGCCTCGGAGTACTACTTCGGCAAGCCCCTGTCGAGCTATACGCCGGAGGACGCGGGGGAGGCGGCGCTGCTCGCGGGGATTACCAAGTCGCCCGGGGTCTACGCCCCGGCCGCGGGCGACCCGCGGCCCCGGCGCCGCCGCAACGAAATCCTGGCCCTGATGGCGCGCAACGGCTACATCCCCGAAAGCCTCGCCAAGCGCTGCCAAGCCAAGCCGGTCCGCGTGGCTGCCCACAGCCCAATCAAGACTCATGCCCCCGCTGCGATCGAGAGCGTCTTCGACGAGCTGAAGCAGCACGGCGTAAACCGATTCGGGATCGAAGACCTCGTCCAGGGGCGGATCTCGGTCCGCTCTACCCTCGACGAGCGGGTTCAGACCATCGTGAACGAAGCCCTGGAAAACGGCCTCGCTCGCTACGAAAAGCGGCACCCTGGGGCGAAGGGGTCCATCCAAGGTTCTGTGGTGGCGCTGCGCAACGCGAACGCGGCAATCCTGGCCGAGGCAGGCGGGCGTCACGTCTTTAATGACCGCGACGCGCGCTACTCCGACTACAACCGCGTCACGGGCTCACTGCGGCAGCCGGGCTCGGCGTGGAAGCCGCTGGTCTACCTGGCCGCGTTCCGCCAAGGCCTGGACCTCGCTACCACGGTGCCCGACGAGCCCATCGAAGTGTCCATGGGCGCCGATCAGGATGTGAAGTGGATCTCCAACTACGATAATCAGTTCAAGGGGCCAATCCCGATCCGCCAGGCACTGGCTGAATCCCGCAACACGGTAGCTGTGTGGATCACCCGCGAGATCGGCCTGAACAATGTGATCCAGACCGCCCGGGAGTTGGGGATCCGCACCCCGCTGCAGCCTTTCATTACAACGGCGCTCGGGGCCTCGGAGGTGCGGCTGCTGGAGCTGGCGGGCGCCTATCGCACCATGGCCTCCGGGGTCTTGGCGGAGCCACACATCATCGATCGCGTGACGGACGCCTCCGGCGCGGTGCTCTACGAGGTCCCCCTGGCGGCGCAGCTGATCTGCTCTGCTGAGTTGAGCCTGATCCAGGAGGGGCTACGCGGCGTGGTTCGCCTCCCGGATGGCACCGCCCACAGTCTTGACGGCCGCGACTTCCCGGTCCCGGTAATGGGCAAGACCGGGACGACAAGCGACTTTCGCGACGCGCTTTTCGTGGGGTCCACTTACGGGACGCAGGGGATCACAGTGGCGGTCCGGATCGGCTTCGATGACAACCGCACGCTGGGCGAGAAGGAGACCGGAGGGCGCGCGGCTCTGCCGATCTTTCGCGAGATCATGCTCCGCGTCTACCAGGACAAACTGGTGGGGCCGGCGCCGCATTTCCCCCGCGGGATCGAGGAAGGGATCGACGGGTACCTCGCAACGCAGGCCTTGCTGGAAGTGGGGCGACGAGGACGGGTTTCTGGCGAAGGAGAGCCAAGTCATGTGTCCATGATCTTACGATAGGAAATAAACACTGGGACGGAACCGAACAGCAAGGCGACGAGCAGCATGGCGCCATAGATGATGATCCACCGCATCAAGGAATAATTCTTAATCGGTTTAGGTTGCACAACCTCGCTCATAGTAACTCCTCTGGAGCAGTGTTAAATATGCTACCCACGACGAACATCGCCACGACTTCGAAATGAATTCTCGCGAGCATAAGTCGAGCTCAATCTGCGTGTCGCCTTGGCCATCGGGGATTCGGGATCATTAAAGCCACGCTCATTATGATCAGCATTGCCGATTCCCAAGACAAAAGCTGTTCACAATCGCACATACCGCTGTTCACTATTGCTCACAGCGGCTCTGAGACCAGGCGTAAGCTATAATGCGGCGGCGATGGGAGCAGCTTGCATGGAAAAACGGGAAACATCTTTAGAGGGCTTCTGGGACAAGCCGCTGCAGGACCTGCTCCAACTGCTGCAAGCAACCCCGGCCGGGCTGACAACCGGCGAGGCGAAACGGCGGTTGAGTCTTTATGGCCCAAACAGCATGGTGCAGGAGTCGCGCTTCGCAGGCTTGCTCACCTTCCTTCGCTTTTTTGCCAATCCGCTCGTCATCATCCTTCTCGTTGCCAGCGGGATATGACGTTGGCCGGGTTCGCGGCATTCCTGGACCCGCCCAAGGAAGGGGTTCATGCTGTTCTGGAGGCGCTGAAACAGAATGGCATCTCCGTGGTCATCATGACCGGCGACAACCAGTATGTGACCCAGAAGATCGCCCACGACGTTGGGCTGGCGTCGGACCGCATTCTCACCGGGAACCAGGTCGATACGATGGATAATGCCGCTCTGGCCTACCAGGCCGAGAACGGCGCCATCTTCACCCGCGTGTCTCCGGAGCAGAAGAACCGAGTCATCATCGCTCTCAAGGCACGTGGGCACGTCATCGGGTAC
>Ga0315277_10007940_pt1 | contig 13682 bp, 14 predicted proteins | sample YL17G05_15_MG_FD_203695 | JGI IMG/M metagenome (GOLD analysis project Ga0315277, IMG submission 203695) | Sediment microbial communities from Yellowstone Lake, YNP, Wyoming, USA - YL17G05_15 | ecosystem: Environmental > Aquatic > Freshwater > Lake > Sediment | place: USA: Wyoming | collected...
CTGGTCAGTTCCTCGCTTAAGCCGCGTAACTCCTGGTGCGGCGATGCGGCTATGAATGCTCGCAAGGACGATGGATTATTCTTTGGCATTCATCCACCTTTCGCAGAATACTCCCCTCTCATGAATAGGATTGAGGATAGCCACCATATATTTATTCTCATGGACTGCTGACAAGTGACTGTCGATGTCCTCTCTTTATGCACCAAGATATCTGGCATCGCGCAGTTCTGGCGGAACTACCAGCACTAATTCGCCGTCCACGTCGATACCGTACTTCACGGCCAGATAAGCTACGTGCACTCCCATGATTGCCCGAAGTCGGCCAAGTTGAGTCATGAAGGAGAAAGGACCGCTCCAGCCGCGCGCTCGTGGACGGGTGCTGTCGAGATACTCGCGACATGCGGCCCGCATCGCCTTGAAAGACGCCACAGCCTCCGACTTCTCAGGGAGGCGTTTTAGGCCTGCTGTCAGCTCACTTCGGATTGCGAGCACAGACTCCGCAACATCGTCGTCGATTTCGTGAGCGAAGTCATTATATAGGGCACGCCGGTCTTCAAGGAAGATGAAGGTCTCACGAACCACCTCTCGCTCTGACTCCGGAGGATTCCACGACACGCCAAAGATCGGTATCGAGACCCCAGTGATCCTTTTTGCGATTTCCTTGAAGGCGATCTTCGCTCTGGCCATAGTTCCTCCCGATGGTCACGTGTTACCCACATAGCCTACCCAACGCTTGTCTCTCAGACTCCCAATATCTCGGTCCTTTTCGCTAACTGCGGAGATGATAACACGCCGAGCAAGTCAATGCAACAAGATCAACAAGGAAATTTGGCTAAAGTCCTGTTTGATAAAGGAATACTGATTCTTGCCACAGAGGTCACAGAACGCACAGAGAATACGATAGACGTCTTGCATCTCTGCGGGGCGTCATAGCTGATTCGCTGCTATCGCTCGGAGGTCGCCCCGGCTGGGAGCTTCAGGCGGGGGTCGGACAGGTCGAGGCGGTACATGATCTGGTTGTACTCGTAGTAAGGAGTTGGGTGCGGGTTGCCGCGGAAGGTGTTGGTACAGGAACCTTCGAGGCAAATCACCCGACCGTCTTGCGATAGGTGCAGGGTCGTGTCTTTGATTAACTATTCTTTGGTTTGGAGGGTTCCGTGCCGTGGCCTTTGCTGCTTTTGTCTTCGTCCGGCTGGTTGAAGGTGGCGGGGTCTTGCTGGTAGAAGCGCTTTAGCTCGTCGTAGAGGCGGGGGTAGACCCGCTGCAATTCTTTGGGCTGCTCGAAGAAGGCTTCGGTGGCTACGGCGAAGAATTCGGCGGGATCGACGGCGCCGTACTCGTCGAGGACCTCGGCGCCCTTTTCCTGGATGTCACGGCGGAACTTCTCGTAGTCCTCGCCCAGCGTGCGGGCCCAGGCGATGAACGTCGAGAGGTTCCGCAGGACGGGGGTGCTGTCGCCTTTGCCGTGCGTGCTGTCGAGCTGGTGGGCGAACTCGTGGAAGACGACGTTTTGCCCGTCGTGGATATCGGCGGCGCTTCGCCGGACGTCGTCCCAGGACAGGACGACGGAGCCGCGATGCCAGGATTCGCCCTGCCGGATGTCCGGGCCTTCAAGGACCATCCCGCCGAGCAGGTGATGGGTCCTGTCGGCCACGTAGGCCCGCGGATAAACGAGGATGGATTTGAGGCCGGGATAGTAGTCCGTCCGGCGGTGCAGCAGGAGCATGCAGGCGTGGGCGGCAATCGTGAGCTTGATTTCGTCAGTCATTTTCAGCCCGCCGCAGCCTTCGAACTTCTTCTCGCCGAGGAAGATGAGGATGTTTCGCCTCAGCTCTTCCTGGTCGGCCGCCGGCAGCCGTGCATACAGGGGCATATTCCTCTCAAGAATCGCCTGCCACTGCGGCGGGAACGGCTGACTCGCCAGTTTCTTACGTCGTCTGTCTTTGAAGAACATTTTGGTATTTACGATTTACGATTTACGATTTACTATTTTGACCAGTCCGGCGGCCTTCAGGTCTTATACGTCGTATACGTCTTATGCGTCTTATCTGGCGACCTCGCGGCCGGACTACTATTTGAATCGTAAATTGTAGATCGTGAATCGTAAATCAAAATGCCTGATTCGCTTCCATTTCTGACGGCGGAGATCGCCGGCGTCGGCGGGGTCATCAAGACCCGGCCGGAGGATTTCTTCGTCGAAGAGATGCCGCTCTATCAGCCCAGCGGCGCCGGCACCCACGTGTACGCTTTGATCGAGAAGAAGGGCCTCGGCACGCGGGAGGCCCTGGACCGCATCGCCCGGGCCCTGAACGTCTCGCGCCGGGACATCGGCGTGGCGGGTCTGAAGGACGCCCAGGCGGTCGCCCGGCAGTGGATCTCCATCGAGCACGTCGATCCGCACCTGGTGGAGCAGGTCTCGACGCCGGAGGTGCGAGTCGTGCAGACGGACCGGCACACGAACAAGCTCAAGCCGGGACACCTGCGAGGCAACCGATTCGTCATCCGCCTGCGCAAGCTCGCGGTGCCTCTGCCGCAGGCTGTGCAGACTGCCGAGGAGGTGCTCTCGATCCTGGGCCGCAGAGGCGTGCCGAACTACTTCGGCCCCCAGCGATTCGGCAATCACCAGGATAATCATCTGCTGGGCAAGGCGGTGGCCCAGAACGACGCTGCGGCGTTTGCAGACCTGTTCCTGGGACGGCCCAGGGAAGACCTGGACTCTCCCGCCGTCTTCGAGGCCCGAAAGCTGTACGATGAGGGCCGGTACGAGGAGGCCGCCAGGGCGTGGCCTGGATCGTTCTTCGATCAGCGCCGTGCCCTGCGGGCGCTGGCCGCGGGCAAAGGCAACAAGAAGAAAGTCTTCTACACCGTCGATAAGCACCTCAAGGGTCTGTTCATCTCCGCCTATCAGTCGGACCTGTTCAATCGCGTGCTCGCCGCCCGCATGCCGAATGTCGACAAGCTGCTGCTCGGCGACATGGCCTACAAGCACGACAACGGCGCGTGCTTCCGAGTGGAGGACCCGCAGGCCGAGCAGCCCCGCTGCGATCGTTTCGAGATCAGTCCAACCGGCCCTCTACTCGGCGGACGAACGACCAAGCTCACCGGGCCCGCCGGGGAGATCGAGAACCCGGTCCTCGACGGCGAGAACCTCAACGAGAACGATTACCGGCAGATGAAGCATCTCGGCGCCCGGGGCGGCCGGCGTCCTCTGCGTTTCCAGCCGCGAAACGCCGCCGTCACCTCTGGCAGCGACGACCTCGGCCCATACCTGGAGCTGGCCTTCGAGCTCGATGCCGGCTGCTACGCCACGACCCTGCTCGCCGAGATCACCAAAGACCGCACCACGGAACCCCCCGAGCCGGAGGAATAGACACAGGGAATCTCGATTCAGATTGTATCAGCGATCGTTGATCTACGGACGGCAATGTGCTATCCTGATGCGTATGAAAGCAGGCGGTTCCATTAGTCATAGTCGCAGCGACGAGACAATCGAGGCGAAAGCCCGTTGGTTCCAGTCTCTCTCCCTTTCCGAACGGATGGACTTGCTCTGTGCCTTCACGGACCTGGCGCTGTCCGCCAACCCCGCATTGCAGGAGCGCAAAGATGCTCAACCGGTTGCTGGACGTATTCAGGTCCTTTCAGCAACATGAAGTGAGATACGTCGTGATCGGAGGGATCGCTTCCGTCCTGTACGGCGTACCCCGTGCCACGTTCGACATGGATATCCTGATTGAAGCCACGCCGGAGAACGCTGAGCGGCTCTTGCATGCTCTGCTGGACGCCGGTCTCGGCACCGCGTCACTCACTTCGGCGGACGATATGCTCGCCCATGAGATCACCATCTTCAAGGACCGGGTCCGTATCGATGTGCAAACCTCGACTCCCGGCATCAGTTTCAAGCAGGCGTGGGACCATCGCCAAGTGATGTTTTACGAGGGGCAACAGTTCTATATCGTATCGAAGGAAGACCTCATTCGCTCCAAGCGCGCTGCAGGGCGGGACATCGACTTGAGTGATGTTCGGCTTCTGGAGTCCGGTGAGCCAGGGCGCACAGAGGAGATGGGTGCAGGCGATCAATAGTAATAAGGGGGAGCATGATAAAGCGGATGTGGGTTCCGTTGCTGGTCTGGGGGGTGATCCAGGCTGTGGCGCTGGCGCAGGGTGAGCCTACGGCCCGGGAGTTGCCGCGGTGGCGGGGGTTCAATCTGCAGGAGATGTTCTACAAGGGCAGTTCCACCGGCCCGTTCAAGGAGGAGGACTTCAAGCTCATCTCGGAGTGGGGATTCAACTTCGTGCGGCTGCCGATGGACTACCGGATCTGGATCGTCGACGGTGACTGGAACCGGTTCAACGAGACGGCCCTGCAGTGGGTGGACCAGGCCGTCAAGTACGGGCAGCAGTACGGCGTGCACGTGTGTCTCAATTTCCATCGAGCGCCGGGATATACCGTCGCCAGCCCGCCCGAGCCCACCAGCCTGTGGACCGATCCGGCCACGCAGAAGGTCTGCGCCAGTCACTGGGCCCTGTTCGCCAAGCGTTACAAGGGTATCCCCAACAGCCAACTGAGCTTCGATCTGGTCAACGAGCCGCCCGACATGGACCCCAACGTCTATGCGCAGGTCGTTGGCGTGCTGGTCGATGCCATCCGCGCGGAGGACCCCAATCGTCTGGCCATTGCCGACGGGATTAACTACGGCGTGATCCCGTGCCGGAATCAGACGCCGCATGATGTGACCCTGCGATGGATGGAGGATTGCCTGAGCAACTGGCAGCAGGCGGGGATCGGCTGGGCCCTGTGGAACTTCCGCGGCTCGTTCGGCGTGCTCGACAGCGGCCGGGCCGACGTCCAGTACGAGGACTTCCGCGGTCATAAGCTCGATCGCAAAATGCTCGACCTTCTCCAACGCCATTGACCGACAGTGCGGTCAACACGTTTAGTCTCGGCCTAAACAACGAGACCCCGGGAGCATTTGCCCTCGGGGTCTCGCATCAACACAAAGCCGCCGAGTCCGCCAATATGCCCGAATTCAGCGAGCGAGCATCACGTAGAACACGTTGCCGTAGTAAGCGGAATACTTGCGATAAACGTCGATCTCCTTCTGGATGGACTCGATCACGGACAGCTTCTCACCATCCCCGCCATACATGCCACGCAGCACGCGAAGGCGGTCTTGCAGCGGGAGGTAGTATGGCTCCCACCAGGCCGACTCCGGCTGAGCAAAATGATCGATCACTTCATAGCCGCAGGCACGCATGGCGGCCAGATTGGCGTCAATGTCCGCCATCTCGGGGTACGCGCCGGCAAAGAACTCCCGGCATTCAGCCGGCGGATCGGACCTGAGCCAGCCCAGTTCGCTGACGGCCAACCCGCCGCCCGGCACAAGTAGAGAGCGGCAGGCGGCCACGCCTTCACGAAAGCCCATGACGAAAAGAGCTCCCTCAGACCAGATCAGATCGAACGGCCCGTCATCCGCCGTTAGGGTGCGCATATCTCTTAGCGACAGGCGAATCTTGCCCCAGACCCCGGCCGCTTCAGCACGACGCTGCAACTCATCCAGGCATGGCTGATGGTTGTCTATCGCCAGGATCGCCCCCGGCGTGTGTTTCGCCAACTGAAGGGTCTGAGCGCCGTTCCCGCAGCCGATGTCCAGGATTCTCCACGGAGTGGAGGTCGGGGCTTTCCCCCGTAAGAGTCCCGCGGAAAGCAGCGTATCCAGCGCCCTTTTCGTTGAAGCGTCGTCGCCGGGACCCAGGCGGGGCAATGAGGCATCGAAAATCTCGTAGAAGAATTCTGTCTGTTTGCGTTCGTCCATTGTCTATATCTCCTGTGTTCCTCTGAACATATGTAGGATCTCCGTGAATAAGCTCATTGAAGCAAGCAGAGGGATTCAGAAGCCAAATCAATAGCGCTGCCCATGGCGAATGGCGAACGCCATGTGCATTGCGATGCCGCTACAATCGTGGCTTCTGTTACAGGACAATGACCATACTGTCTTGATTCTAGCCGATCAGGCTCACCTTGTCAACTGTGGACAGGCCGTCGCCGGTCACAATCCGGTGCGGCCCCCGCTGATTCGGTTGTGCAAACCGTTCTCCTGCACTATCATCTTAGGTGCCAGGAAAGACGCGGTGAGTGCTGAGGATGCGTCTTCGTCACATGGTCGGTGTTGTGAGAGGTGTTTGGGATGGAACGATGCAAGATTCATTGTCATGGAGCAGCCCACGCAGTCGTGTTGAGTGCGTACCTGCTCCTCATAACGGCGTTTGGTCCGGCCGCGTACGGCGCGGAATCTTCCGTGCCGCAACAGAATCAGTACTTTGGCATCGAGGTTGTCGATGAGCAGACCGGACGTGGCGTGCCTCTGGTCGAGCTGCAAACGACCACTGGGGCACGGTACTACACGGATTCCACCGGGCTGGTTGCGTTCTACGAGCCGGTACTGACGTGAGCATGGGACACAGAGGGAAAGGAATCTGAACGGTACTTTCTATATGCTACGGAGTCTCCGTAATAGCGGGGAAGAATCGACGGCCGTGAAAGCAGCAGCATGATGTCCAGATTATCGTGGGTCATCACAGGCATTCTCACTGCCATGCTCTCGATCCCGGCGTGCCCGGGCGCCACAGAAGAGCCGACTGGACTGCGTACCTCTACGCCGTACCATCTCTACTGGGGGGACGTGCACGGGCATACCGGCTTGTCTGACGGCAAGGGAACCGTCGATGACTACTTTCAATACGCCAGAGACGTTGCCAAGCTCGACTTCGTGATCGTGACCGACCATGATTTCGGAAACGCATCGCCGTGGCGCATGCCGAAGGAGGACTGGACGCTCACCCAGGACAGTGCGGACCGGCACACAGAGAACGGGCGCTTCGTGGCGATCGCCGGTTACGAATGGACCTCACAGCCGAAGTATTGGACGGCGGAAGAACGGCTCTTCAGCGGTCCGCCGCGATACTATAACCACAAGAACGTATACTTCCCTTCGCGCGTGGATTACCTCTTCAGCGCGAAGGATTCGGCGTACTGCAGCCCGGACCTGCTCGCCGCGGCGGTGCGAAAGCACGGCGGGCTCATCCATAACTGTCACCCCTCGGAGGGACCCGACGGGCGGGATCAGTTCGCCTACGATGCCTCCTGCAACGACGTCATTGTCAACACGGAGATGGGCCCGGACAAGATCAATTACGAGGGCAAGGAATACACGCTGAATTGGGAGAACGTTGTGCGGACGTTCCTGAATCGGGGCGGCAAGACCGGCCTCGTCGGCGGGACAGACACGCATGAGGGCAAACCGGCGGCACGCACGGCGGTGCTGGCGAAGGAGTTGACTCGACCGGCCATCTTTGAAGCCCTGCGGCGCCGTCGAAATTACGCCATTAGCAACGCACGCATCGTTCTGGACCTCCGAATCGACGGCCACGTCATGGGCGAAGAGATCGAGATTCAAGGCAAGCCCCGGATCGTGGCCGAAATCCAGGGGACAGACCAGATTGACGAAGTGGTCCTCGTCCGGGACGGCGCACCCCTCCATACGCTCAAGCCGACAGCCCGAGAGGTCCGCTTCGAATATGAGGATGACACGTTTAGCGGGAGCAGTTGCTATTACCTGCGCGTCACCCAGGCGGACAAGGATAAATACGGCAACCCCTCCCAAGCCTGGTCCAGCCCCATCCGGGTGAAGAAGAAACAGTGAGAACGGCGCATTGACACAACGCCACAATATCGCTATGGTCGTAACCGAGATGAAGAAACATGAAGAACACGTCGGGCAGTAGCCGTAAAGGATTGTGTCCGGAATACGACTTGGATTATTCCAAAGCCGTTCGTGGCAAGTATTACAGGCGGCTCTTGCGAGAAGGGGCAAATATCGTCGTCCTGGAACCGGATGTTGCCAAGGCGTTTGGTGATTCGGCGTCCGTGAATGAGGCGCTGAGGTCGCTTCTCGATCTCTCACGCTCGACCCAGCGTCTGACCAGACGCTCCGCCGGACGTAAGAAGAAGACGGCACGCCGGTGAACGGCCATATCGGCCGTCACAGAAACACAGAGGCAGCAAGATGTGGGAATATGCTGAGGCTGGCAGGTGGATGACAGTAAACAGCGTTTACAGCAATCGCTGCATCTACTGTCAAACCCCGATGCTGCGCCTTCCTGCACGGAGGTTCGATGCCGGTTGTAAGACTCTGCTTATCCAGTTGTCTGTATGCCGGCTTTGCGGCTGGTGGACTACGTACGGGATTCATCAGGGCGAGCACCTAGAAACATCCGGGGAGTTTGAGTGTCACTCCGGTGCTATCGGGTGCCTCAAGGAGCTTGATCTGCACGACGTGTCAACGCCAGTTGACCAAGTCCGCCAGTACCTGCTTGCCAAGAAGGAGTGCGCATTTGACACACATTCCAAGTTGTTCGAGGATGTGGTCTGCAGTGTTTTCAAGGATTACGGATGGGATGCAAGAGTGACAGCGTATTCTGGCGACGATGGTATAGATGTCATTCTCGACTGCCGGTCAGGAGCAACGATCGGCGTCCAGGTCAAGCGTTATAGGAAGGAGCGACGCATTGAGGCTGAGCAGATTCGCTCCTTGGCCGGGGCACTACTCGTCGGTGGACATACGGAAGGTGTCTTCGTTACGACGTCCACATACCGGCGGGGAGCGAGAAAGACGGCTCAGAAGTTATCATCGATCGGATGTCCAATCCAGTTAGTAGATGGAGAGCGCTTTCTGAACGCCCTTGGCATAGCTCAGAAGAAGACCTTTGAACTCGATAGAGAGCGACTTATCTCCTATTTATCGAAGCCTAGTGTGCACCTCGGTTCAGGCTTGAAGCGGGATTTTGTCCCAGGAGAGGACCTTCGAGAGCGAGAAATCGTCGCATCGGTCTGGCAGAGAGAAGAGTTGATCGATCTTTGCGGCGATGCGACCCCACCAGGACGTGCGAGAAGGAGCGGGAGGAAGAAAGTACATCCTGCATCGTCGACTCTTGACCAAGGTGACGAGTAGCATGACCGCACGCGTCTTCTCCTGGAAGGGGCGGAACTTCTTGCATCGAGTCTGCGTACGGGCACTACTGAAGTTGGAGCAGCGACTATGATGCGTGATACGGGAGTAATTTGCAGAATCGTTCTTTGGACATGCCTTGTTCTTGTGTTGGGGCTTGGGACGAGGGTGTGTTGGGGCGAATCTGCGGCGCCGGACGCCGGGCAGTACTTTGGTATCGAGGTTGCGGATGAGCAGACGGGGCGGGGCGTGCCGATGGTCGAGTTGCAGACGACCAGCGGGGCGCGGTACTACACGGATTCCGGCGGGCTGGTGGCGTTCTTTGAGCCGGGGTTGATGAACAAGAGGGTATTCTTCGCCGTTGCGTCCCATGGCTATGAGTTCCGGGCCGACGGCTTCGGCATCCGCGGGATTGTTCTGGAGACCAAGCCCGGCGGCAGCGCGCAACTCAAGATCAAGCGCATCAATATCGCCGAGCGGCTTTATCGCATCACCGGCTATGGGATCTACCGTGACACCGTGCTGCTCGGCCGCAAGCCTCCCATTGCCGAGCCGCTGCTCAACGCAGAGGTGACGGGACAGGACAGCATCCTCACGGCCATCTATCGCGGCAAGACGTACTGGTTCTACGGCGACACCAACAGGCTGGCCTACGCCCTGGGCAACTTCGCCATGTCCGGCGCCACGACGGAGCTGCCCGACAAGATCGATCCATCCGTCGGGTTCGACCTGAAGTACTTCGTCGGCAAGGACGGCTTTTCCCGGCCGATGGCCCCGATGAAGGGCGAGGGCGTCGTCTGGCTCGGCGGCCCGGTCGTCCTGCCTGACGAGTCCGGCCGGGAGCGTATGCTCGCCTTCTTCCACCGCAGACGCGGCCTGGGCGAGGTGCTGGAAAACGGCTTCGTCGCCTACAACGACGAGAAAGACCTGTTCGAGAAGATCGAGGACGTCCCTCTCAATCCGCCGCTGAACCCTACGGGCCACTCACTCCGCGTCAAGCGTGATGGAGTCGAGTACATCTATTTTACCGCGGCATACCCGGACCTGCGCGTCCGGGCCGACTGGAAATCCTGCCTGGACCTCTCGTCCTATGAGGGCTACACCTGCCTCAAACCCGGCACCCGCTACGGCAACAAAGACAGCGTCCAGCTCGACCGCGACGGTGACGGGAAGCTGGTCTGGGCGTGGAAACGAGACACGCCGCCGCTGAACCCCAGGGACCAGGGGAACCTCGTCGCCGCCGGGAAGATGAAACGCGAGGAGTCGCCCTTTCGCCTGCAAGACGCCGAGAGCGGCAAGCCGGTCCTGCTGAACAACAGCTCCTGTTTCTGGAACGACTACCGCAAGCGGTACATCATGATCGCGTCGGAGGTCATGGGCGCAACCGTGCTCGGCGAGATCTGGTACAGCGAGGCGGACCGGCCCGAGGGGCCGTGGGTGCACGCGCGAAAGATCATCACGCACGCGAACAAGCCGGGCGACGCCCACGACTTCTACAATCCGACCCAGCACCCCTTCTTCGACCGTGAAGGCGGCCGGGTGATCTACCTCGAAGGCACCTACGTCAACACCTTCAGCGGCAACCCGCACCCGACTCCCTACTATGAGTACAACCAGATCATGTACCGCCTGGACCTGTCCGACCCCCGCCTGAAGCTCCCGGCCGAACCTGCATCCGGGCCGTAACGTAACTGGAAAGTGGAACACTTACAAGGAGGATACACCATGGCACAGCAACACGCGAAAAGACGAGTTACTCACACCACCGGCAGGAATGTATCTTTCTACACCCTGGAAGTCTTCATCATCAGCGGCCCGATGACCGACAGCTTCGTCAAAAAGAACCGAGAGATTTCCCGGACGATTCAGATTCGCGGAGATCAGACGTTAGAGGATCTTCACTACGCGATCTTCGAGGCGTTTGACCGCGAAGAAGAGCACATGTATGAGTTCCAGCTTGGCGGCAAAGGGCCGATGGACCCCAAGGCCCGACGGTATGTGTTGTCTGTGAGCGAGGACTACGAGTTGTCCGACCACAGGCCGGCCGGAGACATCAAGCATACGAGAATCGAGGCGCTTGGCCTGAAGGTAGATGAGACTTTCGGCTACTGGTTCGATTTCGGCGACAGTTGGTGGCATCAGATCGGTGTAGTAGCCATTGAGGACAACGTTGGGCGAGGCAGGTTTCCAAAGGTGATTAAGCGAGTGGGAAAGAGCCCGCCCCAGTACGCCGATTGGGATGAAGAGGACGAGTAGCATAATCACGCGTGCAGGAGGCCCGCCGATCCTGCGTGATGGCGGTCAGGCGAAGGCGCAGTTGGCTTCGGCGGAGGCGGATTGTTCTCGGTGGAATTCGTGGTAGATGCCGGCGACGAGGCCCTTCAGTGCGGCTTGTGGTTTGGCGACGGTGAACCAGGTCACGGCCAGGCCCAGCGCCAACCGTAGGGTGGGCTCCGCCCACCATCTGAATAATAAACAATCTCAACCCTGTATAACCTCTGTGAGAGTGTGTAGGTGTGGCCTCCTGTCCTTCCCCTGAACGTCTCATCTATTTCGGTGTTCCAGTTCCACCAAACCAAAAACCAGTTAGTCAAAGATGTGACCCCGTGCCCCCATCAAGCGGGTCGTTAGTAGTACAGTGGTCAGTGTTTTCATGGTGGCTCTCCTTGATTCTATGATTTCGGCTGATTGGGGTCCGGGGCTGGAATCCTTTGGCCGTTTTCCAGATCCACTTGCGGCCATGGCGGGGTCGGGCCGCCTTCCCGCAGCACGTGCGGCGTGATAAAGAGAGTCAACACGCTCTGCTTGATATCCTTCTGCTGCTTTTTGAACAACCATCCGAGAATGGGCAGGTCACCGAGCAGCGGGACCTTGGACACCGTTTGTACCATCTCCTGCTGGCGCAGCCCGCCGATCACCAGCGTATCGCCTTCTGACACGGCTACTTCGGTAGTGGAGTCCCTTTGCGTCTGTTCCGGCAGTCCCGCGTCGGACGTGAACGTAAAGCTTCCCACCTTGACATCCACCATCATGTGAATCTTTCCGTCCGCCAGCAGCGTGGGAGTGATCCGTCCCACGGTGTCCGAAGAGATATCGCTTTTCTTGACAACGGGCCGGCCGGCGACATCGAAGCCTTCATTGAAGAAGTAATTCAGCGTTCTACGAATTTGTATCTGGGACTCGCGGCCGCTCATCGCCACCGTGCGCGGATTCGCCAGGATGGTCCCCTTGCCGTTCTGAACGAGAGTGTTCAGACGAACGAAGAACTCCGCTGGCAGCTTACCGACGCCCTGGTAGAAGACCTGCCCGGTCCCCGGATACGTCGTAATCCCGCCCAGAGAGCTGTCCGGGGTCAGGTTCCTGATCGCATTGCCCATAGGTTGGAAAACCGCAAAGCGCCCATCGGCATACGTCCAGTCCAGCCCCAGGCTGCGGTTGGCCTCCTCCGCCAGCTCCACGGCGAGCAGGTCCACCAGGATCTGCGGCGGCTCGGTCAGGCTCCAGCGTGCATGCCGGTTCTGTCCTCGTTCCGGGACCACGTCCCACTGCGATTTCGTCTGTGTGTCATAAATAGTCACAAAACGGGTCTGGGAGGGGCCTCTGCGGGCCTTGAAGGCTATGTAGCGGTTCGTCCGGCGACCAGACCGGACCCTCATCCTCGTCCAGGCTGGACCGTGGGTATGGTGCCGAGGCGCTGATAAGCTCCTTGGTCTTCAGATCGTATATGTAGGCCTTTGCCTCGCTGTTGTTGTCTGAAGAATTCGCGTACAGAAACGCCAGTTTCTCTCCCGCCCAGGACCATTCGGCATAGTACGGATTGCCGATCGACGAGACCGCCTCGGCATTCGAGCCATCGCTGTCGGCGATGAACAACTGCCGCTGGGTTCCGCTGTGCCGGACCACGTAGGCGATCTTGCTGCCATGCGGGGCCCAGGCTACAGCACTGGACTTGGCGTTCTCGGTGAGGGCCGTCAGCGTGACACCCTCGCCCAGAGATTCGCAGCGCGCGTAGTTTGAGAACCGTAGCAATAAGACAAGGCACACCCGGATGCACAACCGGCGCCCGATATTCGATTCACTCATCGCACAATAGCCCCTGCCAACAGCCTCAACCTTGTTTCAGCGAACGGGTCAATCGTATCAGATTCGGCTGAATCCGTAAATGGCCTGGGGTCACATGGTTTTTTCGACCAGCACACACTGGGCTTCGGCGAGGTGGGCGGTGCGGGCGTCCTCGGGACTGATGAGAATCAGGTCAGCCTGGGTCGGAGTTGCGGGGGGCCGGCTTTGACGTGGACGGAGTGCGGACCGCCGTACCACCAGCGGATGTCATCGACGTACAGAAGGTCGCCCGGCTCGGTGGCCGGCCGCTATGCTGTCCTCCAGCGCGTCCGGGTACAAGGTCTATCCCGAGCCTTGAACATGCCGAGCTTGGACAGTACCATAGGCATCGTGGTCACTTTGCCAAAGAATTCGGCGCAATGTTCAATAGAAGCAAAGGAGAGAACTGTGAAGATTCTTGCGATCGTTCTGGTCCTGGGCACGACTTGCGTTGTCATTGGCGATGAGACATTGCAGCCCTGGTCAAACGACACGCACCGGACCGACGTCGCCAAATCGCACGTTGAGGAGATCACCGCCCCGGCGGGCGGGACACACAAATATACGGTCTTCCAG
>Ga0315277_10007942_pt1 | contig 13681 bp, 14 predicted proteins | sample YL17G05_15_MG_FD_203695 | JGI IMG/M metagenome (GOLD analysis project Ga0315277, IMG submission 203695) | Sediment microbial communities from Yellowstone Lake, YNP, Wyoming, USA - YL17G05_15 | ecosystem: Environmental > Aquatic > Freshwater > Lake > Sediment | place: USA: Wyoming | collected...
CGCCGGCAGTACCGCAGGAATGTTACCTGCATGACAGGGAGATGAACATGGTGGGGCAGACATTCTTGTCTGCCACCTTTAAGGCGCACCGAACACATCGAAGCTCCGCTGCTATTGGACGGAATGGGACGTGACAGATGAACCGTATTGACAGGCGATTCAGCGAACTCCGCGCTGCGGGACACACCGCATTCATCGCGTACATCACCGCAGGCGATCCATCTCTCGATACGACCGGCGATATTGTGCTCGCTCTCGAACACGCCGGCACCGACGTGATAGAACTCGGCGTACCATTTTCCGATCCGCTTGCGGACGGTCCGGTAATCCAGGCGGCATCCGAACGCGCGTTACGACACGGCGTGTCTCTCGGCGACATACTGCGGTTTGTGAAAGGACTCCGTCGGACGACCTCTGTTCCGATGATCCTTTTCACCTATTTCAATCCGGTTTTCAGATACGGCATCAAGAAGTTCGTGCGTGACGCCGCATCTTCGGGCGTTGACGGCGCACTCGTGGTTGACCTTCCGCCAGAAGAGTCCTCGGAGTACAAGGCGGAGATGGACGCGGCAGGTCTGTCCACGGTATATCTTCTTGCTCCGACGAGCACGCAGGATAGAATCGCCCTGATTGCAGAACGCAGCACCGGATTCATCTATTATGTATCGAGAACAGGTGTGACCGGCATGCGCGATGCCGTTGACCAAAGCGTGAAACCGATGGTCAGCGCGATCCACGCGATTACGGACAAACCTGTTGCCGTCGGGTTCGGCATATCCAGACCGGAACACGTTAAAGAGATAGCTCAGTACGCTGATGGAGTCGTCGTCGGCAGTGGCATCGTCAAACTCATAGGCGATCTTCAAGGGTCGCCAAATTTGGTGAACGAAGTCGAAACGTTCGCACAACAACTTGCAAGTGCAACGAAGAACCGATGACGACAGAGCGTTAGCAGGAGCGCTTGGGGAAATTTCAATGACAGAGAAGAAAGCGCGCGAGATAGTTCAACTGGCTTTGAAGCGTGGAGCGGCGGAAGCCGAAGTCTTCTTCTTGCGTGCGACATCCGCGCTGGTTGAAGCTGCGGATGGTTCGGTAGAGACGCTGAAGCTCTCGGAAGATATCGGTGCAGGGTTGAGAGTATTCACGAAAGAGCGGCGGGTCGGGTTCGCGTACTCTTCAGACCTGACCAACATCGCGGGGTTGGCGGAATCTGCCACACGGAACGCTTCCGCACCTGCACCGGACGAACATAACGTGTTGCCGGAACCCAAGAACGGCGAACCTGTGTGCGCAGACCTGACGGAAGACGATCTGGCTGCTATACCTGTCAGCGAAAAAATCGAAAAGGCGTTCGCGATAGAGACTGCGGCACGATCGTACGACAAACGGATAGCGCGCGTACGTTATGCGCGATACGCGGACAGCGTAGCGGAAATCACCATCGCGAATTCGCGCGGTATCGAGGGGTGGTACAAGACGAACGCATGTACAGCTTCGATACTCGCGGTCGCGGAAGAAAGCGGAAACGCGGAAACAGGTTCCGAATTCGATTTTGCCCGCAGGTTCGATAAACTCGATTGTGCGACCGTCGGCGCTGAAGCGGCACGTCGAGCTGCGTCCATGCTCGGTGCAAAACGGGTCGCGAGTGGCACGTTTCCCGTCGTTCTCGACAGGGCGGTTTCGGGCGCTTTCATAGAATTGGCGAGCGCAGCAGTGAACGCTGAAAACGTGCTCAAAGGCAAATCGTTTTGGGCAGAGAAACTCGGCCAGACAGTTGCATCAGACAAGGTGACTGTGCTGGACGATTCGCTTCTCCCGCAAGGGATTCATCGTGCGCCTATAGACGATGAAGGGACCGAGTGCCGTACGACCTCGGTGATAGACCGCGGTGTGCTCAAAAGCTATCTTCATAACGCTTATACCGCAAGCAAAATGGACGTGCAAAACACGGGCAACGCTGTGCGGGAATCGTTTTCGAGCGTCCCGCACGTTGGCGGTTCGAACTTCTATCTCGTGCCGGGACAGCACACGCTGGACGACCTATTCGCGTTGTGCGATCGCGGTCTGTACGTGATGGAAGTGATCGGGATGCATACTGCCGACCCGATATCAGGCGATTTTTCTGTCGGGGTCGAAGGGCTCTGGATTGACGGTGGCACTATAAGGTATCCTGTACGCGGGGTGACTATTGCAGGTAACGTGAGCGAGTTGCTCCAGGGAATATCGGCGGTTGCGAACGATCTGAAGTTTTACTCGAGGTACGGTGCACCATCGGTGCTGGTGTCTAGGCTGACGATAAGCGGCGAGTGATACACTGGAGGAATCGCGCAGGAGGATATTGCAGAAGCTACACTATCAAAAACTGGATATAAAGGTCCTTTTGGTGTCATTCCCGCGTAAGCGGGAATCCAGAGACAAAGTGACAAGTAAGGGAGCTCAGAATGACACGCAGGCGGTCAGCTAGGTAGGGGCGCACGGCGGTGCGCCCGCGGGATGACATGCGATACGCGCACTTTTGGAATGTACCGGCGGTGTCCTGGTGGGCATGAGAGAAATCCCCTCACTTTTATCCTCTCCCAGTGGGAGAGGGGCGGGGTGGGGGTATTGCCGATGTAGGGGAGCCACTTGGGGGCTGCTGGCTTGGGCGAACGCAAGGTTCGCCCCTACGATTGACGGGAGGGGACAAGCCCCACCCCTACGACACAAGACGGCGTGACAGCGAATCGGGTAGAACGATGCGAATAGACGGTAGAACAAAAATCGTCGGGGTTATCGGGCATCCGGTGAACCACACCTTATCCCCGGCAATGCATAACGCAGCGTTCTCGGCGCTCGACATGAACTGGGCTTATCTTGCGTTCGATGTCGCGCCAGAAGCGCTCGAAACTGCGGTTCGCGGTCTGGCAGCGCTCGGTATTGTCGGGTTGAACTGTACCGTACCCCACAAAGAGCGCGCGATCCCGCTGCTGGACGATATTTCACAAGAAGCTCGAGCGACGGGTTCTGTGAACACAATCGAGGTGCGCGACCGCAAGCTCTTCGGATACAGTACAGACGGCGAAGGGTTCTTGCGCAGCCTGAACGATGACCTGGGACTCAATCCCGCGGGCATGAGCGTCGTCCTGCTGGGTTCCGGAGGCGCTGCTCGCGCGATAGTCGTTGCGCTCGAGTTTGCACGAGCGGCAACGGTTAGGGTAGCGAATCGCACCCTATCGCGGGCAGAGAAGCTGTGCTCGGATCTTGCCGGATTCTCCAAAAACACGGCGCTCGTACCGGTGCCGCTTCAAGGAAACGCCATCAAGAAAGCGATCAAGGAAGCGCATCTCGTCGTTAACGCGACCTCGCTCGGTTGGCGCGCAGACGATCCATTGCCTATTGATCCGACAACGCTTCATGACAAACTGGCGGTTCTCGACACCTGTTACAGAACGGAAGGTACCGCTCTTCTGAAAGCTGCTCAAGAACGCGGGTTGCGCTCGGCAAACGGGCTTGGAATGCTCGTTTATCAAGGGGCAGCCTCGTTCCGTATCTGGACAGCTCGAGACGCACCGGTAGAAGTGATGCGTCGAGCGGTTGAGGAGGCTTCACGCCATGAATGAAATGGTGATGCACAGGATAGTTGAGGTTATAGTATTTGTCTTCGGCAGCGTTGTAGGCAGTTTTCTCAATGTCTGTATATGGCGGATGCCGCGTGACGAATCAATAATCAAGCCCGGCTCGCACTGCCCGAAATGCAACACCCATATAGCATGGTACGACAATATCCCCATACTCAGCTACATTGTTCTCCGCGCTCGATGCCGTCATTGTGGTGAATCAATCTCGATGCGATACCCGTTAGTTGAAGCGCTCACAGGCGCCCTTTTCGTGCTGTTATACCTTCGGTTTTCTCTATCGGTTGCGTTCGTCGTGTATGCAGCGCTCGTGGCATCGTTCATCATCGTGACGTTTGTTGATATTGAACACTACATCATCCCGAACAGGATCAGTTTTGGCGGGATAATCGCCGGTCTCGTGCTCAGTTTCACCGCGAAATACATCCCCGGTGGCAGGTTCATCGTGACAGACACGGTTCAAGCGATAGCGGGCGGTGCTGTGTTCGCAACGATCCTGTATCTTCTGGATCGGGTGAGCCAGCTCATATTCAAGAAACCCGGCATGGGCGGCGGTGACGTCAAGCTCGCCGCTGCGATAGGGTTGTTTGTCGGGTTCCGGCTTGTGTTTGCCGTGATTCTTGTGGCGAGCGTCGTGGGAAGCATCCTCGGTCTTCTGATCCTGTCGTTACGCAAGACGCAGGAGGATGATCCATCTCACTACATACCGTTCGGGCCGTATCTGGTGCTTGGGACGATAGTGGTGTTGTTTTTCAGCGAAGACATACTCAATTTCTGGACCAACCTGGTTACGGTCGGTCCCGGATATTGAGCGTGTGACGGAGAAACGAACATGCTTCGATTCATGACAGCGGGCGAGTCGCACGGTATAGGCTTGACAGCTATTCTCGAAGGTATTCCTGCTGGCTTGCGAGTATCCAAAAAGCAGATTGATGCTGAGCTTGCTGCTCGTCAGAGCGGATACGGTCGTGGTGGACGAATGAAGATCGAACACGATTCCGCCGAGGTGCTTTCCGGGTTGCGCGGTGGCGTCACCATAGGCAGCCCGGTCACCCTGTTCATCAGAAACCTCGATTGGGAGAACTGGCGCGACATTATGGATCCCTGGGAGGTCAACGAGTCGGCGCGTGATGCTGCTCTTACCCGCCCGCGACCCGGTCATGCCGATCTTGCAGGCGGTCTCAAGTACGGGCACACCGATTTACGGAACGTGCTCGAGCGCGCGAGCGCGCGTGAGACAGCCGCGAGGGTCGCTGTCGGCGCGGTGTGCAAACAGTTTCTCGGTACGTTCGGGATTGAGATAATAAGCCACGTTGTTGCGCTCGCCGCTATTAGCGCGGAAGTGTCCAAGATGAGCGCCAAACGCATCAGGCAGATTGCGGAAAAGTCCGTCGTGCGGTGCGCCGACAAAAAGGCAGAACGGGCGATGACCGTTGCAATAGACAGAGCGCGAGAAGCTGGCGATAGTCTCGGAGGAATCGTTGAGGTGCGTGCGACCGGTGTTCCTGTTGGTCTCGGTTCGTGCTCGCAATGGGACAGACGGTTGGACGCTAGGCTAGCCGCGGCGATCATGGGCATTCCGGCAATAAAAGGTGTTGAAGTCGGGCTGGGCTTCGCTGCCGCTGGGTTGCCGGGAAGCAAGGTTCACGACGAGATATTCTATAGCAGGAACAAAGGCTTCTATCGCAAGACGAACCGGGCGGGCGGCATTGAGGGAGGCATTAGTAACGGCGAGGACATCATTGCAAGAGCCGCGATGAAACCGATACCTACGCTCAGGCGTCCTCTCATGAGCGTTGACATTGTGACGAAACGGCGGTTTGCAGCTTCCGTGGAGAGGTCCGACGTCGTTGCCGTACCAGCAGCTTCAGTCGTTGCAGGGGCTGCTGTAGCGTTTGTGTTGGCAGACGCTATGCTCGAGAAGTTCGGTGGCGACAGCGTTGCTGAGACGCGCGCCAATTATAAACGGTACATCGCCCAGGTACATGGCAGATCATGAGGGAAAAACCAGAACGAAACAACATCATCCTGATCGGGTTCATGGCGACCGGGAAAAGCGCAATAGGACGGTTGCTCGCCAGAAAGCTCGGGCGCAGTTTCGTGGATACGGACGAGATCATAGAGCAGCGCGAAGGTAAACCTATACGCCTGATATTCAAGGAGAAGGGCGAACCGTACTTCCGCGAACTGGAATCCCGCGTCGTCGCCGAGGTCGCGTCGCGTCAGAATTCTGTTATCGCATGTGGCGGCGGCGCGATCGTTAATCCGCAGAGCCTCAAACTGCTCAAGGAATCAGGATGGCTTGTCTGCGTGACAGCAACGCCGGAAACGGTCCTCGCGCGAGCTGGTACTCCGTCCGACAGACCGTTACTGTGCACGCCAGACCCGCCCGCCGAGATACGCAGGTTGCTCAAAGACCGCGAACCGTATTACAGTCAGGCGGATTTCACCGTCCCTACAGACAACCTTACTGAGCGGGAGGTCGCCAACCAGATTGAGAGGGTGCTCTCCAAGGAGGGCTACCTGTGAGAGAAGTCGCCGTCAACCTCGGTTCACGGTCTTATACCATACACATCGGCGCGGGGTTGATGGAGAGAATTTCGCATTATCTGCCCAAAACCGAACCCGCTGCTCCTGTAACAGTCGTAACAGACACGAACGTATCCGCACTCTATGGGGATAAGGTGAAACAAGTTTTGGGTAATGCCGGGTTCACCTGCGTGTGGTGTGAAGTCCCTGCCGGTGAAGATTCAAAAAGCTTGGATATGGCAAAAGAGCTGTATACGAAATTGCTGCTCGGCGGAGTTGATCGAACCTCCACCGTTGTCGCGTTAGGAGGAGGCGTTGTGGGCGATTTAGCGGGATTTGTTGCAGCAACTTATATGCGCGGCATTCCCTATATCCAGGTGCCAACGACTTTGCTCGCCCAGGTTGACAGCAGCGTTGGCGGCAAAGTCGGTGTCAACCTCTCCGAAGCGAAGAATGTCGTAGGCAGTTTCTACCAGCCATACAGCGTTGTGATTGATACGAGCACACTTAACACCTTGCCGGAACGAGAGTTCCGAGCCGGTCTCGCAGAGGTGGTCAAATATGGCGTCATATCTGATGCGAACCTGTTCGAGCGGGTCGAAACTGAACACAAGGCTATTCTGTCGCGAGATCATGATATACTAGAGGCGATTATAGAGACGTGCTGCCGGTTTAAAGCGACCGTCGTCGAGCAGGACGAACGAGAAAGCGGCATCCGGGCTATACTGAATTACGGGCATACCATAGGTCATGCTGTCGAAGCTGCAGGACGATACGAGCGGTTTCTTCATGGCGAAGCTGTCGCTATTGGGATGAACGGTGCGGCGCGAATCGCTGCAAGAATCGGGTTGGCGGACGATTCATTCGTCTGGCGGCAAGCTCGGCTCCTTCAGGTGATCGGTCTGCCGGTAGCTTGGAGCGATATGTCGGTGACTGAGGTCGTGTCCGCAATGAAACTGGACAAGAAGCGCGCTGGCGGTGCGCTCAGGTTCGTGCTGCCGCGCGAGTTAGGATGCGTCACGGTTCGAACGGGTATAGATGATGCTCTCATAACAGAAGTGATTGAGGGACTGAGGCGAGGTGGATTGTAGTGGATAAGGATTCACTGTTCGATTACGGTATTACTGCAGGGATGCGCGGGGAAACCGATAAAGCAATCGAGAGTTTTGAGCAGGTGATCAAACTCGATCCGGAATATGTTCCTGCGCTCTATCAGCTTGGGAAAACGTACCTGAAAAGGGGCGACTTTCCCGCAGCGGTCCGCGCGTTGACTCGTGCCGCTGAGAAACGTCCCTATCAAGCTGCAATTCACATAGATTTGGGGAACGCGTATCTGTTTCAAAACGCCCTCGATAGGGCGCAGACCGAGTTCACCAAAGCGCTCGCTCTCGAAGACGGTAATATGAAGGCTATAACCGGGCTGGCGCAAGTCTATCTCAAGAGCGAAGAGTGGGACCGTGCCGCGTCACATGCTAAGCTTGTGCTGCTCAACAATCCGATGAATTTCGCTGCGCTGTTCATATTGGGAGCTGCAAGCCACCATCTCGGACATGCCCAGGAATCCCACGAAGCGCTTCAGAAAGCTACCGATATAATCACCGAGTTTGTCACTCTGAAACCGGAACAGGTCGAGGGACATGTTCTCTTGGGCGAGATATATCTGTACCAGGCAGCCCTCGATAGGACAAACCTCGCTAAAGCAGTTGAACATTACGAGCTGGCAGAGAATGAGGCGGGTGATGCATCGAGCTTTTCTGCTTTCGGTCTGATATTCTCGCGTATGGAAATCCAGGCGAAACTCGGCGCATGCTATAAACGGCTCGGTAACATCGAAAAAGCTCAGGCGATGGGAAAGAGGATACTTGAACGCGACCCAGACAACAAACTGGGACAGAACCTGGCGCCGGAGTGACCGGGACATGTCTCGGTCACAGTACGATGAGCGAGCGGATGTCACAGGAAGAGGTCAACTCCTATGAGCGACGTCAACGTGCAGCTTGTGAAAGAGTTCTTTGAACTGAACGGGTTCATGATCCTGACAAATCGAAAACATCAACTGCGAAAGCTCGGCGTGGATTCAGAATACAGTATCGAGTTGCTCGTCGCAAACCTCGACTTTATTGAGCCAACGACCGAGCCGGAATTTATTCTCAGCCCCCATGAACTCAGAGCGATACCGAGGGCGATTGTTGATGTGAAAGGATGGCATTCGGAAGTGTTCTATCCATCCACGATAGAAGCGGCGCGAAAGCTTTTCGCGTTCGTCAGTCCCGAATCGTTACAGTACGCGTCGCGCGTGTTCAAAGGGGAACCGTTCAAAAAAATCATCGTCCTCTCGGAACTGCCATCAAACAAGGAGATTCTGGTTCGCTCAGTTGATGTGCTTCGCAATAACGGGATAGACCACGCTATCGAGTTCTCAACGATTCTGAGGGACCTCGTATCGCACGTTCAGATCAACAATAACTACACGGAATCGGACACGCTCCAGCTTGTGCGATTGATGAAACGATACCGGCTTGTGAAAGATCTGCAACTGGAGTTCCTGTTTCGGTGACACGCCCTTGTCGTAGGGGACAAGCCCCTCCCATACAGTTGACGAGCGAACGCAAGGTTGCCCTTACGGGAACAAATCCGGCGTGATGTTAGGTAGGGGCGCACGGCGTGCGCCCTGGCATAGGACTTGCTAGAGGAGGAAAGAGATGGCGGTGCTGAGCGCGTTTGCAGATGAGATTGCGGTCGAACTGGAAACGCAGATTGATGTGTTGAAGCGCGAAGGGATCCGATACCTCGAACTGAGAGCCGTTGACGGTATCCCGGTGCTCCAACTCACTGACGAGAAGGCTCACGAGGTCAAATCGAAACTCGACGATGCCGGAATCGGGGTATCAGCTATCGGTTCGCCTATCGGCAAGGTGGAGATCGAGCTCGAGTTCCAGCCGCATCTCGATAAGTTCAAGAGGGCGCTCGAACTGGCGCTCCTGTTCGAAACGGACTACATCCGTATCTTCTCATACTTTATTCCGAAGGGCGCCGATCCGAGGATCTACCGTGACGAGGTCATCCGCCGAATGAAACAGAAAGTAGCGATCGCGAAAGGCGCTGGTATTACACTTCTTCACGAAAACGAGAGCCATATATATGGCGATATAGCATCTCGATGTCACGATCTGCTCACCGCGATACAGGACGACAGTTTTCAAGCGATACTCGACCCGGCAAACTTCGTCATGAACGACGTGCGACCGTACGACGACGCGTATCTTCTGTATTCGGACCGCATCGTCTACATGCACATAAAAGATGCCGTAGCGACGGAGAAGCAGGTCGTGCCTGCGGGAGAAGGGGACGGTCAGTTCCCGGAGATATTTGCGGCTCTGGCGAAACGCGATTTCAAAGGGTTCCTGTCGCTTGAACCGCACCTGATTGTTGCTGAATCATCGTTCGGGTTTACCGGACCGGAAGCCTTCGCTCGTGCTGCTGCCGCGTTAAGAAAGGAGGCGGCAACCGCCCGTCTTGAGATCGAGTAGCAACCTGAGTACACTATATCTCGGTCACGCGCCACGTTCACGAACGCTCAGTGCGCACAAAAGGCAATCATGAATAGGACTATCGGCATCATAGGTGCAGGAAACATGGGCACAGCTATCGTGCGAGGACTTGTCACAGCGGCAGTCGTTGCTCCTCAGGACATCCTTGCTACAGATATTGACCAGAGGCGTCTTGAGGCGATCGCCGCTGATCCCGGCGCGAAAACGACGACTCACATTCAAACGCTCGCCGCTGCTAGCGATGTCATCGTGCTTGCGGTAAAACCTCAGTCTATGGAGGGTGCGTTACGCGAGCTATCACGCTACGTGAAACCGTCTCATCTCGTCATCTCGATAGCAGCGGGCATGTCAACTGCGTATATCGAGAAGCACCTTGGCGGACAAACGCGCGTCGTGAGAACTATGCCTAACACACCCGCCATGGTCCGGGCCGGAGCGACAGCGCTCTGTCGAGGCTCGCAAGCTACTGAGGAGGACATGGCGTTCGCGACGCGTCTATTCGCGGCGCTGGGCACAACCGTCGTTGTCGGAGAAGATTTGATGGATGCCGTAACCGCGATCAGCGGGAGCGGACCGGCATACTTTTTCTATCTTGCAGAGAAACTCGCAAAAGCGGGCGTCGAACAGGGGTTGTCGGACAAAGACGCAGCCGAACTCGTGCGCCAGACCTTCTACGGATCGGCTACACTGCTTCGTGAGAGCGGGCGAGCACCGGAAGAGTTGCGGGCGCGCGTGACGTCCAAAGGTGGCACGACTGCTGCCGCCGTGTCCGTATTCGATGCCGCGTCGCTCGACAGCATAATATCTCGCGCTGTATCTGCTGCAGTTGCCAGGTCGAAAGAACTCGGTACGTAGTTCATCGGGAGGAACGGTATGGAGGAAGAAACCTCAAGAAAAAAGGATATGATGGTTGAAGTTCTCGGCGAACCGGTCGCGCTAGCGCCAACCGATCTGTACGATGCCCGGTTCAAACGGTCTCTGTTCGGGTTCAACTCGCGCGACATCCGGGCGTTTCTTGATTCCGTCGCAGACGATATCGAGCGGCTCATCGAGCAGAACCGACGGCTCAAGTTCCAGGTCGGACAGCTTCAGGACCAGCTTGCCGAGTACCGGCGCACCGAAGAAAGCCTCAAGAACGCGCTCATTTCGTCAGAAAAGTTGCGTTCGGACTTGCTTGCCGATGCAAAGAAAAAGGCGGAACTCATCCTCAACGAAGCGCGGCTTGAAGCAAAACAGATATACCATAACGCCGAGAAAACGCGCGAGGACATCGAACGGCAGGTCGCTACACTCAACGTGCAACAAGAGCGGTTCAAGGCGGAGTTCGCAGCTCTCCTCGATGCGCACAAGAGGTTGCTCAACACTGATTTCGGAGCGCGATCAGAAGAGGATAGGGAATAGACAATGCGTGTGTGGTTGAACGACATGATTCTTAAGCTGTGTATCAGCGCGCTCGCCATCCTACCGTGTGCTGTCAGCGGTGCAACTGAGTTCTCCCCAACTCCCAATACGCAGGTGGGCGAGTTCCTGAACGAGTTCGTCGCCAAACGAGAGAAGCTCAACGATTATGTGGCAAAGTTTACGCAAAAGAAAGTATCGCGTCTGTTCAACGAGACCGAGACGTCCACGGGCGCCGTGTACTACAAGCGGCCGGGCAGAATCTTGTGGGATTACCGGTTGCCCGACGTCATGAAGGTGCTCGTCAAGGAGCGTGTCGTATCAATTTACACAGAAGAACTCGAACAGCTTGAGATTTACGATTTCACCGAAGAGAAAAAGATGCGCGGGCTGTTTCTTGGGTTTGACGAGTCGCCCAAAGAGCTTCAAGAACTCTACGATATTGCCCTCGTCGCTCCGGGCGAAGGCGAACAGGCGAGGATCGTCAAGCTCGTACCGAAAACCGAGGAACTGATCTCCTATTTCGCCTCCGTTCAGCTCTGGCTCAGACCAAAAGATTTTGCCGTGTACAAGATACTTATCGTTGACCCGGAAGACGAAGGAGAAACCTCGATCACGCTTACCGATATACGGGTCAACAAAGGCATCCGGGACGCTCTTCTTGATATCAAGGTGCCTGAAGGGACCGAGATAATACGGCGCCGACCCGATGAACAGCAGCCGCTCAAGGAAAAGGGGATCGAAGAGAAAACGTTGCCCGATGACTAAACGTGATGCACGGTCATGAATTTGATCCTCGCCTCCAGGTCACCCAGACGCGCTATGTTGCTCGAATCGCTCGGTGTCCCGTTCACGGTGCTGGAACCGACCGCCGCGGAGAACAACAACGCTGAATTGCGTCCTCACGAGCTCGTTATGATCAACAGCGACGCGAAAGCACGGTCAGTCGCGGACCAAACCGGAGACGATGACCTGATACTGGGTGCAGACACGATCGTCCATCTCGAGGGACGCATCCTGGGGAAGCCGCGGGACATAGAAGAGGCGCGGATGATGCTGAGAGCGCTTTCCGGCAACCGGCATTTCGTCTTTACGGGATTAACGCTGATTGACCGGAGAAGTGGCACGGTGCTGAGCGATTTCGAACGAACCGGCGTCGTGTTTCGCCACCTCGCTGAATCCGATATTGGAATGTACCTCGACGTCATATCGCCTCTGGACAGAGCTGGCGCTTATACGGTGGAAGGTGTCGGAGCGCTGCTCGTCGAGCGGTTTGAAGGATGTTTCTACAACGTTGTCGGTCTGCCGCTCGTGAAGCTCGATACGATGTTGCGCACGCTCGGTGTGAACCTCTTCATTCTCTCCCAGAACCGTCTGACCTGACCGAGCTCCCTCTGACGACTCGCGCAAGATATGCAACCATGAAAGACATAACCTGTCTGTTCAAGCGTTTTGTTGTCTCAAGTGACATGTCTTGGATGACAACAACACAAGATTCTGATACAGCAACTGCCTATCGTTCAGCCGCTAGAGCCATTTTGAAGGCGATAGGGGCCGCAAAACTTCTTGACAAGATGGTGAAAATATGATAGCCTGATTCTCGATATGGGGCGTGTACAGTGTGGGGTAAGAGTCCAAAAACCGCACGATCAAGGCGGTCGAATGGATGTAACGAGGGTGGGATCCTTCTACCAGTGCGGGTTAACCCCCGCTTACGCAGACACAGGGTATCAGTCGCGGCCGCATCTGCTTTGTCCGCATGCACGATGGCACCCAGCGAGTTTGCCGGCAGCGGCACGAGACACGGGCGAGGGAAAGGGAAACCGCATCCGAAGAAACGTGCAAAGCGCTAACCATTAAGCAGGCTTCGTGTGAACCTACCAAGCGTATTGCCAGCCAAGAGGCGATACGGGTATCAACGGGAGACGCGATCTGTGCACGACTACATCCACAGTGGTAAACAGCCAATCGTACTGGTCATCGAGGACGACGAAGAAACTCGCTCTGTCCTCAAGGAATGTCTCGAAGGTTATGGTTACTGCGTTGAAGTATCCGACTGCGCAAAGGATGGCATAGCGAGGTTTCTGGGCGGCAACGTTGACGTTGTAATCTCAGACCTCAGACTGCCCGACGTTAGCGGCATAGAAGTACTTCGAGCAATTAAACGAGCCGATGAAAACAGCATCGTTTTCATCGTGACGGGCTTCGGATCGGTAGATACCGCCGTGGACGCTCTTGAACAGGGCGCCTTTGACTACTTCGTCAAGCCTGTTAATTTCAAGCACCTCGATATCGTCATACGGCGCGCTTTGATACAACGCGATCTGGTTGTAGCGTCTGTCGGCGGACCGCGAGAGAGCTTATGCGGCATGATCGGGGCAAGCCCAGAGATGAATCGGATATATACTCAGATACTGGTTCTAGCCAAGACCGACCTCACGGTGCTCATCCTCGGCGAAACGGGAACTGGCAAAGAGATGGTAGCGCGAGCAATTCACGAGCTCGGCGACCGCAAGAAGGGTCCTTTCATTGCTGTGAACTGCGGCACCCTGCCCGAGCCGCTTCTCGAAAGCGAACTATTCGGGTACG
>Ga0315277_10007947_pt1 | contig 13676 bp, 15 predicted proteins | sample YL17G05_15_MG_FD_203695 | JGI IMG/M metagenome (GOLD analysis project Ga0315277, IMG submission 203695) | Sediment microbial communities from Yellowstone Lake, YNP, Wyoming, USA - YL17G05_15 | ecosystem: Environmental > Aquatic > Freshwater > Lake > Sediment | place: USA: Wyoming | collected...
TCGACTCATCTAGTCTATTTACCTTAATAGATGATCGAGATAAGTTACACGACTTTACTGATATGATTTTTCATCAATATCGAGCAGTAAATGTCCAATAATTATGCTCCCAAAGCATTAGGAGCATTATTTCTGCTAAGTATTCAACGGTTGTTTATCTGGGAGATTCTTCAGTAAATAATCTGCATCTGACGAATAGCAGAATGATTGGGGTGCTACGAAATCTGGGAGCATTTCCCTCGGATCGATAGGTTCGTCGAACTCCAGTACATCTCTGATTTCGATGGCGAACCCTCTTTCCAACCCATCAAAATAGGAAAGGAATTCCTCTCTTTGGAGCCCGGAATATTCGCTGGAAAGCTTCCAGAGCCGTGCTAAGTCTGTCTCGATGATCCTTGCTATTTCTATCCTGCCAATTATTTTCTTGACGGGGGCGGTCGCGTAGATATACGCAGTATCGACGTTCTCGTTCTTGAAAATCCTCCGCCTGAACTCGTAACGTTTCGAGCCATCCATTATTGCTCGGGCGAATCGGGGCTTAATGGACAGAATAACGCTCGTTAATGCCTCCTCGTTTTCGGACCTCATCATACCCATCCCCGGTGATTTCCGTTATAGTCTGAGGCGCACTCTTGACAATACCTGTATCGATTAGCACCTTAAGAGGAATTGGTTGAGGGAGGTGAAAGTGATTCCTGAATATGAGCACGAGGGTCTGTTTCTTCGCCAGCTCAGAGATTTCGGAGTACGAGTATACCGTCCTCTTCGCCACCAGACTAAGAATGTCGCTAGCCCGGTTCGCATCGAACCTGTAAGCCGACTCAACAATCCCGAGATCGGTCAGCCATGAGACGTCCCTGGACCTGTAGAATAGGACGATGTCTCCCTGTCCGATCCCCTTGATCCTGGAGTTAGAGAGATAAGCCTTCTTGATCGTGTTTCCCTCGACGATGAGTTGCCCGGAATATTCCTCTATCGATGACTGTCGTACGCCATGGCTCATGAAGAGCCGGTCATGGTATTCCGGTCTGATGGGCACGATGTATTTAGCGACTTTCGGACCGTCGTAGAAGCTAGGGAAATAACGGCGATCTATTTCCCAGGGGGATAGCGAAGAGATTGCCGATGGATCTGGTCGGAGTCTCTTCACAAAGACATCCTCCCCTCGCGAGTTCTTTCCTTCGTTCGAGAACCCAAATTCCTGGATGAGCTGGACTAGGGCATCATTGGGATCTGTGACGAAGTGAGTGAGATAGACCTCCTCGATGCCGTTCTGGCACGCGAAGTCGATGCTCATCCGGATGAACAGCTCACCAATCTTCTGCCCCTTCTGCACGACATTGAAAGTGCATATCTTCACCCGTCGCTTCTTAGGCAAGGCGATTTTCTGATCGATGAAATCGTCCTCGATCTTCCAGATGAGGAGGGCGCCGAGATTGCCATCCTCCATCCTGCTGACCCAGCACTTCCGCCCCTCTTTCGATATCTTGGCAAACCAGCCGCCGAATTCAGGGTAGTCGACCTTCAGTTGCCTGAAGAGCGGATCCTCCAAATCGAGGTTGTGGGCGGCCTCCTCCATCACCGCCGGAGGCCTGAGGATCTTCTCCAGCGGGAGAAGACCCTGGGCGAAAGCGAGGAATTCGGTGACAGTGAGTATGCGGTCCGAAACGCCCAGGCGGCCAGCTTTTGTGTGGATTCCCAAATCCTCCGTGATCAGGAAATCCGCGGCGTCTCTGTATATTGAATAGATTATCAGGTCGTCCAGCACGATTCGACTGTCGCCCCCTTTGCCGTAGAGCTTCTCGAGAAACTTTGAGTCTTTACGCGGGTCTGGCGGTCTCTCCAGGTATCTATAAGTGCCCAGCTTGGAAAGCATCGTTCGTTTGCGAGCTTCTATCCGATCTCTGTCAATGTCTGCCTTTGAAGCCGGATGTATGATGACGTCGGCCTTCAGCTGGCTCAACGCCCTCATCAGTCTTTGGATCGAATCAGGAATCTCACGGTCGTCCTCTCTGAAGATCAGGACATTCGTGTCAAGCAGGACCCTCAATCGCCGCCACCCCGTTCCCCGCATAGCGCGCTTTGCGTTTATTAATCCGATTGGGCTAAGGCTGAGGTCGCGCATGATTCCACACGAGAAGATCTAACCGCACCGCAAATCAAAGTGACCTATACAATGAAGCTGCCTTTCGGAAAGGCATCCATCTTAATGGGAGCATGAAAAGATTCTGCAGAATGCGAACTTCCTCAGCATCACGTATTGCAGATATCGATCATTGCGGCGAGTTTCATTCTCGGAATGCCGTTGATGAATAGCAGAACGACTGAGGAGGCACGAAATCGGGGAGCAGGTCCTTCGGATCGATCGGTTCGTCGAACTCCTCGACATCCTCGATCTCAATGGCAAATCCCTTGTCAAGTCCGTGAAAATAGGAGAGGAATTCCTCCTCGTGGAGGCCGGAATATTCGCTTGAAAGCCGCCATAGGTGGGGGAGATCCGTTTCAATGATCCTGGCAATCACAATCCTCCCGACGATCTTTCTGACGGGGGAGGTAGCGTAGATGTACGCCGTATCGACCTTCTCGTTTCGGAAGATCCTGCGCCTGAATTCAAAACGCTTTGTCCCGTTCATTATCGCCTGAGCGTGCCTGGGCTTAATGGACAGTATGACGCTCGTCGGTGCCCCCTCTCTTTCAAATCTCATCATACCCATCCCCGGTGATTTTCATTATGGTCTGAGGCGCACCCCTACGATGCTAGAATCATTTGCGCCATCAGAACCTCCAACCTTCTTCCCTGAACATTTCGTAGATGCCGATGCATCTTATCCCATAATGCCGGCACACGAGCGGTATCCTGTGCTCGTTTCCTCTGACCTTCTCTTCGCTGACGACTATCTTTTCTATCGCTGTTCCGTAATCCTCGATCGCCGATTCATTCTTCTCCGATGCCAGGGCAATCACGAACGGATCCGCGTCCGGAGTCACCTTATCGCTGTGCGCAATCCCAGGAAACGCGGTCACGATCTCCGTCACTCGTTTGATCTGCGAAGGGGTCGGGGTCTTGAACATCCTCTTGCGGCGATTCGCCCATTTTATCAAATCGTCATCGCCCCTCCTGATCTCATCCAAGACATAGTCAGGAGACACCAGCCGCCCCTCTCCGATGAGGTCATCGACTTTCTTCCATACCGTCACGAAGATATCGATCGGATTCGCCCTCATCAATTCAATGAGAGAGCTAGAGTCGATGACATAGCGTTTCACATGTCTCAACCCGTCGCCTTGCCCAGCACCTTGTCCACGACTCTGACCTTCACTGAGAGGAGGTCGACCGCATCGTAATATCCGATCTCTCCGCTCCGGATGTTGTCGCGGACCAGCGAAATGAATCTCTCTCCATTCTCGTTCAGGCATCTCGTTTCCGGAGGCACGGGGAAGCCTTTGCCCCTCTCACCTGTCCCTTTCGCTTCCAGTTCTTCCCTGATGCGGGAATAGGAGCTCCTGTCGAGGATGCCCGTGTTGAGCATCTTCGTCATGACCATCAGTTTGCTTACCCTGTACTGCTTCGATATGCTCCGGACCTTCTCCTCGTCATATCCCCTGCGGGAGGTGCCCCCCAGCTCTCTTAGGAAAATCTCCTTCGGCAGCAGGAACTCCGAGGCGAATTCATTGCACCATTTTTCGACAGGGGGTTCCCTGCGGTCGCCGAAGCTCTGGCCGCCCATGTCGATGCCTGACTGTTTGATCAGGATGTGGCCGAACTCGTGCATGAGCGTGAAAAGCTTCGCTCCGGGCTGATCCGAGGAGCTGACGACGATCGTCGCCGGAATCTCGTCGATCAGGGCGAAGCCGCGAGCGTCTTCGACCGGCATCCTCATCTGGAAGACGAGGATGTTCATGCTCTCGATCGCATGGCGCAGTTTCTTGAACGCGTCAGACGAATCCTTCCATTTCTTCTGGACCCCCTCGGTTACTCCCATCTCCATCCTGTATCTCTCTGCTATCCTGATGGGGTCGTCCGACCTGGAGGCATGCTCGACCTGCGGAGGTAGCTGAGTGCCGATGTTCCTCATCAATCCCCTGCTCGCCTGCTGCTTGCGCCTTGCCTTTCTGATCGCGACAATCGTATCCCTCTCGAATCTGCCGGTCCGGCCGGGCAGCATCCTGAAGTCCGGCGGGTTGGGGCTCTCATGAGGCGGCGACGGGAGCAGGAGGGCGGTGACTGGCCTCTTCAGGCTCGAAGCCAGCTTCTCAAGCTGGCTGAGGGTCGGAAGGGCATCGCCTGACTGCCATGAATCCAGCGTGCCCTCGGATATCTTCAGCCTTTCCGCCAGTTCCCTGGATTCCCAGCCAGAGCTCTCGATCGCCCATTTCATCACGGATGGGCTGACTTCAACTTTGAACGACTTCTTTGATTTCGGCATAAGGACATCGCTCTGGATGAACGAATCGGCTTATCAATCTTATCAATGGAATTAATCTCTTGCCGATTAAGAGATTGATCGAGAGGTAAGCGAATGTATCCATCCCACCGCGAACCAATGTTCGATCCCGATCTTCGACCATTCGCACTGAGCCAACTGCATTCAAGAAGGGGACATCCCACTCTTAGAAGAGCGATTCCGTAAGCCGTTTTTTCATACCGTTCGCGGAAAACCGCTACTCCTTCGACGGCAATATCTCCTGTTGCGAGAGGCGAAAGGCCGATGGAACGGAAATCAGAAAGGAAGGGGCATAGGAGCGGAAGGGCGAGGTCGAACGAGTGCGAGGGAGGCCGGTTGAGTTTCCTCAGGAAGGTCTACATGGAGAGCCACGAGCGGATCGAGGCGAAGTTCCTCGCGATGATCAGAGCTCGTGATCTATCTACGAGGGATAGGGAGATCTCGCTGATGTCCTACAGAGAAGGGGCCGTGGAGATATTCAGCGCAGTCGAGAGGATCTTCGGAGTCGAGGGGCTTCGCGACGTCTCGAGACACCTCAGGGCGCGCGAGAATTCGATGGCAGGCCATAAGGAGGACGAGGAGGAATGCGACGAAGAAGGCGATGAGGAAGGCGAGGACGGCTACACGCAGACGCCTATCGACGACGAGCCCACGACCTACGAGAAGGTCGACCCGAAGGGCGTCGACCCCTGGGAGCATCTGAGAGGGATGCCGCGCTTCCCGTTCGAACTCGTCGACAAGGAGAAGGAGCCCTCCGGGCCGGAACCCGAGGGTGAAGAGGAAGACGAGGAAGAGGAGCTCGAACTCGACATCATAGAGCGCGTGGCGAAATGGGACGAGGTCCGCGGGCTCTGGAAGGACTACGATCCAGCGTACAGATAGGCATACTGGAGGAAATGGTATCCAACCCTCATCGAGTTTGGTAAGCCGGATTCTCATACCATTTGAGGAGATTTGGATATTCTCTGAGATCGTAATGTTGCATCATAGAATGGAAGCAGACTGGTGAAGAGGAACATGAAGGAAGAACCAAAAGGTAAGGAAGCCCTTGAGAAGGGGCAGGCAGAGGAGAAGGCGAGGTCGGACGAGAGCCATAATGGACCCACTGTCTTCGATATCGCTCACATGGGTCCAGTGAAGAGCATGGCGGTCAGGTTCGTGTCCGTGACGGACCAGATGCTCAATGGCGATAGGGAGAGGGCGATAGCCGCCTGGGCGTACGCCTGCGGCATGGCCAACACTATCAAGAAGACGGAAAGGGCGCTTGGAACCCATGGGGCATCCGCGGTGTTCGGTTCGATCGCCGAGGCCGTCCCGGTCACGAAGTGCGAGGACGGCCACGAGGAGTGCGCGCTGTGCCATGAGCCGTGGACGGCCGGCGAGGAGTTCGACAAGCTGGAGAAGCTGTTCATCCTCACCGGAGGCAAGCAGGCGTCGGGCGGGTTCGACCCGATGTACATGTAGGGGCGGGGAAGCCTCTGCACGGAACTATGGAGGGAATGGTATCATGAAAGAAGGCGACAGGGTGCGGCTGATCCACACGGACGACCCCTCGGGGCTCCGCCCGGGGTCGTACGGTAGGATTGTGCGGATAAGCGAAATCAGTGCAGACGATATTGCAGGAGATCCATCTCTCTCCTTCCTCCTCGGGAGGAAGAAGGTCTGGGTGGACTGGGGCAATCACGGGGTCTTGGCGCTCATCGAGGGATACGACAGCTTCAGAGTGATCCCTAAGAAGGAAGAGAGATGACGCATCTCTACTTCGCATATGGGTCGAACCTCAGCACCGAGCAGATGAACTGGAGGTGCAAGTACAACGAGCTCGTCGGTCCCGCGTATCTGGAAGGGTACAAGATAGACTTCACCTTCAAATCCCCCGGATGGGGAGGCGGGTGCGCCGACGTCGTCCGGAAGGAGGGCGGGGTCGTCTGGGGTCTGCTCTACAGGATCACGGACGAGGGCCTGAAGGCCCTGGACCGCTACGAGGGGCATCCAACTGCCTACAGGAGGTTCGAGATCGGTGTCAAGCTCAAGGACGGGACGGAGAAGCGCCCGGTCTGGACCTACGAGGTCGTCGACAAGAAGGCCTGCCTTCCGACGAAGGAGTATCTGGGGATCATCCTGGACGCGGCCAACTGGCATGGTTTCCCTAAGAGCTACCAGGACGAGCTCCGAGAGGTATGGGACAAGATATCGTCGAGGGTCTGAGCATGTCGACCGTATACTTTGTCTGTGTCGGGAACACCTGCCGGAGCCCCATGGCGGCTGCGATCTTCAATCAGATTGCCCGCGAGAAGGGTATCGAGGGGGTTAAGGCCGATTCGTTCGGCATAGCGCCTTTCTACGGCGATAGCGACGATGTAAGGCAGCTTAGGGAGTCCGCGGTGTGTAGAGTGATGGGGGGAGTTGACGGGCTTTCGAATCACAGGTCGAAGGGCATTGAGGGCATAGTCTTCAAGGAAGGAGACAAGATCGTCCTGCTCGACAGCGGGAGGTTCAACGAGCTCGGCGCCGGGATCCTGAGGAACCCTTCGTTCAGGGGCAAGCAGTTCCACATGCTCGTGATGGAGACGGAGGACCCGTTCGGCGGGACGGTCGAGGATTACATTGACTGCTGCCTCTTCCTGAAGGAAGGAATCGAAGAAAACCTCGGCGCTATGACAGGAATGATTTGTTCGTAGATGACTCTGGAGAAGGAAAGAATCATGAATACAATGGAAGAAACGAGGTCGATGCTATGAGCGGGAAGGCTAATGGCAAGAGCAGGAAACTGAAGCCTGGCGATATAGTGGAAATAGAGTGGTACGACACCCACGGATTGGAGCGGCTGTCGATGGACGAGATAGCGGAACTCGATGACCCAGAAGCGACGGTTGCCTACGGAATAGTGCTACGAAACGGGAGTAGGTATCTGACGATTGCGAGCGAGCTCTGCACGGACCTCTCATCTGATGGAAACTATCTGGAGCAGATACCGCATGGGACAATCCAGAGAATAAGAATTCTCGGAAGAAGAATCATTTCATTCGAAGTATCCTAAGAGCCCTCCGCAAGGCAATTTCTTAAATGGTCCCATATAGGGCACCCAATATACGGGTGGATGGTCATCAGAGTCTTGGTAAGGCACGATACTTTTTGATGGATTCAATAGTATCTCAAGAGGCTCCAGAATATCTGCAATATCTGGATAATATCCAAGTCTGATCGTATTGACAAGCTTACGAGTACCGGCTTTGAAATCTTGAGGATCGAGATAGTTGTTGAAATCTTTGTACCCACTTCCTTGTTTATTTCTCATCCAATCCCCTAGATTACCAATCGCATCTGGCACGAACTGATTCAATTTGCGCGTAGTGCTTAGATTCATGGTTCTTCGAAGTGCGAATGCGTTCGCGAGAGCTTCTTCAAGAGGATGGTCATGAGGGGATCCATGAATTCCCAGTAATTTTCGTTTGACATCATATTTATATCGAAGTAGGAATGGATATCCAGCATAAGAAGAAGGCGGGGAATGATGAGGCATACCTATCCATGCAACTGGCTGCGGTTTGTTCCCTGTCTCTAGGGATGTCCCGCAGAGTTCAGTTAGAAAGTGGAAGAATTCGTGATAAAATAGCAGACCAGCGGCGACATTCAGTCTGAGCCACAGAACATGACAGAACTCAGGATCGGTCTCGGCGATCGGAGGGTTCGGTTTCAGATATTCTTGAGCAAGATAATATGCCCCCCATTCAGTGATGTAGATGCCCCAGGAATTCTGATCTTCGTGAAGATTTACGTAGTATGCAAGTGCGTCCGTGCCATATCGTTCCACCTCAACCAAGAATCTCTGAATATCTGGTTCTGATATCTCTTTGATTGGTAAAGGAATAGTTTGGATATCTATCGGACCATTTCCCTTGTTCTTCTTCTGCACCTTCGATTCTCTTCCACCATACCCGGGGTTTTGTGGTCTTTTCGATCTGATTCTGATTATTGGCACATTGGGATTCTCATTTGAATACCGTGGATACGATTTAGGATAATCGTGAAGAATACTCTTTTCATCTTTGACTATCTGATGTTTGAGAGTACCTCGTTTTTCCAGTTCTTCAACTAATTTTCCGATTTCCATTCCCATTTCTCCATTTCTTCTCCCTCAAATACACAGCGTCGGAGTTCATAAGGATGTTGATAATCATGGATCTCTGATTGATTGCATTTTATGAAAATCCGAGTGCGGAATTCTTTCTTCATAAGATCAAATTTACAGCCTCTTTTGATCCAAAGATATAGATCATAGAATACTCATGCGACTTCTGGAGGAATATTATTGCCCGAGCAAAGTAGTGATGATATTCATCAGTTCGAATCGAACGCTATCAATATCGGAACGATTTTTGGAACTAATCAGAAGTTGTACAAGATTCCTATTCTGCAGAGAAGATATGTCTGGGAAGAAGAAGATGTCAATTCTCTGTTCGATGACATTTCCCAGAGCGCTCAAGATTTCTCTTCAAATTATTTCGTAGGTGCGATGGTCTTTGCGAAAGATAAAGACAAAAAGAGATTACTCGTAATAGACGGGCAGCAAAGATTGATCACCTTTGTCTTATTGATTGCTGCTGCTAGAAACTACTACAAATTAAAGAATGACGATAAGAAAGATGTTCATCAGAGTAAACTCTGTACAACGAAAGGGAGAATCTCAAGCTCGGGCGAAGTCACTTACGTGCCTGAATTCTTCCTCGAATCCAATGATAAAGATAAGAAGTTCTTTGAATTGATTCTAAAGAATGAAGATGGAACAGAACTCAAACCTCAGAACCCAATTGAAAAAAATATGCTCGATGCAAGAATTTTGGCAGATAGATTTGTTAATTCAATTGCTGAGAAGGGGAAACTTGATATTTATATGGAATATGTTTATAATAATGTCTATACGGCCTTCACCGAGGCGAATAATAAGAAATCGGCATTCAAAGTCTTCATGACCCTCAATTCTCGAGGTGTCGCACTTGAGCCGGAGGATCTGATCAAAGCATTGCTATTGAGCAGAGTAGATGAGAGTGAAGTTGAGGAAATAGAGAGCGAATGGAATAAGATTATCGACAATCTGACAAGAAAACACAAGTACGTCGTCGCCATTCCAACGTTTCTCAAACATTATCTAATGTCAATTGGTGAATATAAGTCAAAAGATGACATATACGATTGGTTTGAAGCAAAGTACAAAGATTCTAATGAAGATGATGTTCGAGCATGCATAAAAGAACTTCAAGAAGCGTCAGCTTATTATGGAAAGCTCTCAGAGAATCAATCAGGATCTGCATCTCTTGACACTATCAATACTATGAAATTCCGACAATCCTACATTGTACTAATGGCTTGTAATAGAATTAGTGATGATATTAAGAGAACAAATAAAGAGATCATCGACGGCTTTATGGATAATCTTGCCAGACTTGCTATTGAACAAGCAATCTTAAAATTAAGAACAAATGAATTTGAGAATCTCTTTACCGACATTTCCAAGAGAATTGGAGATTCAAGAGATAGCCTAGATGATTTGAAGAAGATACTGGAAGAAATCAACAAAGAAGTTGAGAAGAAACGAGATTTAGCTCTATCAGCTCTTCAAAATTACATAAGTGAAACGAAGAGTGATGAAAAGAAGATACTTCACATACTCAAAACACTCGCCAAGGCACTCGATGGAAATGATTACTCTGCATATACTCTGGAGCATATAGCCCCTCAGGAAAGAGTGTCTGATTGGTCCTTTATTCCTGAGGATACCTATGATGATAACATTAGGAGCTTTGGGAATCTAACGATATTGACAGATTCTGAGAATACATCAGCAGGAGTGAAACCTTTTAGTGAGAAACGCAAGATATTCGAGAATTGCAGCTGCAGATTGACAAAATCATTATCTTGTGATATTCGCGTGACCGGAACTACGGATACCAGATTCGATAAGGCAATAGAAGCTCTGAGCTATGATCCTTTACTGGACAATGTAAACTGGGATTACGATAATATTAAAGAAAGAGCAATGAAGGTCAAAAATCTGGCTGACTATGTATTATTTAAAAAATAAAACAAATGTCATTAAGGCTGCGTAAGGAATCAAAATTAGATTAATGGATGCTTGAATTAGAGAATCGAATGAAATGTGGAACGTATACGTCATTGAGCTGAGCGATGAAGTATTGAAACATAAGAGGTTCTGCGAAGAGAATCCCAATAGGAATCCCGATCTCCCCTGTCTCTATGTGGGATATTCCGACAAGAGCCCTCATAATCGATTTGAAGAGCACAAGGCTGGTATTAGATCCAATTCTTATGTGGAGAGATATCACGTCAAATTGAGATCGGATCTTTTTGAGAAATACAACCCGATACGTAGCAAAGCCGGAGCCGAAAGAATGGAGGAGACTCTTGCCAAGAAATTACAGGATCAGGGACATGGCGTCTGGGTCGGGCTAGGTGCCCCTAAATGGTAGAATTATCTTTGAGGGCATCCCTGTGATTAATTGGGCATCATTCCTGACCGTTAACAATCGGTGAGACATCGATCAGCCATCCTCCCTTGCATAGTGAAGATGAGGCCCAACATATCCAACTAATATGCATTTACTCTCATCGTCGAATTCCCAATAGACTTGAAGACATCCTTCTGAGTCTCCCCCACCTATTGTAAAATGTTTCTCGAGAATTACCTTCTTGTCACGATAGACAATCGTGCGCTCCTCACCAAATTTTGTCAATGTCGTCTGATGATCTTTGATCTTGAACTCGGGGATTCTTTTCCCGATTCTTTCTTCTTCGATCTTAAACCATTCCCTTAGACCAACACCAAGTTTCCTCTCGTTTTCATAATATTCCAATCCCAAATCATCCAGCGCTTCAAGGACATTTAGCAGTTCATCGATTTGAATAGTTCGATATCCTTTACTGCATTGTCTCGCGCGTTCGTGAATTATCAAACATCCCATGCAACTTTCCGCATGTTCAAGTACGTCTCCGGCTGTAATTATTTTCTTAGCTTCCAATCGTATGCTGTCATCAACATCTTCAAGGGCACTTCTTTGACTGTCACGAAGTGTCTCACCCCAGGCTTTCTGTATTTGAGACACTTGCTCTTTGAGGTCTAGAATCTCGTAATCCTTTGCTTCAAGTAGAGCTTCTTTTTCAGTAATCAATTGCTGCAGTTTCTTTATATCTTTGGTGTCTTGAATCTTTGATGCGGTTTCTCTAGAAACTTCTAACCTAGCTCTTTTGAAAATCTCCCCGTCTGGAGTATTGTTGCAAGCGACATCATAAATTAATCTCCTAAAGTGGATATCGAATCCTCTTGGATTGACGGAGATTCCTGATCCAACGTATAGTTTATGAAAAAAAGGATCATCAATTAAACTAAATCCAGGCCAGTATATTCTCACTCCTCCGTTGAAACATCCAAGTCGTCGCCCCAATCTATCACTCAGCATGCGTGTGGCAGTGATATTCTCAATAAATGCGACTGTTGCTAAGCCAGCAAGATCTCGCGCCATACTATCGGGATCTGTAAAAGGTCTACAGATTTCATTACTTGGAGTTATGATGATTGTTGGTATTTTCCGCGACGAATCTAACAATTCATTAAGAACAAAATCGTCGAGATTGTTGTTAGTAACTATAATGCAAGAAGTCATTAATTTCTTATCAAAAGCATAACAATCAAATTTTCCAATTAGATCTTTCACAATCCTCGGCGGTCTGGGGTCTGCTGGGGTCGGCTTCAAAGTTCTGATTGAATACCCCGCATAGAGTTCGATATGGAATTCAACTACTCCTGAGAAATTACTCAGACGTATGAAGACCCGCCATAACCTGGTACTATCACGTTCTTCTGGATGTGTTAGATCATAAGTGTAGATTGATGCTTTCGTTCCCACACTTTGAGTCATGAATATGGATGTCTCACCATTTTTCCATGGAACATTGAATCGGGGTTGTTCGTCGAAGTCTCCAACTAGGGTTATTAACTTTTCGAAAATCCATTTTTTGATTTCATCTGATACCGTTATTACCAAGTCATTTTCAGATTTATTGTCCCTGGCTGTGATCAAAAATTGATTCGAGTACATTCGTTGCATTTAGATCACCCACATCCGAATAAAGAATACGATTGAGCATATCTTATGTATTGTGATATAAAGTCTTTCTTGAAAAATTGTCAATAATTAGTTCCAACAAAAGCTTATCGCATGGAGAGAATTGAATGCTCAAGAACACAAGGATGCACATTGTATCCATCGGTCAAAACCGCCGTTCAAAATCATGAGGTGACCTATCCATTTTGTTACGACTTATCGTCTCAGAGGTTGATCAATATTTTATTTTGTGCCTGATTATTTCCTCCATCAATGATCGAAAAGATCATATCTAAATGGCAGGCATAGGGGAATGGGGGCAATGGGGCATGAAATTCAAGAACGAGGATATTGGAGCAAAGATCCTTGAAATCATCACCTCTGGATTATATGATGGCAATCTAAATTGTCTGAGAGAATATGTCCAGAATTCTATCGATGCAAAAGCCAATCTAATTGAGATTAGTTTCGAAAATTCGAGAGATGTTCTTCAGATTAAAGACAATGGACTCGGGATGAACAATGAGGAATTGGAGCGAGAGGTCCAAATAGGCATCTCAGAGAAGACACCGGACGATATTGGGTGGAGGGGGATAGGATTCTGGAGTGGAGTTCCCGTATCAAAGAGAATTGTCGTGGTCACAAAAAAGGAAGATGGCAAGAAATTGCGATTGAAGATTGACAATGATCTATTTCGACTGGAATCAAATAGCAATAAGCCCGCGGTTGATGTGCTGACCGCGGCTACTGGAGACATTGAAGAACTGCCCATTGGAAGAGACGAGATTCATGATCATTACTCGATAATTCGACTAGAATCGATTCTTCGTCAGCAAAAGGAGATTTTCAAAGACGATGATGTCACAGATTATCTTTCCAGAACGGTACCCGTTGCATTTGATAAGAATGCCTTTCCATTGGCGCCAATGATTGACGATTATCTCAGATCCAAAAAGGTTCCGTTCCCAGAGGTTGAAATAAAGTATCAAGGTGAGCAAATCCACAGACCGCCCACCAAGATTGAGATGTTCATTGATCGTCCTATCAAAAGGGATTTCACGATAAATGGAGAGATCGTCGCCACTTCCTGGATTCTTACAACCAAAGAGAA
>Ga0315277_10007948_pt1 | contig 13676 bp, 17 predicted proteins | sample YL17G05_15_MG_FD_203695 | JGI IMG/M metagenome (GOLD analysis project Ga0315277, IMG submission 203695) | Sediment microbial communities from Yellowstone Lake, YNP, Wyoming, USA - YL17G05_15 | ecosystem: Environmental > Aquatic > Freshwater > Lake > Sediment | place: USA: Wyoming | collected...
CAGAAGAACAGATAATTTCATTAGTCACCTTATGTAAAAGTTTATGTGAGGAACATAATATTCCATATCATACAGTTCCATCTCAGGGATATTTAACTAATGCGATAAAATTCACGGGAATAGTATGTAAATCGAATTTTCTAAATATTTATACAGATATAAACCCATCATTCGATTTTAACATATTTTATAAAGATGACAACAAACCAACCAATAGATAGCTACGATGAAATAAAAGGATTACTAAATAAGATCCGAAAGATTCAACAATTGGCTAAAGCAAACACTTACGGGCTTCTTAGAGAACAAACGTATCAAGGTGAGACCGCTAACGATGAAGATCCTAAAAATCCCATAGGTGTGGATAAAGCGGAAATTCCGCCGAAATACCACCCAACCGACCCAAATATCCAAGTCAACCCAGAATCTTCAGAAAAATATCTTTCCGATGAGGGTAATGATATTCCACAGGAGCAATCTGGCGAAGGTGAAGATTTAGCAGTTATTAACAATGTAGAAGTTGAAATTCATTCAGAAGATCCAGAAGATTTACAGTTATCAGATGAAGAGAAAGGAAAGATATCACAATTGATTGATGATTTCAGAGTAGAAGTTTCTGAAATAGCAGAATTTGGAAAATTAAACATATACCCAGATAGCGCAAAATTAGATGGAAAAATTGGTGATACAGGCGTGGTTTTTACACTTTCGACAGGTGATGATACGGGATTATATTTGTCAAACTCTTCATTGTTAAAAATTGACGATGACTCATTGATCATAATAACTAAACTAAGAGCATTCGAAGCAAAATTCTCAGCCGCAATAAATGATTTATTAGTAAGTAGAAGCACAACATAACATGGCATTTACAGACGCAGATAGAAGACAAGTGGAAGCAATTGCTAGGAAAGAAATGAAGTCTTTCTTGGACACTACTCAAGCACAAAATGTTGTTATAAAAATAATACAAAAGGAGTTAGGAACTAAGAAAATTGACGACAAAATTGTTGATTTAGCTAGTAAAGTTGTTGTTGAGCTCTTTAAAACATTATGGCAAAGAAAATCATTCTGGGAATCAGCACTTAAAAATGTACGATAATGGAAAATAAATTAAAAGGCGGGAAAGCTGATAAAATGTCGATAGAAGACATAGCTAAAAAGCATAACGTTAATGTTGATGTGGCTAAAGCAGAATTAACTAAAGGTATGAAAGTTGAAAAAGAACACACAACTGACTCATCTTTAGCAAAAGAAATCGCAATGGATCATTTAGACGAAGATATAAATTATTATAAGAAATTAAAAAAGATGGAAGCAAAAGAATGTACCGACGCATCTGCGTCAGGATCATTTGAAGGTCCATTTACTGGAACCATATTAAAAAAAGACATACATAAGCTACACAACTTCAAATCTAATAAAATTAATGAGGTCGCAGATGCGGGAATATCGGCTGGTGCTATGTACGATGCCCCAATTGGAACAGCAGGTCCGTCAAGCCCGATGGATAAAACAAAAAAACATAGAAAAGATCCATTGGAACTGGATGAAAAAGGTGATACCGCAAGTATAACAGCAGCATCAACTAAGGACATGATTTCAACCAAAAAAGGATTTCCAAGATTTGGGGGTCCAGATACAAAATTTGTTGAAATCGACGCTAAATGTAAAGAATTTCCATATTGTAATCAGGGTGACAGTGGAAAGAAATTTAAATTTATTAGTGAAGATCTTGCTGAAGCAGTACAGAAAGCATCGAAGAAATATAGAATATCAATTGATGAAGTACAAAAAATTGTTTCAGAAGCGCTTCCAGTTGGGATGTTGGATAGTCCAGGTAATATGAAGGCCATGAAATCATGGACAGATAAAGGAGAAAGGGCAATATATCATATAGAAACAAAACACCCAATAAGTATTAAGACAGACGATGAAATTGAGGTAGCTAAATTAAAGATGATATTTTATAAACATGATATTCATTTTCATGAAGAAGTAATTAAAAAATAAACAGATATTTATTGATATGAAGTTAAAAGAAATAGACAATTTGATTAATGAAGTTTTAGAGCAGGAAGCTAAAAAATTAATCAGGGAGCAAGTGAATGAAGTCGATCATCTTATTGATTCAGTTAAAAATTTTCAATCATTATCTGGATTAGTAGATAAGATCGATGAAATTGAAGACGCTGGTTCCGATGGTACAGTAATTTTTATTAGTATTCGAAATGTCACACCAGAAGAACTAGTTCAATGTTGTGGCGGTGATTCATTAGAACATGCTCAGACAAATTTAATGCAAGGCCTACATCACGATTTAGAAGATAATGGATTTAATGGTGATTTTGATATAGATGTAGAAACTTCAGGAGATGAAAATTCTTTAAATCTTGTAATACGAATAACGCCAATCAATGATAACACATTAGGAGATAGTGAAATGGATGAACAGACTAAAGACACCAATCCAACTGCTGACGATAACAAAGATGTTATATTAGGTGGCAACCAATTTGGCGACTTTGAAGGTGGTGATAAACCTCAAGAAGTCGATGAAAAGAAAGATGAAAAATGGATCCAAAAAGCAATAAAACCAAGTCATGAAGGTTATTGTACACCAATGACTAAATCGACTTGTACCCCAAAACGTAAAGCGTTAGCTAAAACCCTTAAAAAAATGGCAAAGAACGAATCAACAAAGAAAAAAGCAATAACTCTTAGCGAAGCACAAATGGCTGAACTATTGAAGAAGATAATAAATGAGACTGTTAAAACAATGGATCCAGCGACTGAAAAGGCTATTAGTGATAGTGGCAAAGAAAACGATGAAGCATTGAAAGCCGTTGAAAAGAAAATAAAAGATTATTTAACCTTTAAAGGTAACGATAATCCCGAATTTCCTAATCAAATTGGAATGGGTGATGACAAAATGGCTCGACAAAATTCAACAGAAGAAGATGAATTTGTTAATGATAATAGAGGACGTGGTCCACAGGACTTGACATATGATCAAGAGCCATCAAAGGAATTTAAAGAAAGGGTTAAAATGTCATTGGTTGGTTCGTCCACAATGGGTAATCCATCAGACGCGGCAAACACAATAAAGACCGATGTTGGTAAGAACATGGCTAAAGCGGTAGAAAAAAGACAAGAGATTAAACAAGAAGAACCGTTATATAAAAGGGAGGCGGTTCCAGTGAAAACGAAAGATAAAGAAGAACCTGAAAGAGGCCCAAAGAAGAGAATGGTTGAGAAAGACATTGCAAGAATGAAACAAATGTCAGGATATAACGAAAAAACTCAATAATCCCTTTTATTTAACTCTTTTTATCTGTATATTTAATTATTATGGGTAACAAGAATGAAGAGAGTATAACATACGAGACTTACAAAGAACAAATCGATATCTGGTATAGGACTCATAATATAATTCAGGAAAAAACTGAGTTATATTATGATTTTATATCATCCCTACTTAATATAATTGATGAAACGTATTTAGGATCTGACATAATACAAACCGATGATGACATGAATAGTCATTTTAATTGGTGTTTCAATAAAGTGGCAGATAATTTCAAACAGGAAAAAATATACTTCATTGATAAAAGTGGCCATTATGAATATATGTGGGTTTTATTCTATAAAGGATATTATACGTGCGATACAGAAAATAAGGCCGAAATATTGAGGGATTATTTTAAGCTGATATTTAATTTTAATAAGGCGAAAACGCCGATAGAATTAGAATCATTTATAGATTTATATAAAATATTTGATCAAAACTTGAAAAAAATAAATTAATTACGTATATTACTATCAAAAACAAAGTATTATGGAAACATTAGCAAGAATGAAAGAATTGGTTGAACTTATGTCCGTTGACACCGAAAAGGTATACAATAAAGGAAATCATAGTGCTTCAATTAGAGCCAGAAAGCACGCGCAAGAATTAAAAACCCTCATTGGGACTTTTCGTAAAGAAATTCTTGATGAAATAAAAAAACATGATGGTACAGAAAATTGAACTGTTCGTTTTAGTTTTGTCCATAATATATTGTCTTAAACATTTAATTGGGTTCATTTTTATATTAGGACAGGACGATCCAACGCCCATTAAAGTTGGTGTGGTGGAAAAAGTATTACTATATTTGGCGTCGTCCTATATTGTAACATCTTTAATAACGATTATATTTTTATAATGAGAACAGCCGTGTTTGATACTATTAAATCGTTACAGCCTTATTTCTTCTCATTGAGAGAACTTCACACAATGACAGAAAATCCGATTGTTAGTCTGGATATTAGAATACCTGTATCATGGGGTTATGAGGATCCTACTGAAGGAGTGACGTTTAAGATTCAAGATAAAAATGAGAATCAAAAGCTGTTGTCAATTGTCGCGTCTAATAATAAAGACGGGTACGATGCTGTTTTTACGTCGGCTAAAAAAATTATTAAGATCAACAAAGAGGAAGAGGAAAAAATAGAATTATTCAACCAAAAAGTGGAAGAAATGAAAATATTGTTTTTAAGTTCACCTCTTGATAAATTAAAAACTATTTCATTTGAAAAGAAAGATGGGATACGAGATACAAAGAGCGCTAGAAAGATTGAATTGGGAGATTCAGAAAGATAATTCACAGACTGAGCAGCATAAACAAAAAATGATTCAAGAGATAAAATCGTTGGATAGATCAAAAATGTTTATCCCGCCAGATAAAAAGAAAAAATCTCTTTTAAAAAAAATATTAATTGTATTTGGTTATGGAGAAAAAAGGTGAGATATTTAATCAATTGGCCATAATATCAGATTTACTTGAAAACATAAATTTAGAATCGGAATCTAAGAGTGTTATAATCGTGCTCGGCAGTGATGAGTTTGAAAAACTATTTAAAAAAACCATTAAAAAATCGAAAATGACATCAACTATGGATGAAACTGCATTCACTCTAAAGATAGGTGATATTGATTTTGTTTTTACATTAATGAAGGATTAATATGAATAATGTCTAAATAGTTCAGTTCTTTTATACCCTTTATCTTCCAGCATTTTATATAATTGGCTTCTTTGGTGCGTCGTTATATCTCTAACAAAAATAAAATTACCCTTTCCTCGTTTTTGTAAATCGTTCCTTACGATAGTAAACAATCGTTCGGCGTCCGCTATATTTTTGTTACCAAACATTCTAATATTATCTTCAACCTGTAAAAATAATTTATTATTTAATGTAAAAATCTGGGCAATTTCTTCAACTTTAAAAATAATCTCCATCATTTGATGGTATCGTATTCTTTTTTTGCTTTCAAGGTCGTAGATTAATTCTTCTTCCCAATATGGAATTAATTCTTTAATCCGGAATCTTTCATCTACCATTTTAGCCTCAATATTTCGTCCCAACTCATCTCTAATGATTGTTGGTATAGCCCATTTATTGTTAGGAAATATGAGACCCAGTTCGTATTTCAGTTCTTGTTTCCGTTTTCCTCCTTGAAGTTTAACAAATGGAGGCGTCTTTTGTGTTTTGAATTCATGCCACGCATCATAAATGGTATTTTTCTTCAAACATTTATGTAACACCCTTACTTTTTGTTTATTACAAAAAAGGATAACAAAATATTTTGCGGGTTTCATAATAGTTTAATTATGTTACATATTAAAGAATAAAGCCCATACACTCCTAATAGAAACCAAGATCCAATAACCCACGTCATTACCTTATCAATGGAATTGAATTCTTTCTTTCCTTCTTTAGCAATGATTTTTTTCTCTTTACATTTTGAACAACCCATATATAAAATATATACTTTTAATTTCGTTTTCTCAATGTTTTTCCATATATTTGTACCATAAACAATATTATCATGAAAAAATTACAAAATTTATCAGATGTAAACACAAACACGCAAGAAGGACGATACTTAATGGCAGCATTAGCAAAACTCACCACAGAAAGTCAAACAGTAGAAAGATGACCGATGACTTAATTCATCATGGGTGTATTGTAAAAAAATCTTTAATATTAACTCCTCCCAAAATTGAGGAAAATTTAATATCTAATTTTATTCGGGGATATGTTGATGGTGACGGAAGTATTGGAATTTATAATAATAGATTTAAACTATCAATATTAGGCACGGAATTAGTGTTACAATTTAATTCACAAAAAGATTTAGTAAGAATATATGAATTATTATACGAACAAAATTGTACAAGATTTTTAAAAAGAAAAAAAATAATTTTTAATACTATAAAAATATGATCAGTTATATTGGCGGTAAGGCACGTATTGGTAAATGGATAGTTCCATTTATACCGAATGATATTGAAACATTTGTGGAACCCTTCTCTGGAATGATGTGGGTATTCTTTAATATGGATATAGAGAAGTACCCCAACCTTAAAACAGTTGTCTACAATGACTTTAATGGGTTAAATGCGAATCTTATGAGATGTTCATTACAATATGATAGATTATGGGAAGAATTAGCTAAATACCCTTGTCAGCAATTAGGAGTTGTAGATACCCCACCTGAATATGAGCCTCTCTTTAATAAGTGTCAGAAAGAAGTGTTTGATTCTAACTTAATAATTGGTGATGAGCCAAATTTTGATATTGCTGGAAAATATGTTTATGTGTTAACACAAGTATTTTCAGGGTCCAAGCCCGAAACATCAAAATATACTGATTACAAAGGAAAATATCGTTGTAAGGTTCTTATCTTCATGGATAAATTAAAACATCCTAAGTTCAGGGAACATTTTGATAGAATAACATTTGTACATTCTATGGATTTCGAAAAAGTGATGGAAATGTATGATTCATCCACAACATATTTTTATTTGGATCCACCTTATTGGAAAACCGAAAATTATTATTCTGCTCACGATTTCGATAGTGATGACCATGGTAGACTTGTTGGTAGTTTACATCATATTAAAGGTAAGTTTGGGTTATCATATTATGACTTCCCAAAGCTGGAGGAATGGCTTCCAAAAGATAAGTTTACATGGGAATCTAAAGGGTTTGCAAAGGCCGCAGCCGCGAAAGACGGTGTTCCACAAAATATAGGTTTGGAATTACTAATCATGAATTACAAACCCAATGTTGTTATAAAAGAAAAAAAATGGGATCCAGCGGGAAATCGAACAGGTCTTGATGAAAAGAAAATCGACGAAATTAACTTTAATACGCCAATCACAGAAATTACCTTAGATTCTAAAGGTGGGTTTTCTGAAGATACAGATGATTTTTGGAATTACTAACAGTCTATTTATAGTTAAATGGAAAAAAATGTCATCTGAAGTTCTAATATATGTGCAAAATTTAAGACGGTATTTTGAGACCAATACCGAGGCTCAGAAGTATTTTGAGACAATAGGTAATGAAGAACTTTTTTTTAATTACATTAGTGAGATGTCACAAAAGAATTTTGATGAAAATGATGATCCACAATTAACTTTAGAACAGTTCGAAGAAGTAAGAAGAAAAATAACTAAATTCGCTGGAAAGAAAGATGAAATTACAGGTATATTTATATCTTTAGGTGATTTGGGCTACGTATCGTTAAATTAAAATTTTTAAATTATGAGAAAAATACCTTTAACCTTTTCTTTGTATGATAACAGTTATGGTGGGCAATTTCCCGATGATCAATATTTTGTTATTCTTTTTGACGCAATTCCGTCAAAATTTTCAACGAAAAAAAACTATTCAAATCCAGTTATCGGATATCTAAAATCAATAGGATTTATCGAAGAGTCGAGAGTCGTTAATTCCAAAAGATATACAGAAGGAATACACGAATCCCTTTTAATACACAAAGAAAAGAACTTAATGATCAACACTCAAATGTTTTATAATAGAAATAATGGTATGCTCTTGGAATTTCTTTATAATATAAAAAATGGTGAATTGGGGGATCAGATAGATTTAGGAAAATTAAAAGATTTTCAATTAGCAATATCAAAGTCAAATATTCAACTCGTTAGGAGTGAAATGGGTCACTTAGATACAGAAGAATATGATTTACCTGTGCCAGAGTTTGATCTTGAATTGAATTACGGAAAAGATTTCGTTAAACTTCATGACCTAATTATAAAAAGATTAAATACACCAGGGGATAAAGGAATAATAATTTTATATGGGGAACATGGAACAGGCAAAACAACATACATAAAGAGTTTAACAAAATTGGTAACAGATAAAGATATTCTTTTTATTCCGCCATCGATGGCTGAAATGTTATCTGAGCCCTCTATTATCCCGTTTTTAATGGATCATAGAAATAGTATTTTAATAATTGAAGACTCGGAGCAAGTTATTGGTGATAGAAGAGGAAAGGTGTCATCGGCGGGGGTTTCGAATATTTTAAACCTAACTGATGGTATTTTAGGGGATTGTTTAAATATTCAAGTTATAGCAACATGTAATATTCCAAGAGAAAGAATTGACCCAGCATTATTGCGCAAAGGAAGATTGATATGTGAGCATAGATTTGACAAACTAAAATTACTTGAAACAAATAATCTTTTATTACATCTTAATAAAGGAGTTACATCGAAAGTTCCATTAACTTTAGCTGACATATATAATATTGATACCGAAACCTACAGAGACCTCGATTCAGATCCAATAGGATTTAAAACACCTGGAAGATGAAACAAATATTGATATTCACATTAAATGGGTGTTTACAATGTAGAGATTTGAAGATGAAATTAACCGAACAATCAATTTCATTTAAAGACATTGAAATAACCAAAAATCAGGAATTATGGAAGCAAGTGACCAGCCAAACAGGATATGATCTATTACCGACAGTATTCATTCAAAATGACGATAATAGCACTGGAACAGTTTATATACCAGACCGAGATTTTCAAGACATTAATGAAATAATAGAAATAATTAAGAGTAATATTTAAAGAAAAGGGGATTAAAAATCCCCTTTTTTGTGCCAAGAATTATTCTAAATGTATTTATCTGAAAGTACTTCAAGATAAATGGCATTACAAAAAATAAATTGGACACAAATTGATAGCGAGCATGTTCCAAGTGGAAGTACTGTCGATATTGGGCAATTTGGTATTCCAACCTCAGTTGATGGCGTCCACACCAATGAACTATCCATTCTAGGTGTTGATTTCTTCGATTATTTAATAGCTATTGGATATACGGGAAGCACCCCAAATACAATTTCGGTTGAAGATAATTCAGGATTAAAAGTTACTCATCAACTAACTGGAACGACATTAGCAACCACATATAATACAACATTAGAATCAACATTAGCAACGCCAGCAACTGTTGGTGGGATTCCAGTAGGAACAACAGTTGCTCAATTAAGCGGAAAAACGTTTGTTGAATTCGTTGATGAATTGTTATTTCCACTTGCGTTACCAACATACACAATACCCGCAATAACATTAACAGGAGTTTCGTCACAAATATATGAAGTGGGTAGGGAATTCGCCCCAAGTCTTAGTGTATCAGGTTCAAAAAATGATGCAGGAACATATACACAATTAAGAATTTTGAGAAATGGAGCCCCAATTTTTACAGGTACGACATTAACACAAACGCCCACAACAAATATTGCCGATCAATTCGGATATTCCGACCCAAATAATCCTAATTACACATATAAAATCAATACGGATCCTTATTCAGAATCTTATGTGATTCCATTAGGTTCAACGGTATATAATGGCGACGGTAATTATAATTCAGGGCTTTCAAAACAAAATAATAAAGGGGGTATCGATGTTAGGACGCCAGCAATTCGTAGTATTGACGCTCCGCAAGCCGCGAGTAATTTTTTTATATCTTCAATTGCTGTTATTACTGGAATATATCCATATTTCTATGGTACATCTTTGACCTTACCAACAGTATCATCCATTGCAGCAGCAATAGTAGGGGGAACCGCAACAAAAGTTTTAAGCACGGCTTCAGGTACATTATCAATACCATATAATAATCCTGATACCTGGTTATATGTGTGGTTTGCGTATCAAAATGATTATACAACAAAAACTAAATGGTATGTAAATGCTTTTGATAATGGTGATATAGATAATAGTTTTATATCGACGGCCATTACACAATCAGTTGATAGTCCACAATCATATTGGTCAGGAATAACGTTTAAAATGCATTGGAGCGTATATTTAACGCAACAAAATACAATTGAATTTAGAAATATATAATATAGATGGCAATCAATCTTAGTGATAATATTAATAGTAAATCTCCGAAGCATTTAGATGCACGATACGGACCTTGGACGGGAATTACCCATGCGAATACTAATGTGGTTGTTCCTCAAAGAGTAATAGGGTTAACTGTTGGTATATTATCAGGAACTAGTATTAATGAGTATTGGTATTATAGTGGCATAACCGATTCTGATTTAATATTAAAAACGATAGGTGGAGGAACAGGAACAGGAACGGGATCTTCTGGAACTTCTGGTACTAGTGGTTCGTCAGGGTCATCAGGAAGTTCTGGGTCATCAGGAAGTTCTGGGTCATCAGGAACGTCAGGTTCTAGTGGTTCATCAGGAACGTCTGGAACGTCAGGTTCTAGTGGTTCATCAGGAACGTCAGGAACATCTGGTTCTAGTGGTTCATCGGGTACAAGTGGAACATCGGGTACAAGTGGAACATCAGGTACAAGTGGAACATCAGGCTCTAGTGGTTCTTCTGGTACAAGCGGAACTAGCGGTTCATCAGGCAGTTCAGGAACATCAGGATCTAGCGGTTCTTCAGGAACATCAGGAACATCTGGTTCTAGTGGTTCTTCAGGAACATCTGGTTCTAGTGGTTCTTCAGGAACATCTGGCACAAGTGGAAGTTCAGGTTCTTCTGGCCCATCAGGAAGTTCTGGTTCATCGGGTTCTAGTGGTTCGTCTGGAAGCTCAGGAACATCAGGTACAAGTGGCTCATATGGAACTTCAGGGACATCTGGTTCTAGTGGTTCTTCAGGGTCAAGCGGAACATATGGGAGTTCAGGAACCAGTGGTAGTTCAGGATCAAGTGGGTCAGCGGGCACTAGTGGTTCATCAAGCAGTTCAGGTACAAGTGGTTCTTCCGGATCAAGTGGAACATCTGGAACATCTGGAACGTCTGGAAGGTCTGGAACGTCTGGAAGCTCAGGAAGCTCAGGCACAAAAGGTACTTCAGGTACTTCAGGTACAAGTGGTATTGATGGATATTCTGGATGTACATTTGATGATTTTTTTTACTCTGGTGGTACACTTTATGCATTAAATCTTAACGTAGCGCAAACATTAATTGTAAGCGGGAAGACAATCACATCTGGTAGCTCTGGAACTTCAGGAGGATCATCTGGTTCAAGTGGAACATCTGGTTCTAGTGGAGCACCTGGTTCTAGTGGAGCACCTGGAAGTTCTGGTACATCTGGAGTTGGAACATCAGGATCAAGCGGTTCTCATGGTACATCTGGAACATCTGGAGAAACGGGAATACCAGGTAGTAGTGGAACTAGCGGGGTATCTGTATCTGGATCAACTGATATTGATTTTTATTATGATAAAAATACGGATACTCTTTATGTACCAAACATATCATATAGTGGCACAGTATTAGAAAAATCATTTTCATATACAAATTTATCCTCTAATACGGTTGTATCAACAGTAATATTATCAAATTATATTGGAGCATTTTTTGATTATTATGTTAAAGATGGAACAAATGTACGAATAGGAACAGTTATGGCGACTTGGGATGGGTCGAATGTCGCGTATACTGATTATTCTACTAATGATATAGGTGACACTAATCCAATTGAGTTTACTGTTGACATATCATCCCCAAATATAAGACTTAATGCAATAATAACATCTGGCACTTGGATAGTAAAAACAGGTATTAGATTGTTAGGTGACGGGCCAAGCATCACTTCGAATTCATATGAAATTTATTTGAAAATACCATTATCGCCATCACCAACACCTACGAGAACTCCATCGCCATCACCAACGTCAACACCATCAAGAACGCCAACAAGAACTCCATCGATAACCCCAACAATAACTCCATCAATAACCCCATCGATAACTCTATCTATAACTCCATCTATAACTCCATCTATAACACCATCAATAACCCCATCGATAACTCTATCCATAACTCCATCTATAACACCATCAATAACACCGTCAATAACGCTAACGCCGTCAATAACTCTGACGCCAGGATTATCACCATCTGTAACCCCATCGATAACACCTAGTATAACACCATCGATAACTCTATCTATAACTCCATCTATAACACCATCGATAACTCCATCAATAACCCCATCGATAACGCCTAGTATAACACCATCGATAACATTTTCACCACCGGCGCCGTCTATATCAAGAACGCCATCACCACCAGCCCCATCTATATCAAGAACGCCATCACCGCCAGCAGCATCACCGCCGCCATTATTGATAATGTCCTTTGTGTCAAATTCAACAATGCCTCCTGATAATCCATTTACAGCAGATGTTACAGTTAATTCGGGAACTCTTAATTGGGATATGGGTGATGGTTCATCGCCAATAAATTCCAATAATTTTTCACATAATTATACATTGGGTGGAAATAAAACTATTACATTAAATAAAGGAACAACAAATGGAAGTACTAGCATTAGTGGATTTATTTTACCATTAGATGGTATAGTTGGGGCATTAAATATTTCAAATCTCACTAATTTAACTAATTTAGAGGTAGGTCGAAACTTTAGTCTTACAAGTATACTTAATCCAACATCGTCACAAAACTGGATAAAATATTTAGCATATAACTGTAATTTAACGGGAATTTTAAATATATCTGGACTTTCAGGTTTAGGAGGAGATTTCCAAGTGCAGGATAATCCAAATCTTATCTTTATAACTAATCCCACATCATCACAAATATTCACATCATATGCCGCTATTAGTTGTGGACTCTCTAGTTTTTTAGATTTATCTGGACTTTCGGGTTTAGGTGGAAATGTCCAACTACAATATAATGCGGGTCTTTATATGATAAAGAACCCAACATCAACCCAACCGTTTACATATTATCACGCATTTAGTTGTGGGTTATTAGGGGAGTTAAATTTAGCTGGACTTTCGGGTTTAGGTGGAGATTTTAGAGTAAATAACAATATTGGGCTCGAGCTCATAACGAATCCAACATCCAGTCGGCCATTTTCATTTTATTGGGCTCATGATTGTAATTTAACAGGAATCTTAGACATATCTGGACTTTCAGGTTTAGGCGGTGAAATTACGATGATGAGAAATTCTAATCTTCGTTATATACTCAATCCATCATCAAATGAATTAATCACCTATTATGGAGCTTGGAGTTGTGATTTAAGGGATACTTTAGATTTATCTGGGCTCACTAGATTAGGTGGAACATTTTCTGCCGCAGATAATCAATATCTTCAATATATAAATAATCCAATTTCATCGGAAGTGTTTAGTATATATTATGTATTTGAGTGTGATTTAACTGACACTTTAGATTTATCAACCCTAACTGGGTTAGGCGGAGATATTACTATTGCAGTTAATCCAAATCTTAATTACATACTTAATCCAAATTCATCGCAAATAATTAATAATTATAATGTGGAATTATGTAATTTAACTGGTA